>Ga0335081_10001497_pt1 | contig 37224 bp, 32 predicted proteins | sample Lox_Sample_35_FD_206713 | JGI IMG/M metagenome (GOLD analysis project Ga0335081, IMG submission 206713) | Soil microbial communities from Loxahatchee National Wildlife Refuge, Florida, United States - Lox_Sample_3.5 | ecosystem: Environmental > Terrestrial > Soil > Wetlands | place: USA...
TGGACACTTGCCGTGGGAGTTTCTGCCAGATCGTTAGCCGCTAGCCGCTAGTCTACCCTATCAGTTGCAATCGTTTTACTAACAACCTAACAACATACGAAGATGCCTTGTTGGTAACTGCTCCCCTAAGTCCGCACACAACTGAGCGACTGAACCACTGAGTATGATTCACTCGGTTGCGCGGTTGCGCAAGCTGGTGGCGGATCTGGCGCTGGACGAGGAAGCGCTGCAGTCGGTGATCCGAAAAAACGGCTGGAGTTCGTAGCGATGGAGGCGGCTATCGGGCAGGTGCGTGAACAGTACGCCTTCACTCAGCGAGGGGCCTGCGGTCTAATGCTGCTGGCGCTCTCTACCTATCGCTACCAGTCGCGCCCGTTGCACTTTTTTCCCCGCTGCCTTTGTCCACTATACCTCTGATAGATCATAGGTGATTACAATTTTGCCCACGGCCCGAGAGTGCCCAATAAATAATTACCGATTAATGCCGGGAGGAGCATGCGAGCGGACGACTCTTGATCGGCCCAACAACTCGCCTGATTCGGCCGTGAACCAAAAAGACGAGCCTCGATTCGGACCACTCGCCTCGGAAACGGATAAGACCGGCTGATCCGCGGACACTGCCCTTAAGTGTTCGAGCAGATCCTCATTGGCGGAGCGCGATTCGCCGAACCCCTCCAAAGCACGTTCGGCAGTAGTTATGGTCATCGCCACCGGCTCATTAACGTCGATTCCAAGGCTCGACAGTTTCGGAACCAGCTTCGCCAGCCTCGAGACAATCTCCGGGTTCAATCTTCCAGGGTCTTTTCTTGGACCGCCCAATCCCTCCGCGCAGGTATTGACACCCTTCCCAGGGTATCCTTTGATGCAGTCCTCTGAGACAGAAGATTTTCGGACGACAACGGTCTCTGAAAGCTCCGGGCCGCTAGAGGGTTCTTTTGATGCCTGCACGAATTCGTTAGGGTCGCCGATGTAATACGAGGTTGCGACGGCCAAGGAATCGATCTGACCTGACTCTAGCTTTGCGGGGACGACATCAAGAATTGAAACTTGGAAGAGTTTGGCTGCTGGGAACTGCTGTTTCACCCGATCCGACTCGGAGCATACGATCTTTTGTATCGCCCTGTCCTCCGGGGCATTATCACCCTTAGAAGTCGATTGCGACGCCACGATCACAGTAAAAGACATGATGAATGCCGTTGCACAAATGAGCCTCCGGCATGGCCTCGCCCATGACACAGTTTCCCACCTCCTTTAGCGGACACGACTCGCTACTTTGTGCGATGCAGGACTGACAGGGCGAGGTTGGAGCGTGGCATTCCTCAAACCATCGATTCGCCATACCCCTCGACCAAATGTGCCCGCAAATAACGACTCTTTAAGAAGTTGCAAATCGTTGACCTGCACCTGTGGCAAACCGAATGGCTTTGTGGCATCGCCCCACGAAAGGCCGCCGTTCTTCGTCATAAACACGCCCAAGTCCGTAGCCACGTAATAGACCTTGTCTGGGTCGTTCGGATCGATTATCGCAGCATTGACCGGAACATTGGGCAGTTTTCCGGTTCCCGTTCCGGTGACATTCTTGCAACTGGTGTGGTCCGGGGCGCTTGTGCATTTCCAGAGATGTCCAGGGTGCCCTGTGATTGGGTCCCCGGTGCCGGAGAGCCCAACCAAGATTGTCCCAGGGTCGTTGGGGTGAGCCACAATGCTGGTTACATAGTAGTTGGGTATCACAGCTCCCCCACCGTCAATGCGCTTCCAACTGTTTGTATTGCCCCCACCAGTTGATACCCACACCTGACCCATCTGGGACCCCGTGTAGAGCACTTGGGAATTGCTAGGGGCGACCGCGATTACTGAAATCGCGTCTCTTTTGTCGTTTGGTACAGACGCTGGAGCGTTCTGCGCCAACATTTGTCCACCCAAGTGTGGCTGCCACTGCTTATTTGTGTCATTCCATTTCCACAGGTAATTGGTTCCAGCATAGAGGATTTTCGGATCTTTAGGATCGATAACCAAGGGAGCAACAAAGGAAACAGGATCGCCTAACCACCGAACTGTCCCAACCTGATAACTAATGTTGAAGTTTGGATCTGTCGTGCTTGACTCGTAGTCAGCATTCCAATCTTTCCAACGATTTTCTGTTCGAAAAATATTCAAATATTGATCGCTCGCATACTGAATCTTCGAATTCATCAAATTTATCGCGACAAACCCGCCGTCCCCTCCACCAATATTGGACCAGTTTGCCAAGTTGTCATCAGAAAACGGCGTGGCATTATCTTGGGCACCGCCGAAGATGAATTTCATGTCATTTGGGTCTACGGCAATTTTGTAGAACTGTGTAAGCCCTAATCGTGCATTCAGCGAGTCCTCGAACGACCACTGGTTTAGATCGGGTTTGTAGTGTGCGAGATAAATGCCGCCATCATTGCCAACAAGCATGGTATTCGCGTCTTTTGGATCCACCGCCATGCAATGCTGATCATTGTGCGTCAGGGCGTCATCGTCCACAGTACGCCCTACCGACACCCAATGAGTGCCGTCGTCCACAGATGCAACCAAGTCGATGAGCCCTACATAGATCACATCTTTGTTGGTGCTTGTTGACTTTGACGCCTGAATGTAGAAGTCATAGTTGCTTTGTCCCCAGTTGTACCCCTTCTTAATCTGATCGTAACTGGGAAGGTTGTTGGTAATGTCTTTCCAGGTGTTTCCACCAGCTGTGCCTTTAAGCACCTTTTTGTCTGTCCCTGACAGGAGGTAAAGAGTATCCGAAGAGCTCGGAGACACGGCAATCGACAGACCTTCTTGATATGCTGAACTCAGGCGAGGATGTAGTCGTTCCCAATGAACGCCTTCATCAGCCGTTCTCAGCAGTTCTCCTCCATCCGCCTCGCCCACCGCAAAGCAGAATCTCTTATGTTGATTGTCCGGAATCCCACATTTCACATCTGTCCATTCAGCTTGGATGCCCCCACTGATCTTGCTCATATCCACAGTTGACCAGGTTGCACCGGAATTGTCCGACCTTAACAATTTACCCTTGGCAAACGGGTTGCGACCCGCTGCTGCAATAACGACTTTGGGGTCATCGGGATGCACCAAGATGCGACTAACTGAAAAACCCTTGAGTTCGGAACGGGCAAGATTCGTCCAAGACCCACCGCCATCCGTGCTTTTCATTATTCCAAAACCGTAGACGCCAACTCCGCCGTTGAAGTCCCCCGTTCCTGCGTAGATTATCTGCGAATTGTCTGGCGAGACGGCCACGCTGCTCGTTGTTGTGTTGTCCCACGGGCCACCATCGCTCAGTGGCTGCCACGTTTGCCCCCGATCCTTGGTCTTCCACAACCCACCGCCCGCTGAAGCCACGTAGAATGTATTGTCATCGTTTGGATCAAAAGCTGCATCGTTAACCCGCCCGCTCGTTAAACCCTCGCCATAGTACTGACGGTAGGGTACAGGTAAGTTGGTGGGTCCCTGAAACTCCCAGCGTGGCTGCGGAACAGCCGCAAGCCCCGGCACGGATTTCACTCTGAATCTTGGCATCGTTGCCAGTTGTACAAAGGCTCTAACGTATGCCATCCAGTCGATGGTGTCATTCGGATACGAGCGCTGGCGTAACCAATAGAGGTGAGCGTCTTGGTATTCCCATGCCCCGTGCCCCTCGCCAGAAGCACGTGCCGCGGCGATATCTTCTTCGAGTGCGGTGACAGAGTATGTTCGACGGGCAACGAATGCGGATAGCTTTTGATGAATTCTCTTCTCCTCCTGCTGGACTCTGGCCTTTGTGTTGGATGACGAAGGCTCCGAGGAATTCTGGCTAACAAGTGAGCCGCTGACTAGTACCAAGCCGATGAGCAAAAGGTTTCGCATTTGTCCCTCGTTCTTACCTGTCGATTTGTGGAACTCCAAAGGTCTTGTCACGGATACTGTTGTAACATTCCACTACACAAGTAACGCTCGCGCCGGGTGCCGTTTCGGGCAACTTATGTAATCGGCTGTGGCTGTTGAAAAAGTCCTTTCTAAGGCAAGAACCGCCCAATTGGGTGAACAGAAATGTATCCCGAGGTCGAGAAAATCGATTGTAGGGATGCTAGCGCGTCGAGTTTTCAGCGCGTTCCTCGCAAAAGAGTTTTTTAACAGGGTCGAAAGTCATCCCGAACTATCGCGGATTGTTGCTCGGTTCCAAAAGATTTTCTTGCGGTTTTCGAGGGCCTTAAGACCCAAGCGGACAACCACGGCTATTCACAACAGTTAAGGCCGAATAATTTACATGTGAGGAGCGATTGATATCGCTCCTACCACGAATACGTCACAGCTTCAAAAGCTCATCCCTAAGCTCTCATAGTCCTAATGTAGAGTTCCGGCCTACCCACCCAAGCAAAATCAGCTTGCGTGGGACACCCGGCCGGTTTCTGGTGCTCGGTAGAGGAGGCGGAGTTCGCTTCCTGTGGTGTAATTTTCGGACCCGCCCAGAACTCATGATTTCGGTGTGTTGCCGTCAGTCTTTGCCGTGTTGTCGGTAGTTCCTGTGCTACCTGTCTTTCCGCCACTGCTCGACTGTGTTGTGTTAGTACCTGTGCTGAACGGGAAAGTCAAAGTTAAGCCAAAGCCTGACTTCCACACTTGATGCGTAGGCGGCGAAGTAAGGTTACCTTGCGGCATCCCGGGCGCGAACGGGGGAACATATGTTGTCCTCAGTCCAAGATCGTACATGGGTGAAACGAAGAAAGCGCGCTTCTTAAACGACATCGTTGGGCCGGTGATAACGTCCGTGGTTGCGCCCCCGGTAGCCGCAGTGAGCATGGCGCCCACGCTCCAGTGAAACTCAAAGCTCGACTTTTGAGGTGTCCAGAGTGATACGTTAACCTGCAGGGCATAAGCCGGTCTCACATTTGCTTGGCTCGAGTAGCCCAGCGACTGCACGATCACGGGGTTTCCTTTGGAGTCGAGAACCGGATTCCCCTGGGCGTCTTTCTGCACGGAAGGTACGAACGCGGGAGTCTGGTCAGGAATAAATGATAAGCCTAAGCCATTACTGATCGATATCGCAGGTTGGCACACAACCTTGTCGATATTGACCGGCTTGGGGTCTGTAACGGTAGGGTTCAGGCCATCAAACGTCGTCATCTGCATTTGAGTTGATGTGCCTTGTCCAAAAAACCCGCCACATACCGGTTTGAAATCCGTAATAAAATAGTCTACATTTTTGTTTGCTGCCTCGCCGGCAACCGTACGAAACTGCAATCGCCAGGATTCCACGAAGCAGACATTCGCTTCGTAATCGATCACCTCTTTGGATCCGACCGTCACCGCAGGGCACGAGACTCCGGCTGCTGCAGTATTTCCACCGTCGCTTCCGTTTTTCTTCGTGCTCGTGCCCGGCGTGGTAGCTGCAGGCGGGGTGGTGGTCGTGTTGTCTGAGCCTGTGCTCGAAGCAGTTCCCGGTGAACTTTTGCCCAGGTACTGATCCAGCGTATTTCCTAAGCGCGTCGCCTCGGCGGTATTGCCGTCAAAGAGTGCGCCGTTGGCGGGAGACTGGTGGGCCCAATCTTTGAATTGCACATACTGGTTGGCGAACTCGCTGATTACCTCTCTCAGCCTTACTAGGTCGCCTATTGGAAAGTGAGGTTCGACATACTTCGGTAATTGTTCCACATTGGCGGCCGATTGGGCGTCGTCTAGCGAGGACACGACTGGCTGCAACCCATTCAGGAGGCCTAGTATTTTGGCCCGGTCGTCGTTTACCCGCAGTTCTTGGGTAAGGATTTTGCTTTGAAAGTCCGCGGCTTGCCCTTGAATCTCTCCAAAACATTTATTGAACTGGTCAAAGGAGGTTAACGGTTGCTCAGGCGGAGGCGGAGGCACCGGTTGCCCCTCCGTTGGGGGCGCCGGTGGCTTCTTAGTCGTGGTCGTCGTCGCGGTGGGTGCTGTCGGAAAAATACTGGTTGGAATGGTTGGGACCGCTATCGCCGTTACAGTACCGCCCAGTGTAACGGTATACCGCACTCTGTTTATATATGCCAAATAAACGGTTGACTTGGTGTTAATCTCACCGCCGGACTCTGTTGCATTCAGGGGTACTTGCTTGGACCGATCAACAGCGGTCGCTTTGCCAGATGGCTGGATAGGACTGTTGTCGGCAAGTTTTTGTGTGTCAAAATTCTTTCCGAAGCTGGCGGCAATTTGATTTAACAGCAAACATCCCTGCGGTAAAGGCACATTCGGCGGACCGCCGGCTTTTGTGGTATCTCCCGCACCCGTCGTGGGTGCTTGGATGCAAGCCGCGTAATACGTATCCGACACACTCTTCTTCAGCTCAGCACTCCCGGACAGCGACTGCCGCAATAGGAGCTTATTCCTCTCACATGTCATCTGGTGAATTTGGGCATCCAATGTGTCTTTGATCGTAGCCTCAGGTGTGAACTGGGGATCAGACTTTATTTTTGTCAGCACATTGATCGTGTTGGCAAGCTCCATGATTCTCGCCTGGTCAGAGCCGGCCGCGGGTTTTGTCGACGCGGTCTTAGAGGTGTCTATGGTCTGTGACAGTAATACCTGGTCACAAAGGAGCATTGTTAGGAGCAGAAAAGCAGAGACGCGACGGTGCATATCTTCGCTCCTTTGAGCTAACCGCAATTCCAAGCTTCAGAAAGTGAACTCATTCGTTTACCGGTTTGGCTGCACGTCTGTAGCGTGAAAACGTAGGTCTGCCCTGACCTTCACGTCAGCGACGTCCAACGTCCCTGTGACCGTGACAGTCTTGCCGAGATTTTGACGCTAAAGCTAGACTCCGATGTACCTCGCCTCTTCTCTGCTAGAGCATACGCCAGAAAAGGTGTCTCTAATCAGGTGAAAGTAACCGCTTGAGCAGCATCAACATGGTGGGCGACGGCACAGCGAAGCGATGAGCAGCGAAATGGCTGCACACGTTTCCCTATACACCGAAAGCCAATTTGGGTAATTCTTGGTCAAGCGAATCGGTACCGCTTGTTGTGGGAAGCAGGTGAGCGCTTGGGACGAAGTGGCTGCTTCCGCGGTTATAACGAGTCCTACAATCGGCCAAGACACGAGAGCTGTAGCTTCGCCGAATGTAAGGCCAGCCCAATCCGCTGTCAATGGCCATTTCGTGCCATGCGGAAGGGGGGAATGCTGATCACATGTCACAAGTTCACAGCTTCTTGGGGAATATTCAAAAATCACCGAGTTCGATTTTCGGCGCCATCCCCCAATTCGGTTTCGGATCTGCCTTCCGCTGGCCAGCATCAACTCGGATGGGTAAGGTCCCTGCACGGCCGCAACCGTCGACCGACCGTCAGGACCTGAAGCACTATTGTGATGACCTGACCGATCTTTTGTACCAAGTGGAATGTTAGTGTAACGCTTTTTTGGAACCTAGTCCGTAGTCGTAGTCGGGGGTGTGGAGATGTGGGAAACGCGCAGCGTTTTCCATATCTCCATGCCCCATTTCCTTCGGCAAGATAGCTTGCGGCGCCGGTGGTCGGTAGCCGAGCGACGAATGCGGTCGCACCGTGTTGTAATGTACTCGCCAGCGCTCGATCACCACCTGCGCCTCCTTCAGTGAGTAGAAGATCTCACCCTTCAGGCATTCATCTTGCAGCTTGCCGTTGAAGCTTTCACAGTACCCATTCTCCCAAGGACTACCTGGCTCGATGTACAGCGTCTTAGCTCCCACCGCCGACAGCCACGTCCGCAGTCGCAGGGCAATGAACTCGGGTCCATTGTCGGACCGTATGTGCTCCGGCACTCCATGCAGCAGCATCAGCTCGGCCAGGGGTTTCAATCAGGTCATAACTGTTCAGCCGCCGCGCCACCCGTATCGCCAGACACTGCCTCGTGTACTCGTCGATCAGCGTCAGCAGCCGCAGCTTTCTGCCGTCGTGCGTGCTGGCACCCACAAAGTCGTAGCTCCAAACACGGTTCTCATGCTCCGGCCGCAACCGCACACACGATCCATCGTTCAGCCATAACCGCCCTCGTGGCCGCTGTTTCTGCGGCACCTTCAGACCTTCCCGCCGCCAGATCCGCTGCACCCGATCTTTGCCTACCTGCCAACCCGCCCTGCGCAGCAATGCCGTGATCCGCCGATAGCCATAGCGTCCGTACGCGCTGCCAACTGCAAAATGGCCTGTGCCAGCCTATCTTCATCGCTGCGCTGCACTACGCTGTACCGCTGCGTTCCTCGCCACTGCCCCAACAGCCGGCACGCAACCCGCTCCGACAATCGATGCTGCTCCCGGGCGTGCAGTACCGCGCAACGTCACCATTCAGGGCTTAGAAGTTTCCCTCCGCTACATCCTTCAACACTTGCTTCTCCAGTGACAGCTCGGTCACCAGGCGGCGCAATCGGCTGTTCTCCTTCTCCAGCTCTTTCAGCCGCTTCGCCTGTTCCAGCTTCAGTCCGCCGTACTCTTTCCGCCAGCGGTAGTAGGTCTGTTGGGTGATCCCCGCCTCTTTTCAGACCTGCGCGATGTTCTTATGGTTGGCCAACTCGACTTCAATCTGGCGCAGGATCGTAACGATCTGCTCTGCTCCGTGCTTCTTCCGTGCCATGCTCCAGCTCCTCTTGTACGAGTTTCTCTAACATTTCCCCTGGTACAAAATTTGCCGGTCACGTCAAGTCGTCGGTGATCCTTGGGATAGGGCAGATCTTCTCGGAACTCGTGTCGTTTGAGAGTTCGGATGAAGAAGAAGCGCAGTGCCGCGACACGAGCAATCACAGTGCCGACGGCGAGCTTGCGGTCTCGGAGCAGGTAGGCTTGGTAGCTTCGCAGCTCATCGGGCCCGAGCTTATCCGGTGGCTTGCCAAAATGCCGAGCGAAGCTCGCTACTGCCTGCAAATAATAGCGGGTCGTACTCTTTGAGTAGTTCCGACGCTGGAGTTCCTCCAGCATCATCTGGCGTAAACGGGTCATAAGAGTCTCCTGTCTCTGTGACCCACACTACGTCAGCTACTCCAACAATGCCGGGTTGCCATATGCGGTAGCGTCCGCCGCGCCAGCGGCTTCGTCCAAGTCGGCAAACCGTGCAGGTTGAACCCAAGCGGCTCCGAGGAAGTGTGCGGACCTGGTCAGGCTGATCGCAACTTCATCCTTGGTCGATCGTACTTCCCGAAACCAAAGGCAATTTTGTTTCAGCAGGCTCGTTCTCCCGAGGGGTGATCATCTCCACTACCCTATGCTGCGCGTCCCGTTTCGCCTGAAGTCGCGCTTGCGAATAGATTTCCAACGTGCAACGGCAATTAGCGTGGCGCATGAGCTCCTGCACTACCTTCACGTTCTCTCCGTTTGCCATCAGCATGGTCGCAAAGCTGCGCCGAAACGTGTGCCATCCGATGTGCTTGCGGAGTCCAGCGCGCGCAGCGGCCGGTCGTATCACGCGCGAAAGAAGCATGTCTGGCCAGTACGGGTTCTTGCCCCGACTGCGAGGGCTCGCAAATACCCAGTCGTTGGGCTCGCCGTATGTGGTGTCCCTGTTTCCAAGTCCACAGCGCCGAAGCCAAAGTCACGTCCAGCGGCACAGATTTGCGAGACGCCTCGGTCTTGCAGTGGCCCACAACATTCATACAGATCGAATGCTGCACATTGATTTGCAATCGCTCAAAGTCAATATCTTCCCACTTGAGCGCAAGAAGTTCGCTGCGTCGTAGTCCGGTTCCTGCATCCAGCAGAACCGTTACACGGAAGCAGTAACTCAACTGGGAGAGCAAGGCGCGCAATTCTTCAGCTTCTAGGCACTCTGGGATGCTTTGTCGCTTAGCTCCTTGGCGGACGAGGAGGATAGGGTTCTTGCCCTGCTCCAGCCACTTATACCGGATCGCGTGATTGAACAGGACACTCATCACATTACGGATCTTTGCTTTGGTCGAGGGAGCGACAGGATTGCCGTCAGCACGCTTTAGCTGATGAAGCCATTTTTCTACGTCAGTTATTCGGACGGCTCTGATGTTGCAGCTGCCCCAGGCCGGAACGACCCATCTGGTGAGAAAGTCCTGATATACGGTCCTGGTGGCGCAGGACTTTCCTCCGCCTGTTGGATCATCGCTGAGTTCTGTCCTCGTGTAGTGATCTAACAAATCAGCGACCGTGACCGATTCTTCTCGCTGACGATTGCGAGCTTCGTTGATGGAGACCCGCAGTCCGTTGCTAGCTTGCCAGGCATCTTCGACGTTGCGGTACTCTTCGACAGTTCCGATGACGGCTTTGCGACGTACTCGGCGCCCAGTCAGATCTTTATCCCGCCATAGGAACTCCCAGCAGGCTGGCCCCGTCTTGCGATGACCAATCCGAAGATATCCTCGTTGGTAGCGTGCTCGCATTTTTGCCTCCTTGGGTGTCGTGCACCTGAGATGAGGCTAGGGGACGGAGCACCCAAGAAGGGGTTTCGCTGTCGGTTAAACACTTGTCGCGCCGCTTGAATCGTCTTCTGAGACGGCCAAGTTTCGTTCCACAATCCGTTCCACAAAATGCGAGGTCTTGTACGACTTACGCGTGCTTAGGCAACCTCCACGCACTTGTAAGTTGTTGTAAAACCGATCAACTCCGCGTTGACACGGTAGAGGTCAGGAGTTCGAGTCTCCTCGTGCCTACCATTCTTTCAATCACTTCCGGCGCTGGCGCATCCGTTGCGGCCTGATTTGTGTCGCGGTTTGTGTCGTAACCCTCGCTTTTGCTCCCCTTGAGAGCGCTTCCCAACGGTGTTGCCGAGAGCGCCGTCACCGCCTGCCGTCGCGCTTCGGAGCGCACGTGCGAGTATCGGGCGAGCATCTTCTGGCTGACGTGACCGGCAATCGCCATGATGGTTTGATCGGAAACCTGGGATTCGGCCAGTTCGGTAATGGCGTGATGCCGAAGGTCGTGGAAGCGCAGCCCGGCGAGGCCAGCAGCCTTTGTGAGCCTACGCCATGCTGTTCTAAAGCTCGTCTGGTTGCGCGTAGGGTCAATGTGGCCGTGCTCACAGGCGGGGAAGACACAATGCTGCGCTTCGGTACCATTGAATCCCTTTGCGCGTTCGCGCAGTCGCATGACGATCTCTAGTGTTTCGTCGTTCATCGGGATCAGCCGCTCTCCCGCCTCCGTCTTGCTGGTGCGGACGAGAATGGCGCGGTTGAGAAAGTCGATGTCCCGCCACTGTAGCCGCTTGATTTCACACCCGCGCATGGTGGTGCAGAGCGCAAGGGACATTGCGGCCTGAGCACGTTGCCATTCCTCATTCTGTCCGGCAGCGCGGACCAGCCTGAGCTTTTCCTCATAAGTTAGCGCCCTTCCAATAGAGCGCGGCTCTTTCAACGGGCGGATATCCGCTCCGAGTTGATGCCAGCGCCTTGCCCGTTTCAACATGCGGCGAATGACGCCCACTTCCATGTTGATAATTGCTGGCCCTACGCCGCTCTCGCTTCGCCACTCCCTGAAGCGCAGGACATCCTCCGCCGTGATCTTCGTGAGGCACTTTTCCTGAAAGAATTCACGCGGCTTGACCAGAAGTTGCCGTTCCTTCTTCTGGCTGGATGTGCTCAACTCCAGCTTGCGACCGTTGAAGTAGCCAGCGGCAGCTTGGCTGAACGGGAGCTTGGCGAAGCCCTGATGCGAGGCGGCAACATTGCCTTGAGTCGCTTGCGCTATGAGTTCCTTCTCTTTGGCCTGCGCTTCGCGCCAGTCTGCTGTTTCCAGCGATTGCCGGAACCGCTGGCCATCCACAAAAAAGTGCGTGTGCCATGTCTTACCGCGTTTTACGAGAGCCATGCTTCCCTCCAGTCCTAATTTTGGCGAGTTCCCGCTCCACCCATGACGGCTCCAACTCGACCTTGCCCTTGGTCTTGCGTTTTGCGCTAGCCGCAATCCACTCCCATTGGTTGTGACGCCGTTTTTTCGCAGGCGAGAGAGCTTCCCATTCCTGCTCGACTTGAATCAGCAACTTGACTTTCTTCCGCCGTTCTCTGGTCGTGAAGTAATTCCGACACTTCGCTGAACAGAACCGATCGCGGCCACGAATCTGATCGAACCATTCAGGACAGCGAGCGCACCGTACCCAGCGTCGTAACGAGAAATTCTGGTCTATGTGAATCGATAGGCAGATCGCCTCAATCGGGGTCTCTGCGTCCACAATAACTGCCGGACTCCCGTCATGATCCCAAAGGAAACGGCCCTGCACATAAGGCATAATGCCCGTTCCGCGCAGGCACCTCTCAAGAATATGAGGGTCAAGGTCAGCCGGCGCTTGTGTTACCTTCCTGAACACCACGACAGGATCTTTCAACTCTGGTATTCTCCCGCCCGTCGCGATGGCTCGCCCCTTCGCCCAAGCAGTTTCGTGCTCGGCTGGAACAAACTCCCTAGCGGCAGAGATAGCTCTGCGAAACGCCTTATGCTCTATCGTCAGTAGCCATGCAAAGACCCGCTGGTATTTCCCAATCCAATCCCGAATTTGTGGAGTCACGTACTGAGCAATCCAACCGAGATTGTTCGTCGAAATCATCTTCCGCATATCCTGAGCGCTAAGAACAACAGAATTCGGCTGCTCCAGCATGGCGCCTGCAAGATAACCTGCGTCGCTCAACCACTCGCACACAGCGTTTGTGTCCTCCAGGTCCAGCTTTATAAGACTCTTGCGGAGCTTTCGCCAGTCGCGGTTAACGAAACGCTCTCGCACCAACTGTTCAAATGCTTTCTTGAGTTCGTCAGGGATCCACGGCATAAGCGGACGTCCGCCGAAGAAATCTTGATAGCCATCGCCAAGAACGGTTGGCCAAGCAGCAACCGATACCAGGACGCGGACATTCGGAAGAGTTAGCATGAACCTGAACGCATGTGTACGCATATCGCATTGTTGACTAGCGTACAGCCAACTCATAGCATAAGTATCAGCACTAGCGCAAGGAGGATTTCATTGTGACGCGAATGAAGACAAGGGATGTCTCCGCTATCGAGGCCGCACGGCAGCTCCGAGTGGGACTGGACTACCTCTACGGTTTGCTTTGGACGGGCAAGCTGGAGGCCCGCAAGGTGGGTAATCGCTGGCGTGTTTCCGCTGCGGCCATCGAAGCCCGTCTCAAGCAGAAAGGTGAGTAATGCCAGAAACCGTTCCCCAACTGCTCACGCTGCTCGCAGTGGCAAAGGCGCTGTGCGTCAGTCCGCACACGGTCCGGAGCTGGGTGCGCCAACAGAAATTGCGACCTGTGCGCATCTGCCGCAGATTACTTTTTGATCCCGCTGAGATTGCTCGCTTTCTGTCGGAGGCGAAATGACTGATGCAATGACTGTGCGAGACGAGGCGGCCGAGGTGATGCGCTGCCTGCGGGAATCCTTACGACATCCAGCGTTCGCAACTGCTCTGGCTGCGGTTCTATCTGGAGAGAGAGCGGGCGAGAAAAACGACCTTGCGGAACGCCCAACTTCTGGCGCGTCCGCCGAGAATGGCGAGGGCTGAGAGTGCTTGAGACACGCCCAGCCCCGTACAGCGCGATTATGTGGCTACAGCAACCATCATACGCGCAGTGCGGCCCTTGGAGAGAAAACAACCCATGGCGACAGCGCAATGGTGAAATTTAGAGCAGCCGCGCCACGCACAGTCGCGTCCGGCCACGGGCCATAGGGGGTTTCCGTGACTGTGATGCTCGACTCGTGGTTTGGAGTCCACCCCCAGGTAGTTCGTTCCAAGCTGTTGAAGCAACTGAAACCCAGCGAAATACTGCTGTATCTATACCTGATGGAGCGTAGCGAATTTCTTTGCAACCGGGTGATCCGGGCAAGAGATTGCGACATCACGGAGGCTGTGGGACTCTCGTCCCGCGCCGCCCGTAACGCGCGGATAAAGCTGCAAGAGTGTGGACTAATCCGTTGCGTTCGCGGGCCCGGAAACGTCTACATCTATACCATTTGCGACCCTAGAACGAAGCAGCCATATCCCGGTGATTCAGACAAACCGATGGTCCCTCCAAAACGGGGCTATTCCGACCCCATACAATCCAGTTCCGCTGACGCCCAACGTCCGCGCGATCAACCCAAAGAACCCAGCAACACATCTCCACAGTCGCATGGTATTCCTTTGAAATTCCCCTAGCCAGATCAGCAAGTCTTGCCGGTCGGCTGAGGGAGAATACGCATTGCGAGTTCGGCAAGTTCTGCTGGTCTCTTTGCAGGTTTTGCTACTCAGTTCAGCAAAGTTTGCAATTGAAAATACTGCAACCCTCTTATTCAGACGAGCTTACAGCTACGCAGACCAATCCTAAGAACATTCCTATAAGAGAAAATCCTATTCGTGGTTGGTAGTCACTGTCTTCAATTTGCTTGGGAGCAGCTAGGGCGCGGTGGGGGAAGTCGAAACCGAGTCGGAAATAAGGAAACGTCACTGCAAGAATTCGCTAGACCTTCTTCAACGTCATCGCAAGCCGGTATTCGAAGAGTTCGACATTATCGAGGTCCTTTGTAGCAATTCGCAGTTCGGAGGTAATTTCGCGGGCCACAATCATAGTTCGCACCTTAGGGACGCTTAGCTTTTGCTTGACGCATCCTCGGTAATAGAGCGCCTGGCCAATTGTTTTTTCATGACCACTGCTGACCTTTAACTCAATTACCACTGGGACGCCGTCACCGTCTCTAGCCAGTATGTCAATTCGGCGACCGTTATCGTCTATGCGGAATTCGGTCGCGGTCTGCCCGTCAGCGACTGGCCATAGCGTCATTCCCAGTTCCAGGAGGCTCGGGTTTTTGGCGAGAAAATCTCGTAGGTCTGATTCATAAGCAAATTGGTCGGCCTGTGTACTAGAGTCTCCTGAGTCATCTTCGGGGGCATCCCCTGCAGAGTTCTTCCACTCCAGATAGCACTTGTCATACCGAGCGACTTTCTTCTTACCCTCGTCCGTCTTGGCAAACGGCCACTCCTCAGAAACGAACTTCTCAAAGAGACCTTTTGTTCGTAAGATATCGAGGCACATGCCGCGTTTTGCCCGTCGCTTCCATGTGTCTTTGCCGGGAATGCTTGTACGCAGCAGTGCAGCTTCGGTTCCGAGACCATGGGATTCCAGAAACTTGTATCCGGCAGGTAACGGCAGCGACTTAGACCCACCTTCATCAACAATCATGTAGCTCCTCCTTCGCCAAAAAGTGTAGCATCTCCCCACAGCAACCCTTCGGCTCTTTCCGCTTGAGGCTTGCAGTCCCGAAGGGATGCTATGCTTTGGCAGCCAACGGGACACCGTGGACGGGCGGCGTCGGAAATCCTCTCTCACTTGCCGGCTTCTGCTTTCAGGTCCATGACCAGCCGCTGAAACGCCTTCTGATACCAATCGTGGTCCTCCCAGTTGCTGAAGTCGGGGATGAAGTACTCGCGAATCTCGCGCGCCGAGTCGATGCCCCGGTCGGCATCGAACAGCTTCCACCGCTCGACCTCGGCAAACGGCGCCAGCGTGATGGGAAACAGCATCTGCTTGGTCTCCCGCTGCTCGCGCTCGCGCGCATTGGCAATCTCGGTCTTCACCCAATTGCTGTTCATGCTGTGCTCGGAGAGGATGAGCAGCAGCTTGTCATGCAGCCGGATGGCGCGATCGATTTGCTCGTGGATTTTCTCGCCGCCTTTGATGTCGTGCGGCGCGAACCAACATCGGACACCTTTGTTTTGCAGATCAGCGTAGAGCCTGTCGGCAAATTCCTGATCTTTGGTCGAGTAGCTGATGAAGCAGGAGTAGAACTCGATAGGCCGACCCACCATCGACCCGATGTAGCGAACGAAGTCCTCCGGCACGCCGCAGCCGCGCAGGAAGGCTTCAGGAATTTTGCCGCGGGATTTGTAAACCGTGTCGATGCCCACGCTCGAGGGGCCGTTGTGGATGATCGTCTCTAGGCCGAGAGCACCACTCAGATCAAGCGCAGTGAACCGGGTTGACGATGCTCGGGCCGCTTCAAAATCGGTTCCCTCTACGTTTGCGCGGCTAAGGTCGGCGCCGCTGAGATTCGTGTGCCTCAGGCTAGCTCCGCTCAAATTGGCGCCTGAGAGCCTTGCGCCTGAAAGATCCGCCGCGTCGATGGCCGATCCTATAAGCTGTGTTCCCCGCAGCACGGACCAACTAAGATTTGCAGCGCAGAGATTCGCTTCAGTAAGATCTGCCCCCAGGAAATCGGCGTCCGTAAGGTTCGCACCGCTCAAATCTGCCCCGCGGAGATCCGTGCCCCCGAAATTCACCTCGGGTAGCGTGGTGAGTCGCAGATTTGCTCCTCTAAGGTCGCGCTCGACTTCGGGGAACAAATCCTTCCAGTCGTTCCAAACGTCAACACCTTTCAAAAGGATCTCGAGATGTTCTTCGTTAGCCATTACCGCGTGACCTCGCTTGCAGCGAATGCGGCGTGCCGCTCGACACACCAGTCCCGCACTGCGGGACGGAACAGCTTAGCCTAGGGACTTCAGTCCTGGGTAGGCAGAAATAGAAATCCCGAGCCGGCTTCAGCCGGCGACAACGTCGAAGAAGCAGCGTCGAGCCCGTTTGTTACGGAGACATAGGGTCTATTCAAAGGGACCGCACGTCGTAGATCAACTTGGGTCGTATTTGGCCTGCCTGGGTGTGGAGGATTTCATCATAGGTTATAACTTTGACATCGACTTGTCCTCTGCGTCGCCGCAGGAGTTCCGCTTCCTCCAAGTCCTTCGGATCGCGTCCGATCAGTACCGCTAAGTTTGATCGTTCCGGCAGGTATCCCAAGGCGCGTAGAATCGCATCACGATTGCGCGGATCGTGCAGGTAACTCTCATAATCCCTGACCTGGTCGATCGCGTGGTGAACCTTGGCGGTGAATCCGGGATGAAACCTCTGAGTCAGGATTTGCTCCCCTGGCCCCTTGAGCTCCATCAATTCGGCCGTTAAGCCGTTGTATGGTCCGAGTATGGGAGTAAAGGAGTAGTCCGGCTTCCAGAGCTTAGGCACGACAAAGCTTGGCGAATGGGATATCGGGATACCCAGCCGCGCTTCCATCAAGAACGCCGGATGTTCCTCAAAGAACTTATGCACCTCGGTTTCACTTGCACCCGAGTCTATTAGCTGGTGGAACAGCTCAACATCGTCCCTGAGCGCGTCATCGTCCCGTTTCACAGTGACCCATCCGCTGTGGTTGCGCCGATCCGTCGGCCCGTAATAATACTCGCTCTCGACACTTGCATCTTTTCTTCGGAGTGCGGGTCCGAGTTGAGCGTGCCCACGAACGAATCTAACTAGCATTCCCAGTCGTTGATAGTCATCCAGCACGCGATCCTTATACTCATCAACGATCCGCTGAATTTGCATCAATCCAACGCGCGGATCGGCGTGTGGAGTAAAAAGGATTGTGGAATGACTGGAATCCTTCGCCGACTGTGCTAGCTCATAATCGAATGCGCTGCGGAAGATGATGAACGGAGTCGATCTCCATTTCCTGCCATCTCTCATCGCGCAGGACTCTGGCAGGTTGCGCACATCCTCGGCTAGCTGAAGCGCGTAATGAAGCTGGAAAAGATTGCCCCGAAGTGGTTCCCATGACGCGATCGGGGGATCGTCGGCAACACACACAATCGCATCAACCAGCGCCAAGCCGCTCGCATGACTAAAACGCAAATACCTCGGGATCTCCTCCATGCGCATGATCTCGACTATGTGCTTTTCGCTGCGCCAGACGGATATCCTGTCTTGCGTCTCGAAGCTGTGGAAGCCCCCTGCTGTGGTGAGAAGGAGATTCATCGAATTTCACAACTTTCGTATTTGGCAGCGTGCGCTGCGCCGTCCCTGATGTGATCGGAGTGGAGCATTTTGTGAGGCGCTTTCGCCCGCGCCTTCAGGGGCGCCAGCAAAGGCCGGGGCACGCGTATGTCGATCTGCTCGTTCCTTCCTCTCGGATTCAAAGCGTGCCGACTTGAATTGCGAGTAATCAAGTTGCGACAGGTCGCGCGCGAGAAATGCCTCGGCTGCGCTGTCACACTTCAGCTTCGGTACCCTCTTCCTGGCTCGCACCTTCATGGGGGCTTCTGTGCTCTTGTATGAGAGTCAACCGAAGTGGACAGCGATGCACGGTCGCGGCGCGGACGCCCACCGAAACTGTTTTACGCAATGAATGGTTGTTGTTCCCCTATAGGGCTGTCGATTGCCGCCTGAACGTCGTCATTACTACTGGCAAGCTTGGCAGGCACCCAGATGCGTTTCTCCACAAGAGTTGGCACTCTTTCAAGCGCGCCCAGCGGTTCAATCCCCATAGCAGTTAGCTGGTCCGTTAACTCCCCGAAAACCTCATCTTTTCGAAGAGACCACGTCGAGGCGAAGCACCGCCAAAAAGTCCACCCGACACGTTCCAGAACGCGCTGCCGATTAGTGTCATGCTGCCAGCGGTCAGGCCCGTGGTACTCATCACCGTCACATTCAATAGCGAGGCGCGTATCCCCCGCTCCCTCAACCACCATGTCGATTCGATAGACACCGTTTCTGACTTGTGGAACGACTCGATAGCCGTGATTCATCAGCTTCGAAAAGAGTTCTCTTTCGAAACCAGACTCACACAACGCAATCAAGTTTTCCTCATCGCTGTCGCCTGATTGTTGGGGTCCGTCAAAGTGATTCAATAAGGTAAGCCGAAGGTCCTTCTCGGATAGATCCGACGCCCTGATCGAGCGAACAAGATACATCCGATCCCGAGCGCGACTCGCAGCCACATTGAAGCGCTGCTCAAACATATTCCCAGACAATGCCTTACAGTTGTCTCGGTCAACTACCATTGACAAGAACATGATGTCGCGTTCGCTACCTTGGAATGTTCGCGCGTCCCCGCACTCGAATTTGCGACGAAGAAGTTCGCCAGCGGGACAACATCCACGGACGGCCGCATCAATACGCTTGGCTTGTTCCATTCCCAAGAGCGAAACAACTCCGATCGTACGTTGCGGGAACCGCTCGTTTTTCAGGATGGCAGAAATTTCGCCAGCAATGGCCTCTGCCTCCTGATCATTACAATCGTGTCGATCTCGCAGGCCACCCTCGACGAACATGTCAACAAGGGGAGGATCAATCCTCTCAGATGCTTTGGGTATACGGAGAGGATAAATTGCCCCTTTATAGAAAGTGCGATTCGAGTAAGCGATGATGGCCGAAACGCAACGAAAATGTTCCCGGAGCATGACCTGCTGGGCGGCAAAAACCCTGGCTGCCAAGTCATAGAGCGATTTCTCCGGGGTCATCTCAACGCCGTACGGCTGGTCGGAAAGGAATCGATGCTTCAGTTCTTCGATTCGTTGGCCGGCAATAAACCCGCCATCTGGTGAAACCTGCTTGTCGTCACCAACTACTAGAATTTTCTTGCCGCGAACGATGGCCGGCAACGCCCATAAGTCGGATTGGCTTGCCTCATCAACTATAACTAGGTCGAACGCGCCGATCTCAGGAGGCATTGACTCCGACACCTTGGCGTGACTCATGATCCAGCAAGGTACGGCCCCAGCGGCATGTTCCATGCATTCCCGAGCATCACGCCTATATCGAACGGCATTTGGACCAGTACCCTGTCCTATACGGCGAATTGCTGTGGCATAGCCGGCCAATGCCTGGAGAACTCTTGGGGTGGCATTGCGCTTTGTGGCCAACCATGCCGCTTTGGCGACCATATCCCTGTATAGCCTGGCCAACCCGGCCTCTAAGTCGCGCCGACGCGCCGCCATGGTCAAAAGGTCGTCCCTGGCCTCGATAGCGTCCAGATGCGACCTGACCCTCGCCCAAGTCCATGCTTCTCGCCAACTCACCGGGAACACCTCGTCTTCTCCACTCTGGGGGACGCACTCCGATCGCACCCGCGTTGCCAAGTGGGACGCACCGGCGTTCTCCAACCGCATCGCCAAATCTCGAACCATCGAGAGTTCGCTGGAGAGCCCGGCAATTCGACGCAATTCGCCGGTCAGCTCTATGAAACGCCGCGCAACATGACTGCTGTCCAGTGCCTTGTTGCCCAAATTCGACTTGATAAATTGCCGAAATGCCTCTGACACGGGTCCGGTTCGCCCAGCCAACTTATCCTGCAAAGCGCTGAAGTTGGTTGCTGCTCGGGATAGCTCGTCTCTAGTAAGGTGGCGAAGGAGGTGTATCCTCACAGCCTCCAGGTCAGCCGAGCTTCCTAATAGTTCTTTGGTTGGAGGGTGAACAAATACAGACTCCGCATGCTTAAGTGAAGTAATATCGAATTCGATCGCCAAACTGCACGCATTGCGGGCTGCTAGGGCGGTCTGCTCGATCGTGCGAAGCGATGAGACTCCTCCTTCCAGCTTCGGAATACCCAGGACATCCGACAGCTGATTCCACCTTGCCAAGAACGAGGAAACCTTGTTATGCAAGAGGAGATATGCCTGAACGTGAGACCAATCTGCGGTATCCTTTGGCGGCAAACCCGCGATTTTGACGCCTGCGAGGTGGGCTCTAGCGTCAGCAGCGCCGAGGACGAAGAAGCCGAAGGGCTTGCCGGTCTCTGCGGCACGCGCAACAGCCTCTCGGGTTTTAGCGGACGTCAATCCTGAGTCTGGGAATTCGACGGGCTGCTTCAGAAATGTCGCTCGTGCTTCTACCAGAGAAGTAAGATCTCCCAAAAGAGCCTCTAGCGCTTCGCGTTCAGATGCAAAAGACGATCGACGACATTTTGCACGAAGTTCGAGCGGCCAAGCTCCGTCACAGGATTCCAGTTGCTTGACCAGGGGTAGGGCGTTTTCGACTTGTTCCAACAAGGTTCGAGCACTCTGTAAAACTTGACGGGTCGTGGCCTTGAGCGCCAGAAGTTTGCCCGACTGCTCGTCCTCATCGAGTTCTTGCATCCGGCCCAACGCATTGTGAAGTTCAGTGATAGTAGACGCGGCTGGCAAGGCATCGACTGATGGAGTGCTCGCGCAAACATAAACTAGGTCAGGGCCAAGCTTGCGACGACATTCCCGCAGAAGGGCTCCTTCCTCTCCGCTCAAAGGCGGTGCATATTCGGGACTTAGGGAGAGATTGTCGTCAAACCAAGAGTGTTGCGTCCGGCCCGAGACCACCAATTCGGCAAGCTTCTGGGCACGCATGGGTTTGCCATCGACCTCGATCTCCGCAAGTTGAGTCATGGCAATCTCGTCCACCCTTCGGTCGATTGATGCAATTTCTGAATGTGCTCTATCGATGGCCGTTTTTATCGTGTCTATCTCCACGCGTGTCTGGTGGGGGTCGAGTTGAGACACGCGGTGCTGGATGGCTTCAATAGAGGCTTGGAACTGTCGAATGCCCTCCCTATCACTCGCCAGTAATGCGACCGTCAAGGGGCGCACTTCCTCCGGAATCTTTGACTGCAGCACTTCCAAGGCTGGTTCACCACGGGAGGATACGAGGACTCGCCGGCCGGTCGCTAGATAATGGCAAATGATGTTGGCGATAGTGTGAGTCTTGCCCGTTCCAGGAGGCCCTTGGACTGTGACACCCGCGGTGCGTTCAAGGCGCTGAATGATTGTGATCTGCTCCTCGTTATAGGGTTGTGGGAAATATAGTTCGTCCGGAATCCGCCCTCCACCGTGGGACCCTCGGCTCGAAAGGCCCCGGAAATTGACCGGCTCAAATTCTATCGGTTCGTCGGAAGGCGGAGAAACCAACGCCAGGGGGCCGTCCGGGATGCTGCATCCCGATGCAAGCTTGCCTTGAAGCCGTTTCAGATCCTCGACCAAGTAGTTGTTATTTCTCGGCCGCACGAACAAAGCCCAGCTGTCTGTTACGACAAGATGCTCCTGCGCATCAGGTACTGGCGACCCCTTGCGCAATATCTCATGGTACGAGCCTCGACTATCGAGATTAGCGGCTATTAATTTCAGCACATCAGCATAGCTGCCGGGGTCGAATGGCGTGGGCGCGCGATCTTTGTGCTTATCCAAATGCGCGCGGGCAGCAATTTCCACATCCGCCGAACCATTCACCATGCAGGCTACGAATGCATCCATTTCCACTCGAGCGCCAGTGGCGCGCGGACGGATATCGAGGGACATGTTCTGCTCGTCGATGGTGATCTCAACGGTCTGGGTCAACAAGGGATACTGAAATGAGAAAGATTTTCCTTCATACGACATGAGCCAAACAGCAATGCCAACGCCCCATACTAGTTCGGTCGGTTTTGCTGTCTGCTCTGCTTCCATCTGATACTTTCGCGAAAAAAGTTCGCTATAAAGCGCAATGGTCTTGCGCCGCGGCTTCTCTCCCTCGGCCCAAGCTTTCCACAATTTGGAGTAGTTAGTTAACGCTGCGGCTACGGAAGTGCGCAATCTGGTCTCAAGTTGTTTCCGCTCCGCCCCCTCCTTGCCTTGACAGACAGCGGCTAGCTCACGAGAGAGAGCAGTTTCATCCAAACATGGGGGCGAGCCAAAGGGGTCAACAGCCACTCGGAGTATGTCTCTGCACTCTGCTGGCGCCTTTGGTGGAGTGTCTGCCTCCAAACGAGCGACACGAAGCCAGATGTGATCACCTTCCAGGCGAAGGTCCAATTCGACGCCGGGGAGACCCGCGACATCCGCGGGCTGGCACCGGAAATCCAATCGGGAGAGGTGGTAACCACGAGGATCAACATCCTTGAGTTGTTCGCCGATGTACTCGAAGAGCCTGCGCAGGAGGTTCCGCGGTGAAACGGTGCTTTGATCTGTCTCCTGCAAGTACGTGCCCTTGGACAGCTCTTGTTGCGCAACAGGAGGTTCTGAGAGCGCTGGTCCGTGAACTGGCGTAACGGTGCTGTTGAGGAGGGAATCTCTTGTGACCAGATTTGGGTCGCGAGTTGTTCTACTTGGTTGAGGTGACGGAGGCACGCCCACCTTCTGGCTCACTAGTCCCTCAGTAGCCCGTGGAAACGTTTCCAGGGGAAGTTGCATTGGCGACGCGCGAGAATTTGCGTTCAACTCAACAAGCCGACGCTCGATCGAGGAACGCAACGCGATTGCTGCGGGCCTATCACGGTATTGTAGTTCGACTGCGAGCGCCGAAAGCAAAATTGCATCGTCATGTTGAGCCTGAAAGAGCTCCCGAATCTGACTTGTCGAGTGCCGAAAATAAGGACGGTCCGTTGATGGCACTGTGGGTTCCTCGGTATCCGACGGCAGAGCCGACAGGATCTAATAACACCCCCGCGATCGTGGTTTGTCAGTGACCCGTGCCGCGTGGTGAGGGTTATAACGGCAGGGATCAGACACACACACACACACGGCGAACAATACTGAGCCTCGCCCGTTGTTACGACAATTCAATCATTTATCGAGGCTGATACTTAAGGTGGTTCTTGAGTTATCACACCCAAGGTAATCATTCTCCCTATTACCTCAGCGTGCGTCGGCGATCCCCTTAAGGGGGCGGACGCGACCCGTGGGATAAAGGCCCGGAAATCAGCGCCGCTCGTCCGCCGGTCCACTCGGGAACGGCTTGTCACAGGCCTTGCACTGAAATCGGTTCGCGTCCAGGCGCATGAGATCGGCTGCCGTGTGGATGCGCCCGCAGTGCGGACACGTCCATGTCGGCTTCGGGATGTCGTAGCGGGATTTGCGGGCCATAGCAGAACTCTGCGCGCCTGAAATCTCATGGATAGCATAGGGGCCGCCCCAACCCTGCCAAGAATCATGCGGCCCCTCGGCTCCCACGCGGACTCTGAGACAAGCCGCAGAGAGCCATTCCTCCAAGTGAACGGGCCGCTCCCCTATTCGTACGGCCCGCCACAGCTCCTCGCGGACCCGATGCGTCGAAGGCCGCGCGGGCAGCCAGGGCGAGTTTACGGCTAAACGCTCTCACGAGGGCCGATCGATCGCGGTTCGGGCAATCGGCGGTAACGGAAGGGCGCGATTACTGAGCCCTAGCGGGCGCATCCCGGACAATGCCCGCGCGCGCCCGTTGCTCCTAGACTCGCGAGTGCCATCGCGCCACTCCGCAGCGACCCGAGCGGTTTCGGACCGACTTCAAAATAACGCCCTCCAGCTCGCCGCCAACGGTACCAGTTCGTCCGCCCGCACCCACGTCAGCCCATTAGCGGCTTCCGTTTGATCGTATGCCCATTGTGCGATGCGGTTCGAGATTGTCAACTCCGCAATGATGCTTCGCTCTCGCATGGCATCTGCGATCTGCTTCCCGAATTTGGTGTTTCGCTCAGTCCATCGTTCCAGGTGATCACAGGCGGCCAATCGGTCGCATTTGTGGCTGTTACAGCTACTGTCCGCGAGCACGAAGTTGTGGCCAAGATCCACCGGGTAACGTGCCCATGCGATGAAGTGGTCTACGTGAGTGCTGGAAGCGGATAGGGACCTATTGCAGTAGAAACAGCGGCCGTGCTGAATGTCGATCAGGATTGGGCGAACGGTAGCGAGGGAGGCCCGCTCAGATCCGAAGAGGAACTCGTTCAAATCGGCGGTCTCCCCAAGGACGTCCAAGTTTTGGTGCCTCACGTACCTCACCCATGATCCTCTTACCAGGTCAGAGATGAGCGCATGGAATTTGCGAAAGCAGTACACAACTCCCGGTCGGAGCTCAATCGTCTCGCCGGTGCCGATGTTTTCATACAGGAAATCCAGACGCTCCCGTCCAACGGTCTGTAGTTTCCAAAGCGGCATTTTACGGACAATGCTCGCGACCTCTCTGCGTACCCGCTTCCAGATCACCGCCTGTTTCATGACTGAGGGAAGCGAGTCACTGTGCGCGACACGGGCGGTTCCAAGGACATTCAGTATTGCGGCCTGTTTTCCGGTGTTTTGTTGCAACACGATGGGTTCAGCGGTGGGATAAGGGGCAGTCTGTCGCCAGTAATACTGAACGAACTTCTCTGCAATATCTTCGATTGTTACCGTCAGTTGCGCCCCAGAGTCATCCCCCTTTTCGACAGACAGGTCAGCCAAAGAAAGCAGCAGTGCAAACTTGTAGGACGCGACGAATAGCCCCTCGTCCAGCAACCGCTGATGGTTGACTAAGAAGCGGATCTGCTCGTCGGATGTCGGGGGCACATCACCTCCTCCAATACGAAGCCTTATTCGGGACTACCCACCGAATGCCGCCACGCGGATCCGGAACGTCTCCTGAACGTCGGGGAATTACGTGGACATGAGCGTGCATGACCGACTGTCCCGCCGCAATGCCGTCATTCAGGCCGATGTTGAATCCATCCGGTTCGAAGCGCACGAGCAGTTGCCGGCGCACCTCTGCCACCAAGTCCCAGACAGCTTTCTGCTCAACTGGAGGCAGCTCGTAGAAGGTGGCCACGTGCTTGCGCGGGATAACCAACGTGTGGCCGTCAGTCACCGGGAAGGCGTCCGGGACGGCCAGCACGTGCTCTGTTTCAATCCAGAGCTGCTCGGTCGAAAGGGAGCAAAACGGACAGATGGACAAGCCAACAGGATAACAGCGATCAACAGCCACCGTCGGTGGATGAGTCGATGAGTCCGCGCAACTCGGGTTGGGCGGGCAGCCGACTTGACACCTGCACCCTGATTCTCGAGCCCAGCACAGCGATTGACAGTTTAGGCAAGGATGGAACCGCTTGACTCCAGCGTGGAGATTGCGCTCCCGAGAATGCTATGCTTTTCCAAACGACAGGGAGAGCAGACCATGGACGCCGCGATCCCCGAAATCCTCTCTCACATTCAGGACCGCCAAGACCGACATACGCTCAATGAGTTGCTGAAGAAATACGAAGTCTTGCGGGTTCGGCTGCTGGTCAAACCGCCCGGCTTGGAATCAGATCGGCTCGAAATTGAACGCCTCAGCAAGCAGCTTGATCGGTGGGAGTTGTATTACGAGGCGAACACAAGATATCTACAGAAACTCCACGCAGAGAACAAGGAACTTCGGGTAAAAGTCGCCGGGCTCGAAGACAAGATGAAACAGCTCTTGCTCGCATGGAAGCCGCCCACGGGCAGGAGACTGTTTCAAGGGTCAGCCGGAACAAAAGCGAAATCGAGGCGCAGCTAAAACCGGACAACTAAACCGACCTCTCGGGCAGAGCTACAGGCCACACTCCCTTTTCTCTTCGTCTCTAAGCAGCGCCAGGACTTCGATCTCGGCCAGGTCACCAGCTACTAGTTTGCCGGCGATCCCACCTTCCTGACGGCAGCGTGCGATCTCACGTGTTAGGGCGCGAACGAGAAGCGCGGTCGTTGTCTCACCTTGAGCGCGGGCGGTCATTTTGGCTTGCTGGAATAGCAGGTCCCGTTCGACAGTTCCTATATAGACTGGGAACAGACGCGGCTTCTTCAGAGGGAATCCGGTGCAGCGCATAATTCGCAATTAAGAGGTTAGCACACAAGGGCTTACCGCCGGCTCAAGTTGAGTGGACGTGCGCAAGATTCATTCGAGCGAGCGACGCCATTGGGGGGATTGACGCTGCCGATGCTGCGCCGATCATGTGTAATCGGTTTGGCCGTTCCTTCCGGCTGGGCTAACTTGCCACACTTCGGGTCGGAGCTTCACACCGGTTCGCTCCTCCCTCACTCTGGCACCTGACATTAACAAGGAGCGGGGCGTACTGACGGGGCACACAACATTCGTAGACGCCGGCGACTTCCCATTATCTTCTCGTTGGGTTGACGGAACCGCCATGCAGCTACATGACTATTACGTTCGGTTTGGATCGAGTCGGCTTGCTAACATGGTCCCAATGACTTCGCACGACGCCTCCCGAACCGCTCAAGTCGCTATTCCGACGTATCTCCTAGTCCCTGGTCCGGATTCATCTGTCCCGTCCCCGGCTGTCGAGACCCTTGTCCAAGACTTACCCTTTGATAAGTTGACATGGGAGAACTTTGAGAGGCTTTGTCTCCGGGTCGTTGAATCCGAATCAACAATCGAGCAGTGTTATGAATATGGCACGAGGGGTCAAGATCAACATGGGATTGATCTCCTCGCTCGAAATCGGATTGACGGGAGCGTATCAGTCTACCAGTGCAAGAGAGTTCAGACATTCGGCCCAGCTAATATCAAGGCAGCCGTCACAAAGTTTCTTCAAGAACCGTGGGCCGGAACCGCCACAAGCTTTGTGCTCTGCACTTCTAACGCTCTTCCCACGACCGAGTGCGCGGACGAGATCAATCTCCAAGAGAAGCGCCTTCTCGAATACAAAACGGGTTTTGAAGTTTGGAATGCCACGCGACTTTCTGGCAAGCTCAAAACACTGCCAGAACTTGTTTATGACTTCTTCGGTACGGCGTGGCTATCTGCTTTCTGCGGACCCGAACATGGAAGCCTAATTTCCAAACGTCTCCCGCCACACAAGGTCGAACAGTACCGAAGCCATTTGGCAATCTTCTATCGACATATTTTCGAACAGAACGATCCAGGCATTCCGACACTGGCTAGTCCGGTTGCCCCACGCGTCTCTCTCTCGGAGCGCTTCGTAGTGCCGCATCTTGTTAACAACGAAACAATTCTGTCTTCGAACTCTCGTTCCAAGCCGAATGTGTTCGATCTTGCTACGGACCTTGGCGACGACTTCGCCCGGAGACAGGAGACGTTCTCTTCCCCAGCTGAGACGAAAGAGAGCCGTGACGTTCGTTTTCGGGTAGATGACTGGATCAGCATATCGAAGCGGGCACTGATAGTTGGAGGCGCGGGGAGCGGTAAGACAACCCTACTTCGCTATATCCTTCTGGATTTGCTTTCACCGGAGCCGACCCTTCCTGCAGTTGCCAAACAGCTCGGTCGACACTTACCGATTTGGATCCCCTTTGCCTACTGGACACACACTCTGCGCAGAGAGCCGAGTGCTTCTATTCTGGACGTTCTCCAGGGGTGGTTTCACAGCTGGGGTGAAGATCAACTGTTTTCCTTGGTTCAGGAAGCTATTCACGATGAACGCCTGTTGCTCATCGTGGATGGACTGGACGAATGGGTCGACGAACCTACAGGCACTTTGGCGTTTGCGCAGTTCGAGTCATTCCTGGACATGCGCGGACTCCCGGCGCTCTCATCTGCACGACCGTATGCATTGAATTGGCTAAAACTGTCAGGGGGTTGGCGCATAGCACGAGTAGCCGACTTGAGCGCACAAGAAAGAGAAAAGGTTTGTGAGATTTGGTTTCGGCTGCGAGCGCATACGTCCGGGGAGGCCGTCGGCCAGGATACGGTGCAGCACGAAGTCTCCTCGTTGATCGCGGAGTTTAGGCACTCCGTAGATTTAGATGAGTTGTCCCGAATACCACTTTTTCTTCTTCTCCTCATCGCGATTCGCTTCCAGGGTGCAGCTTTGCCTTCAGGCAGGTTTGACGCCTATGAAGCACTCATCCGGCACATGTTGCGTGATCATCCGCAACGCAAACGAAGTGCGGCTGCAATCATTCCGGCTGATCAATTGTCAGAGCGCGAGGTCCAATCGATCCTTTCGTGGCTTGCCTATGAAATCCAGGTCGAACAGACGGGTGGAACGATTTCCGAAACGGATTTTGAGTCGCGTTTGATCGACATGCTCACGTCCACTCAAGAAAGTGGTTTGGGGCTGCCAATCGCAGAGGCACGTAAGTTTTCCAAGGGCTTTATTAACATTGAGGAAGGCAGCCTTGGACTCCTTGTACCGCAAGGACTGCGGACCTTCGGATTCCTGCATCGTTCCTTTCAAGAGCGGCTTGCAGCAATGCATTGTGCAGGTAAATCTTTGTACGATCAGATTTCAATCGTTCGTGAGTACGCCAACGACCCCCAGTGGCGAGAGACGCTGCTGCACTTGTGTTCTATGACCTCCCGCCCGAACGAGCTGTCAACTCTTCTTTCCGCCATCTCGGGTGCGTCTGACACTAAGCTTCAACATGAAGGGGCTGAGGATTTTCAAATCGAGGCGGCGTTCAGTGATTTCGACCTACCATTGCAGCAAGTCAAGGAAATTGCCGCTCTCGCATTCAACATTATAGAACTCTCTACGGACATGGAACGCCGTCGCCGAATACTTCGTCATTGCTTGAACGGCCTGCACGCAGGTCGCACACGACAGCTTGTTCAAGCGAAGGTGAATGATTGGGCGATTGCACGGGCACCCTGGAAATCGAATTGGTTCAACCAATTGGAGCGCTGGCCAACAGATGATCAGACAAAGGCGATCTTCCAACGTGGCCTCAACGATGAAGAGGTCTACACGATTCGCGCTGCTGCTCGCTCCTATGCAAAAGCATTCCGTTCTGAGAATGCTGTTGCGGAGGACTTTATACGACTTGCTCAAAACTCGTACTCCATTGATCAACGTGCAGCTTGCATTGAGGCGCTGCTATCGGTCTGGCCCGAGCGTCCTGAGCTTGCGTCGATCGGCCTTGCGGCGAAGAGCACGGAACTACCTCTTCTACACGCCTTGGGACTCCTTATCGGCGCTAGATTAGGGAATGTCTCGCAAGAAGATGCTGTAGATGCGCTTGAATTGGCGACAGATCGACCTGGCGGCCCTCTGCCATACCAATGGAGTGATTTGCTAGAACCTCTTCTTCTGGAGGTCGCGAAGATTCATCCATCCATGATTAAACTTGCCTGCTTGTATGCGGTCGAAGAGAATGTCTGGCCGCAACAACGATCCGAAGTCAGTATTGACAGAGATATAGCGTGGTTTGTCTTGGTGAATTCATACGCTAAAGACGCCGATGTTATATCGCTCTTGGCCAAGGAAATAGAAAAGCAACATCCATTCCCTTCGATGAACCGCCTCGACATTTGGAGGTTCATCGCTTCCAACTACCGCGGCGTGGAGGAGATCGAAAGAGCCTCGGATGCTCGAATCGTGAGATTTAACGCGGCTCAGCCATCTGAGGCGCATCACGCAGCACTTCTCACCCGGTCGGACGTTGCGAAAAAGAAGATGCTCGAGATGCTACTAGGTTCCTTTCCGCACTGGGCCGCGAGCGCGCTTCTTGAAGGATGGGGAATGGAAGACCATGAGGTCGCGACTGCACTCCGGGCCGGAGCGTTGGGAAGTGAGGGTCGAGCGTCAGAATTCGGCTTATTCATTCCTCGGATACTTGGCAGGACAGAAGGGAGAGAACGGCTCATTCACCTCTTGGAGCATCCTGACTCGTATCGACTCGATTTTGTGATTGCAGGCTTGTTCCAGGAAGAATCCAACAAGCAGGATGAAGCACTCATCTCTAAGGTGATCAAGGCAGTCCGAGAAAAGGAGGACTTCTGGGACCAGAATATCTCGACGCTAATAGCATATTGCCCAGAGAGTTCCCAGGTCCGCGCTTTGACTCTCGAGCACCTAAAGAAGCGAACACCTTCCATCGCGCAGGTTGCCGGCTCGTACCCGAATGATTCAGAACTTAGGTCAACCCTCTCACGCATGATGACTCCACTTCCGAGAGAACTGCGGTCTGACATAATTGCGGCCTTATCGCGCTCAGCCGCGATGGGCGAGCAGACGGAATTGATTCTTAGCCGCTGGGATTTTGAGAGTGATGCAAGCGTCAAGGCCAAAATGTCAATCGGGTATTACGCACACCTCGCCCGAATGAATTCCGTTCCGAGCGAAAGTATCGACGCGTTAACAACCGCAGCAAAGAGCTATGGGCCAGACCATGATGATCGCCGACAGGCTGCCTTTTGCGGAATCATCTTGGTGAAGAGATTTGATATTTACTTCGATAACAAGGAGCACATTGGCGATCCTACAGATCTGTCCATACCTTTAGATCGCGGTTTACGAACAAACTATCCTTTTCTCGATTTTGTTGCGTCGCATTGGATCGAGATAAAAGCTGCGTTTGGAGATGGATTTTTGCAAAGGTTCACGCGCTTTTCGAGCGAGACGAACGCTTGGAACACACTTCTATCCGTTGCACATCAGAACCCTGAGATGGCCTCTGATGCAGAGGCGGCACTGGAGAAGTATCAAGAACTTCAAGCGTCGGCACAGGGACTGCGCTTTCTAGCGAAGATAAGGCCACGCTCACCTCAGCTGCGGGCCGCAGCTCTTAAGGCCATAAACGGCTCAGGGGCTTCGTGGATGGGTTTTCTACCAATTGATGCGGCATGCGAGATCCTTTTGGATCAGTTCAAAGACGAGCAGTTGGCTGCCGATTTAGAGGGCCTCGTCCGTAAGCATCATTTTACTAATGGTCCAATGCTTGCTTTGTGTCTCGGGTGGCCTGATAGCGCTCTGGTCCAAGGCCTTCTACCTCATCTCAATGACGTAGATCAACTGGTTGCTGCCTACGTATTATTCAGCGCGGCGACGATTGACCGCATTGTCGAAAAGCTTCCTTGGCAGCTCCATCAAGCCGCATACGCTTCGTACTGGGGACGATATATTCGGCGCCCCCTGCTTCTGCGCCTCGGGCGTGACGCCGATCTTAGCGCGGCGCTTTATCATGACTTGATGCGGGATGCTACTCCCTGGAAGAAATGTGCATATCCACACGCAATCGCACGCACCCAAGGTTTGACTGAATCAGCGAGAGGATGGGCGGTTGCAGAGTATGATCGCCAGAATTCGCTGCAGCATTCTGAATTCGGCTATGACGTGATTTCCGGCGACTTGCGGTCTGTAGCGTATTCGCTGAAGGATGCATTGTTAGAACCAACTGTTTGATCGTGACCTCTATTTACCAAAGGCAGACGGTCAACGTGCTCGGAGAAAGGGTGCTGGACTTAGCTATCAATGCCCGTTAAGTATCTTGTTTTCGGGTGCTTTGCATGACTGTCACGGCAGAGGCCGCCAGCAACGGAGCAGATCAGGTTGATCACGACCTACAACGGTCAACTGTGTAACAGCCTGTCAAAGCACCCTACGATTGCAGAATTCGGCGAGGACGGCTGGAATGAACCGCTGCAGGTTCAGAATTACAGGACGACATCACTCTGCAGTCGGATGGTGCTGTCTTACTGCTGGCGGTTCTGTTGGCGGGCTCTGTTTTCATAGCGTATTACGGTTGGCGCTTAAAGACCGACACGCACCTGCTCTGTGAAAAGATAGAAAAATTCTCAGGTGAGAATTCTGCCCTCCGGGAGCATCGGGATCAGGCGGGCCGAGAAATGGGAGCTTCGCCCAGATGCGATCCGCGCCATTGTGTCGCGGTTTCTGATAAACAGCGAGTCCACTTGTAGCCGACATTCAGTCTCAAGAGACGCACAGAAGGCGGATAGCGACTCGTATCCTACAGAAATAACACTACTTACAGATGCACATTTGGTTAACAACCAAAGACGGGCTCGGACGCCGCAGCCGCCCAAGCGGCGGAGGGCCAGGGTGATACCAATGCCCATGGCGAATATTCGCACTAGCCTCCCCGATCATAGTGTGACGCGGGGCAATGGGCCGTCTTTTCGCAGATTGATGATAGCCGCCCCGCAAGGCTGGCGTAGTCTCCCTCTCCCGAAACTGCGGAATGACGCCGCTGCCGTCGTTCTCGAAGCGCATCGACCCGCTTTAATGCTCAACGACGTAGGCTTCTGCGAGTAGTCGGGCGGCGCGGGCAACCTGCGCGGGCCCGCCTTTGCGGCGTGTCTTTGCCGGAGGTTTGTGGCGACGGAGTGATCGACGTTTGCGGCGTCGCGCTGGCCGCGGGCAGTTGCGCCAGTTTTCGCGGCAGCCGATGGCGGGCTACTCTTGGCAGGGGCATCTTGCGCCAGAAGCGTCGAAAACTGGAATAGAACAACGAAGATTGCGGCGAGGGCCTGATTCATGGCGGCGCTGCTGGACGAGCCACCGTGTTACGCGAGTCACCGGGTAACTCCAAGCCGCCCATGCAGCATCTCACGATTGCCGCTTAGTCACGCATTGGGAAGGCCGTTACAGGTCCTAGCGGAGAGTCGGGGTAATGAAATAGCTTGTTTTCCGAGGCCGAAATGACGGAGAATTGGTGATCGCCGGGCCGACCGGAACCCTTGCCGGTACACACTGGGAAACTTTGGGAAAGGATTCTCTATGAATGTCCAAGGTTCTCGCAATCCCCGGCGCGAGGGCGCCACACAAGTCGGCTGCCACACCCGGAGGATATTTGCGCTGTGCGCCGCGTGTTTCATTTTCGTGCTGTCGGCATCTGCCCAGAGTACGACTACCTACGCTTACGCGGGGAACGCCTTTAATGTTCCTCAATGTCAAGCTCTTTTCGGCAACGGTGTTAATTGCGTTGGCGGTGGCAGTATAACCGCAACCTTTACTTTTAAGAACCTGCCTGCGGGGTACACAGGCGCGTACGATGGCCAAACACCTTCTTTCAGCATCTCAGGGATCGGCCTTAGCATATCAAGCGATTCGCCTTACTCCTCCCTCTTCCCCTATAGTTTCATATTCTCCCATGGTTCAATTGTTGGATGGGAATACATTGCATCGTGGCCCGACTATGGCGTTGTTGAAAACCTCGATAGCGAGGGTGGTTCTGGCTATGTATGTATTTGTGACTTCGCTGTGTCTTACCTGACAACTCCAAACACCGTGGGCGCTGTTGTCCACAATGCCGGTATCTGGACTCTTACCTCGAGACAGACGGGAGGAACACCCCTTCAGATCACTACCACCACCTTGCCGAGTCCAGTGAGCGGCCACCCGTATAGCGCTGAGATCAAGGCGACCGGAGGCAGCGGTAGCGGGCATTCGTGGTCCGTCTCGTCGGGATCGCTTCCACCAGGGTTCGCGCTGAGTTCTGAGGATAACTGTGGTAGTGGTTGCGTCATTTTGAGTTCTACGGGTACCCCCCCAGCGAGGCCGGACTCTTATAACTTCACCGTTCAGGTGACGGACTCCACCGGCAACCTCGCAACTCAGCCACTTACGCTAGTTGTCGCTACTCGTGCCGTGCCGACCACCTTTCAACAGGTATGGGAACGTGGTACGGACGGCGTCCTATACCTCTATTACACTTGGGCTTCTTCATCTGGAAATCCTGATGACCTCGCGGACTGTATGGTGGGAGAGAAGGTTACCTATTCCGGCGAGAGTGACACCTATATTTGGCCGGATCCGTGGTACTTCTCAACGCCTAACCCCACCATACTATGGAAGACAGGAAAACAAGAGTGGTTGCTGGATACATTACATGATTGGGACAAAGCACCCGTCCGAAGGCCATATGCGCGGAGCCTGTTCGATGGGGTTCAGGAATTTCGTTATCAGTGCGAGGGTCAGGACCAGCCTTCAGACTTCCCCGGCTGGTCTGGTATTACGATCGAGCGATCGATTGAAGACACTACGGGCAACGGTTGTTGGGTATATACCGTCACCAAGTACAGCATCAACAAGATGTACGGCACTGCCTCGGCGCGATTGCCGGGCGTTCCCGGCGATTGTCCAATTGATCAACAGCCATTTGAACAGCCATGACGGATCGACTGGGTGCCTGGTGCGCGAGATCCCCACTTTTCCACCGCCTTCGACGACGGCTATTTGAATTAGAGACGCAAAACCAAGAAACCGGACACTCCAGTTCCGGCCAGCGAGCGCCGCAGAGTGCGTCGGTTTGAATTCAGAGGATCACAGATCGCGTGAAATTAAACACGAAAGCCACGAATACATAGGTCATTCCGAGGATGATCTGTATCGTGCCATGACCAGACTTTCCCCGCTGGAAATTCAGGATTCCGAGCACAAGCCACGCTAATCCGAAAACAGCCATAAAGAAGAGCAGCCCCATGAATAAGCAGAGATAGCCGGCAACAACCAGCCGGTTTTCAGGAGACACCGATCCGAATGTCCTGTTTGCAGCTTCCACGTATCGTTCCTTACTGCGCCAAGAGTACGATTTCTTTCTAAACTCCGAATGCGATCGGAGACACCGGCGGCAATCGCCGGCTTTCTGGCGTGTAGATCAGTGTCGTAATCTCAACTGATATCCGTTTTCTGTCCGTGAAGGTGAGCCGAAAGAGGCCGAAATGGACCAATTGCGCTGAGCGTTTGGGCTGTGTTTGCTTGAGCTTAGTTGCTTGCGGTTGTATGCGGTTGGGGCTGTCTTTTCCCTACGAACCAGAAGGGCGGGAGTTCGAGTCTCTCAAGGGCGCGCCTGGCAGGGGGAATCTGCCTGGTTCCGGGCTGCGAGCCTGTTTTGTTCCCACTCAGCCACCGGGGGTGACACTGGTCTTGGCCCTAAGTGCAACGCGCCGAAAATAATCAACGGTCGGGCGGGTAATTCACTTCGTACTTCTCGTCCGCATTGGTGCACCATGACGCTTGCCCCCATGTGTAATTTACCTCTCGGCCGGTGGGGGACTTTGTGGGGACGGCCGTCACACAGAGATGACCGAGCAGCATTGTCGGCCCCGTCGATGGCGAACCAACCGGCGCTGCCAGTAAGACGCTTCTTCCGAGAATGCGAAGCGAGTCTCCGGGCCGGAGAATTAGCAACGTGTCAGTCTTCTCAGCCGTCGCATACAGGTTCACTGTTGGTGTTATGTAGGTGTGGGCGTTCTGGTTGCGCAGTTCGAGAGTGACACTTGCCTTCACCACATACTGCAGTTCTGGACTGCCGCTATCCACAACATCCTTCCAGTTCTGCGCGCGAGGAAGGATTGTGGCCCTCTCCCCTGCGTTCGTAATCAGCAGTTCGTAATTGACTGGTTCACCGGCCCGGAGACTATGGTCATCAATCGTGAAGCGGGTCTCAAGTGTTGTGTCGGGGTTAACGGCTTTGCACCAAAACACTTCCCGATCGCGCGGCGATTGAGATTCTCGTGCGCCACGAGCGTCGATAACCGTTCCGGTTGCCGAAAGCTTCCCCGAATCCGCCACAAGCGACGGCAGTCTTGGGGGGTGTGGCTTATTTACAATCTGAAACTTGATGCTGAGATTGCCATCTGTTTCGAGGTTGTAGACTTGATCCGCCTTGCCGCAGTAGCGGTCATCCTGACCACCACAGGGTTGCAGAACATCTGAGGCCACGGTAAGAAAAGCCATCAGCCGACTACCCGTCTCCTCGTCGGGAGGTGCATTCCATTGTGGATCGAACTCAGCGCTTCCCAAAATGCGGACCGAATCGCCGGGCGCGACTGTCAACAAGGTTTCTGGACGGGCCTCGTTGCCATACAGTGTCACGGGCTCGCGCAGGAAGCCTAGAGCTTCGCCATCAGCTGCAAATACCTCAAAGGAGATGCGCATGTACTGGTAGTGCTTCTCGCGCTGGCCGTTGTCCACCTCCGACCATGCCGACGCTTTAGGCAGCCGAATCGGCTTGTCAGTTTTGTTAGTCGCCAACAGCTCATAGTCAACCGGCTTTTCCCATAACCAGATGCGCGGCATCGGGCACGGAAACTATCAACTCCATCGCCTGGTGATCGCCACCGCCTCTTAGTGTGCCCGCGCCACCCCTGACGGAAGGCATATCTGGCTTTCGCCCGCGAATGTTGATCGTCTTGACCTGCGCGACAGAGGTGGCCAGAAAGAATAGGCAGCTGAGGCAGAGCAAGGTGTTCTTCATGTCGGGTACTCGCACAGCAGTTTACGCCGATTGTGTGACTGTAGTTGGCGAGAACTGGCGCAGCTGTTGAAAAACCATTTTTGGTGCGAACGAGAGAGCACGAACACAGCGCACCCTAGCCACTCCCTTATACAACAGGATTATGGGCCACAGAGGCAGCGTGGCAATAAAACTACAATGCGCTGTGTGCGCTGTTTGTGTCGTAACACCTCGACGGCTCCGGGTACTACACAATTCTGTGGACGTCGCGATTCAGCAAGAATTGCAAACTTCCGTCTGAAACTTCCGTGGCGCAGCGGCCGCGTTGCGACGAGGGGGTACCCCTTGCCCTTGCGATGGCGAGGATGGCGTCGGGACGGTTACGGAAGGGTTGCGGGCCGGGGGGGTGACGGCGGCGCCAAAGGGATTCATCGCAGCCCGGTGCATCGGGGAGGGTCTGGCTGGCGGCGCGGGATGCGAAAGGACAGCAACCGGCAACGCCAAGTTAACGAACCCTCGGTGCCGGCAAGCGACGCAAAAGACTCTCTTGCACGAAGCGTGCTGAAAATTGCAATGAGCAGCACGGCCTGGCCACGACGGGAACATCAAACCCCTGCTGGTTGGTGCTGGACGGTTGCTGGCGCTGTTTCTCGCTGGTCTGGCGCTGATGATTTATTACACCAACGCAGTCCGCGTAGGCTCCGTGAAAACTTTGGGCAGTTTGCGTAGGTTCAGTGAAAACTTTGGAAAATTCTATGCGTAGAATTCCTCCGCCCTCCGGGAGCACTAGGGCGTGTTAACACTAAATGGTGATTTCGTGTTATGCTGCGCTGCATGGAGATCACCCCGGAGCAGTACCAGCGTATTGCCCCCAGTCTTCCCCGTCAGCGCGGCAAC
>Ga0335081_10001498_pt1 | contig 37212 bp, 35 predicted proteins | sample Lox_Sample_35_FD_206713 | JGI IMG/M metagenome (GOLD analysis project Ga0335081, IMG submission 206713) | Soil microbial communities from Loxahatchee National Wildlife Refuge, Florida, United States - Lox_Sample_3.5 | ecosystem: Environmental > Terrestrial > Soil > Wetlands | place: USA...
GGCTGGTCAGCGGCTCGACAACCGGCAGCTGGTCGAGCGACGGCGACGGCCGGACCAGGATGACGGCGGCGGCCGGGGACGACGACGTCATCCCGCGCGCCTACCGGGACGGCGACGAGCTGCGGCGGGTGCACTGGCGGTCCACCGCCAGGTACGGCGAGCTGATGGTGCGCCGCGAGGAACAGCGCTGGCAGGACCGGGCCGTGGTGATCCTGGACACGAGGCGGAGCGCCCACGCCGGATCGGGCCCGAGCTCGTCCTTCGAGTTCGCGGTCAGCGCGGCCGCGTCGATCGGCGTGCACCTGGCCAGGTCGGGGCTGGACGGCCACCTGCTCACCGACGCAGGCCCGCTGGCCGGGTCGGCGATGTTCGAGGACGTGCTGCTCGACGCGCTCTCCGTGGTCACGATGTCGCGTAACTACGACTTCGCCAGGACGACCGCCGCGCTCAGCACGATCGAAGGCGGGCTTCTCGTCCTGGTGGCCGGCCAGCTCTCGGTCGCGGCCGCCAGAGAGGTGGCCGCGGCCAGGCGGCACGGCAGGCAGGGGATCGCGATCCTGCTTGCCGTCTCGACCTGGGCGGCTCAGCCCAGCGAGGTCGGCCATGCGAGCCGGAGCGGTCAGTCTGCGGGGACGGACGGGCCCGCCGGCGTGGCTGGTGAGGGTGACCAGCTTGGCCAGGCCGGCCAGGGCAAGGGCAGTCAGGGCAAGGTCGGCCAGGGCCGGAACGGCCACCAGGATCTTGCCGCGGACGGCCAGGGTCCTGACGGTTATCGGGAGCTTTCCGCGGCCGACGGCCAGGGCCCGAGCGGGCCTGGCAGGAAGGGCAACGGCAAGAACGGCAGCGACATGGACGCCTGGTCAGCGGATTCTGAGGGCCGCGCGGCGGGTCGCGGCACGACCGGCGACGGCGACACCGCGGCAGCCGCGGCGGTGTTCCGCGCGGCCGGCTGGCGCGTGGTCACCGTGGACGCCAGCACTCCGCTCGCCGTCGCCTGGCAGCGGCTGCCGAAGGCGGGCGGCTACAGCGACGCGGCAAGCCCGCTCCCGGCGGCTAGCCAGCCGGTCTCAACCGGCCGTACGACCAGCCAGGCGCGGCGGGCGCCAGGCAGCGAGGAGGACCTCGATCTCGGAGCGGCAGCGTCATGAACCACCGGCTGACCACCGCAGCCGCTGTCGCGGTCGTCCTCGCGTCTGTCTCAGAGTTCGCGCTGATCCACGGGGCCGCCTGGCTCGTCGAGGCCGCGGGCGCGGCGCTCGTGGCCGCTGTCGCGGGCACCCTGACCAGGCTCAGCCCGGTCCCTGCCGCGGTCGCCGCGACGCTGCTGGCCGGCGCGGCGAGCGCTCCCCTGCTGGCCGCCCAGTCGCCGTACTGGAAGGCCGCCGCCGGCGTCGTCATCATCGTCTGCGCGGCGAGCGCCTCGGGCCTGCGGCCGCTGCGGGCCATCGCCTGCCCGGTGACCTATCTCGCCGCCCTGCTGCTCTACGTCAACGCGCTGCTGGCAGGCAGCCATTCGATCATCGGCCTGATCCCGACTGGATCCTCGCTGCACCACCTGGTCGCCCTGGCCAACTCCGGCCTCGTGGTGGCGAGGAACCCGCCCCCGGTGGACGGGAGCAGTCACGGCATCCAGCTGCTGGCGGCCGGGAGCATCGGGCTCGCGGCGATCGTGGTCGACTTCATCGCCGTCCGGCTGCGCAAGCCGGCCATCGCCGGCCTGCCCTTGCTGGTGATCTACCTGGCGCCGATCGCTACCGCAGCGCACGTGGGCGGCCTCGGCGGCGCCGCGACCTTCCTGCTCGCCGCGACCGGCTACCTGGCCCTGCTGTCCTCTGACGGGCGAAGCAGGCTGCGCAGCTGGGGCCGGGTGGTCACCGTCTGGCACGCCGCCGGCGAGGATGAGCGACTCGGCGGTGCCGACATCGGCGCGCTGACGGCCACCGGCCGCAGGATCGGCCTCGCCGCGGTGTGCGCGGCGCTCGTGGTGCCGCTGCTGCTCCCCACGCTGAGCCCGCACAAGCTCTTCGGCGGTGGCAACGGCAGCGGGCCTGGCGGCGCGGTCACGCTGCCTGACCCGGTGGACCAGCTGCACGGGCTGCTCACCAAGAGCTCCAACCAGCCGGTGTTCACCTACCGCACCAACGGCCCGCCGCAGTACTTCCAGATATTCGTGCTCAACTACAACGGCGGGCTCGGGGACTGGACCATCATCCAGCCCAAGCGCAGCACCACGATCACGGCCAAGGGGTCGCAGCCGATCACGCTGCAGGCGCCGCCCGGTCTCACCGGGGAAACGCCGGAGACACTGGTGACGACGCACGTCACGCTCGGCGACGTCACGGCCGGCTACACCGGGCAGGCGTTCTTCCTGCCCGCGCCCTACTGGCCGGTCAAGCTCCAGATCAGCGGCACATGGCACGAGGCTGACGGCACCCTGATGCTCTACTCTGATCAGGCCAATCACGCCGGGCAGAGCTATGCCGTCACCGACGGCGACATCGATCCGACGCCGCAGGAACTTTCCCTGCCGCAGACGATCCCGGCCTCGATCAAGAAGGCCTACCTCGGCTTCCGATCATCCCGGACCGGCAGGCTGAAGGCCATCGCACAGTCCGTTACCGAGGGCAAGACCACCGCGTTCGCCAAGGCCGTCGCGCTCGAGGCGTGGTTCCACTCCGGCCTGTTCAGCTACAACGTGAACTCCACCGGCATCCCGGACACGGCCCAAGGACTGGTCTCGTTTCTCACCACCAACCGGCAGGGTTACTGCCAGCAGTTCGCCTTCGCGATGGCCGTGCTCGCCAGGCTGCTCGGCATACCGTCGCGAGTGGTGATCGGCTTCACCGCCGGGCAGGAGCACGGGCACGGAACCTGGGTGGTCACAGGCGGCGATGCGCATGCGTGGCCGGAGCTGTACTTCAGCGGCGCGGGCTGGGTCAGGTTCGAGCCGACGCCGGGCGGCCAGGGCGGCCAGGCGACCGCATTCCAGCCATCCTGGGTGACGACCGCCTCCCGCGTCGTCTCGCATCCGTCGGGCGGAACCAGCCCCGGCGCCAGCGTGTCGCCCGCGCCGTCGGTCGGTGCCAGCCAGCCCGGCATCGAGCGTCGGCTGCAGCAGCTCGACGACGGGAGCAAACCGGGTACTACGGCCTCCCCGCGCCGCGGCGGCGCCGCCCCGATCGGCCTGGCCGTGCTGGCGCTGCTCGTGCTCGCGGCGGCCACGCCGGGCACGCTGCGACTGATCACCAGGCGGCGGCACTGGCGCGCGGCCGGCGACGACGCGTCGCTGGCCAGGGCGGCCTGGCAGGAACTCTGTGCCGACCTCGAGGACTACGGGCTGGCCTGCGGGGTGAGCGAGTCGCCGAGAATGGTCGCGCGGCGGGTATCGAGCATGGTCAACCTGGACGAACCTGCCAGGCTGGCGATCGGCCGTATCGCGACGGTCGTCGAGCGGGCCAGGTACGCGCCGCGGCCCGAGGCCGCAGGGGCCATCAGGGCCGACGTCACCGCGGTCCGCCGGTCGCTGGCCCGCGGCTCGGGCAGGCTCATCCGGTGGCGGGCCAGGCTGGCACCGGCATCCACCCTGCGGCCGCTGTCCGAAGCGCTCCGTCAGGGTCTCGGCCTGCTGACCGGCTGGGCGCCCACCGCCCGCGAGCCCACCCCCAGCTGACCCCGGGCCGCCTGCGTTCCCGGCCGGCGTGGAATGCTGGGCCGGTGAGCGCTGGGCAGGCGCAGGTGCTGGTGGCCGGCGAACTGCGCTTCTTGCTGCGGCCGCGGTGCCGCATCGGTCCGGTCCTGGTCCGCTGCGACGGGACGTCGACGCTCGGGCACGTGGTCCAGTCACTCGGGGTGCCGCTGACCGAGGTGGGCGGCCTGGCGGTCAATGGCGCGGCGGCGCCGACCACCTACCGGCCGCAGGACGGTGACGTCGTGCAGGTCAGCCCGGTGCGCCGTCCCCAGCCGCCAGCGGCGGCCGGCTTCCTGCTCGACGTGCACCTCGGCACGCTGGCCCGGCGGCTGCGGCTGCTCGGCGTCGACACCGCGTACAGCACCCAGGCCGACGACGATGCGCTGGTCGAGCAGGCGAACGCCGGGCAGCGGCTGCTGCTCACCCAGGACCGTGGCCTGCTCTGTCGCCGCATGCTGCGAGCGGGCGCCTACGTCTGCGGTGCCCGCCCCGATGACCAGCTCGCCGACGTCCTGGACAGATTCGCCCCGCCGCTGTCGCCGTGGACCAGGTGCCCGGCGTGCAACGGCCCGCTCGCCGCGGTCAGCAAGGCCAGCGTGGACCCGCTGCTGCGACCGGGCACCCGCCGCACCTACCGCGACTTCTCCCGGTGCCGCGACTGCGGCAAGGTCTACTGGCGCGGCGCCCACGCCGCGAGGCTCGACGCCATCGTGCGCGCCGCCACCGCCGCGGCTACCGCCACGACCCGCCGCTAAACTCGCTCGGAGCTAGCCGTCGCCTTCCTGGCGGCGGCGCCAGCGCTCCTCAAGACGCTCGCCGAGGCCGGAGCCGGAGCGCCTCCCGCTGCGCTTGTCCTTGCGGCCGACCTTGCGGTCCTTGACCGGCAGTTTCCCAGTCGCGATGCCGTTCATCCGCCGGTAGCTGATCGCGGCCCAGTAGCAGGAGGCCAGCATAATGACGAAGCCGGCCAGGCTGATCGCGATATAGGTGGACACCCCGACCGGGAGCAGCGCGACACCGAGCGCGAACCCGATTGCCGCGTAGACGACCCGGCGCTTGTAGTGCACCTGCGGGTCTGCCGAGCGCACGGCTCGGGCAAACCGCGGATGATCGGCATAAAGCGCCTGCTCGATCTGCTCGAGCTGGCGCTGCTCGTGCTCAGACAGCGGCACGGGGCCTCCCAGTAGATCGCGCCCGCCGGACCTTGTGACTCTGCTGTGATGTCCTGGCTACCTTCCAGAATACGAGTGCCAGCGCGTTCTGCGGAAGGGGACGGTGATTCAGGCCCCATCGCCGTGCAATCCAGGCTGTCCAGCAGGCGGCAGGAGCGTGCCAGGACCGACCGCTCCGGCCCCGAATCGCCTGGTGATCTTGTCCATCGCACCCTCTGCCTCGCGCCAGGAATCTGGCCGCTCGCCTAGTGCCAGCTGCGTGCCCGTACTCTCGGCCGGCGCTAGGCCGGTGGCCCGGATTCCGACCAGCCGGAGCGGCACGCCCGCCAGGCCGGACGCGCCGTACAGCTCGCAGGCCGTGGCGTAGATCTTCTGCGCGACGTCGGTCGGCTCGGCCAGGGTGCGGGCCCGGGTGATGGTGGTAAAGTCCGCGCGCCGTAGCTTGACCGAGATGGTCCTGGCCGCGTAGCCGGAGGAACGAAGCCCGCGTGCCGTTCGCCCCGCGAGCCGCAGCAGCTCGCGCCGGATCAGGTCAGGGTCGCCGAGGTCGGCGGCGAAGGTCTCCTCCGCGCCGATGCTCTTCTCCTGAACTCCCGTGGTCACCCTCCGGTCGTCCCGCCCCCAGGCGAGGGCCGACAAGTGCGCGGCCGTGGCCCGGCCGAGCTCGCGTTCCAGCGTGGAGCGCGGGGCGTTCGCGAGGTCGGCCACGGTCCGCAGTCCCAGCCTGGCCAGCACCGTGCCGGTCTGCCGGCCGACGCCCCACAGCGCCGAGACCGGCAGCGGGTGCAGGAAGTCGAGCACGCCGTCTGCCGGGACCACAAGCAGGCCGTCCGGCTTGCAGTGCACGGAGGCCAGCTTGGCCACGAACTTGGTGGTCGCGACGCCGACCGAGCAGGTGATGCCGAGCTGCTCGCTGACTTGCCGTCTGATCAGGGCTCCGATCTGGGCAGGCGGCCCAAGCCGCCGGATCGCGCCCGACACGTCGAGGAAGGCCTCGTCCAGCGAGAGCGGCTCGACCTCGGGCGTCACCGACCGGAAGATCGCCATCACCTCACGCGAGACGGCGCTGTAGAGCTGGTGCCGTGGCATGACGAACTCGGCGTGCGGACAGAGCCGCTGGGCCCGGCTGGCCGGCATCGCCGACCGAACGCCGAACCCCCGCGCCACGTAGTTTGCCGACAGCACGACGCCTCGGCCGCCGGTGTACGCGACGATGACGGGCCTTCTGGCCAGCTCGGGCCGGTCCCTGATCTCGACGCTGGCGTAGAACGCGTCCATGTCGATGTGCAGGATGTGGCAGCCCGTGTCGTCGGCCGCCGTCACCGCGCGGACCCTCACGGTCCGAGCGTAGCCGCGGCTACGGACAGCCGCGATCGCCCGCCGCGTCGGAGGACACCGGATCCGAGTCAGCCGGATCAGGGCTCACCGGCTCTGAACCCGCCGGCTCGTCAGCGACCAGCTCGGGCTTGAGCTCGAGCAGCCTGGCCAGCAGCCCGTTCACGAACGCCGGCGAGGCGTCGGTGGACAAGTCGGTGGCCAGCACGACCGCCTCGCTGATCGCCACCGCGTCGGGGACGTCGTCGCGCCAGAGCAGCTCGTACGTGGCGATCCTCAGGATGTTCCTGTCCACGGCCGGCATCCGGTCGAGCGTCCAGCCGCGGGAGTGCTCGGCGAGCAGATCATCGATGCGCTCCCGGTGCGCCTGGACGCCCTGCACCAGCTCGCGCGCGTAGGGCATGACCGGCGGGTCGGCCCGCGCGGTGCGCGCCTCGAGCATGGCGAGCAGCGGTTCACGCTGCATCTCGGCCTCGAACAGGATGTCGAGCGCGCGCTTGCGCGCCTTACTGCGCGCTGCCACGGCTGTCCCCGCGTGGCTGGCGCACGCCGGTCATCCTCACGCGCGGCCGAGGTAGTCGCCGGTCCGCGTGTCGACCCTGACCTTCTCGCCGGTGGTGATGAACAGCGGGACCTGGATCTGGGCGCCCGTCTCCAGCGTGGCCGGCTTGGTGCCGCCCGTGGACCTGTCGCCCTGGAGCCCTGGCTCCGTCTGGCTGACGGTCAGCTCCACGGCGGGCGGCAGTTCGACGTACAGGGCCACGCCGTCGTTGAACGCCACCGTGACCGTCTGCTCCTCGAGCAGGTAGCTGGCGCCGTCGCCGACGGTCTGCGCCGGGATGCGCGGCTGGTCGTAGTCCTGGGTGTCCATGAAGACGAAGTCGTCGCCCTCGCGGTACAGGTACTGCATCTCCCGCTTGTCGACGTTGGCGACGTCGACCTTGACGCCGGCGTTGAACGTCCGGTCGACGACCTTGCCGCTCATTACGTTCTTCAGCTTGGTCCGCACGAACGCGCCGCCCTTGCCAGGCTTGACGTGCTGGAACTCCACGACGTTCCAGAGCTGGCCGTCGATGCTGAGGGTCATGCCGTTCTTGAGATCGTTCGTGGTGGCCACGTTGGTTGCTTCTTCCTGCATGCGGGCGGGACCGCCGCGGACTGACCGGCGCCCGGCTCGGCGGGCGCCTACAGGACGAGCAGTTCCCTGGTGATCGTGGTGAGCGACTGAGCCGACCCCGCCGCCCCGGCACCTGCACGGACGACGAGCGTGTCCTCAATCCGGACGCCGCCCCGGCCAGGCAGGTAGATTCCGGGCTCGATGGTGATAGGAACCCGGTCTTGTAGTGTACCGGTCCGGTCGTACCCAATGATCGGCGCCTCGTGGACTTGCAGGCCCACGCCGTGGCCGAGCCCGTGCGAGAAGCAGCCGCCGTAACCGGCGGCCTCGATCACCTCCCGCGCTGTCGCGTCTAGGTCGCCGACGTCCGCGCCGGGCCGGGCAGCGGCCACGCCGGCGGCCTGGGCCTGCTGGACGATCAGGTAGATCTCCCGCTGCCAGGCAGTGGGCATGCCGATGGCCACGGTCCTGGTCATGTCGGCGTGGTAGCCGCCGAACCTGGCCCCGCAGTCGATCGTCACGAGGTCTCCCGCGACAAGCTCCCGCCCGCCGGGGACGTGGTGCGGGATGGCTCCGTTCGGCCCCGAGGCAACGATCGTGTCGAAGGCAACGGCCTCCGCGCCTAGGTCCACCATGGCCCGCTCGAGAGCGAGCGCGTAGTCGCGCTCGGTCACCCCAGGCCGCAGCCGGTCGAGCACCGCGGAGAACGCGTCGCAGGTGATCGCGCACGCCCTGGCCAGCAGCTCGATTTCCGTCTCGTCCTTGACCAGCCTGAGCTGGTCGATGACGTCCCCGGCGGGCACCAGCCCAGGGCCGGGCTCGCCCGGACCGGGCTCTTGGCCCACGCCAAGCACGACGGCCAGGTCGCGGTGCCGCTGCACCGTCATCTCGCGATCCTCGAACGCGATCACGCGGCGGCCGTCGGCCAGCGAGCGACGGGCGAGAACCGGCTCGACGAACCGCTCGACCACCAGCTCCACGTCCGGGCACTGCCGCTCGGCGGTCCCCGCGTACCGCGAGTCGGTGGCCAGCACCGCCGGCCCGTCGGCGGGCACGAGCACCGCCGCGTTGGAGCTGACCAGGCCGGTCAGGTAACGGACGTTCACGCCCGCGGTGACCAGGACGGCATCGGCGCCGAGCCCGGAGGCGGCAGCGGCGGCTCGCTCCCGGCGTAGCGCATGCATCTGCGGCATATCCGAACTGTACGATGGCCGGGCCTGGCGCCCCAGGCCCGCGCCGGCCGCATTCCCGAGACCTGGCGCCGGGAACTTGTCAGTCGACCGCTCCCGGATCGCCGCCCCGCCGGAGCGCGGGATCCGGCAGTCGCGGCGGGGTGCGGAAGTGCGGCGGTGCCGCCAGGTCAAGCGCGTCGAGCGGGTCATTGGCGGCGGCGTCCCGAGGGGTCAGCGGCGGCAGGTTCCACTTGCGCTCGATCAGCTTGAGCACGGAGGTGTGGTCGTAGACCTGGTCCGTGACGTACCCGGGCTTGGCGTACGGGGACACGATCACCGCGGGAACGCGGAACCCTAGCCGGTCGTAGCTCACGGGGCCGGCGTCGGCGCGGACCATGTCGCGCCCGATGCCGGTGCTGCGCAGCATCCGCAGCACGCTGAACCGCTCGAACGAGCCGACGCCGGGGACGTCGTCCGGCGGGACGGCCTGCGGCGGAGGCACGTGATCGTAGTACCCGCCGTGCTCGTCATACAGCCAGATCAGCAGCGTGTCCGGCCAGCCCCGGCCGGTCATGACCGCGTTGATGACCTCGGCCGCGAACGCCTCGCCCGCCGCCACGTCCTGCGGGTTCTCCTCCGAGCAGAACTTGAAGTCAGGGTCGACGATGCTCACGGCCGGCAGCGTGCCTGCCTTCGCATCTCGCCAGAAGCCGTCCATCGACCGCACGTGGTTGATCGAGCGCAGGATGCCGAGCGGGTACAGGTCGGCGGTGAACTGTATCTTGCCGATGATCCTAGGCCACAGCGCGGGAATCAGGGCGCCGAGCATGCCGCCGAGCAGGCGGAGGAAGTTGAGCCCGCGCGCGTGCGACAGCCGGCGCCAGCCGACCCTGATCGGCGACATCATGTGGTAGTTGATCCAGCTGATCCGGTACGCGGTCAGCAGGTCGAAGATCGTGCCGTGCGGCGGGTAGTCGACCATGCCGAACGGCAGGTCGTCGATCAGCCCGTGCGCCGTTCCGGCGATCATGAACCGGCGGTTCGGGAAGGTCGGCCCGAGGCACGACGAGAACCAGCGGGTCGCCAGCGGGAAGGTCGTGGCCAGCCCCGCGTAGAAGGGCAGGTCGGCGCCGGTCCAGTAGCCCATGGACACGCTCGCGTCCTCGCCGGGCACGGTCTGCTCGATGCTCCGGACGAAGCCGTCGCACGCGCCGTCGTTCCACTGGATGTGGCTGGCCGCCCAGCTCTGCGTGGGCACGTACTTCACCTGCGCCGTCGTCGGCAGATGCCGCAGGCCGACCCGGTGACCGTCGCCGGCGGGATTGGTCGCGGTCGGCTGGCCGTCAGGGCCGAGCGCGAATCCGTCACCGCGGCCGGCGAGCATGCCCAGGTAGTTGTCGTAGGAGTGGTTCTCCATCATCAAGATCACGATGTGCTTGATCTGAGGGAGCCCGTCGGTGCCGGCGGGCTCGGCGGGGCGTGGCCGGTCAGTCAGCGCCGGGCCACGCCGGCTGACTCCTCGGCGGGCTGCCGATACCTCGGCGCGTAGCAGCATGCGCCAAGAGTGCCAGATCGTGCCGCCGCCGTCGCCCCGGCGCGGTCAGGTTTGGGGCGGATCGTCGCCGATGATCACGCCGCCGCCGTGGCTCCAGGTCAGGTACCGCCAGGAGAGGTTGACGAGCGCGGAGATCCGGTTGCGGTGGCCCAGCAGCGTGATCAGGTGCAGGGCCAGCCACGCCAGCCAGGCGATGGTGCCGCGTACCCGTACCCGGGCGGGCAGCTGGACGACCGCGGACCGGTGGCCGATCGTGGCCATGATCCCCTTGTCCTTATAGCCGAACGGCACCGTCGGACGGCTGCCGGCCAGCCGGCGGATCTGGGCCGCGATGTGCCGCCCCTCCTGGATGGCCGGCTGGGCGAGCTGCGGCAGCGGCTGTCCGCCGGGCAGTGCGATGTCGCCGGCCGCGAAGATCCGCTCCTGGCCCTGCACCCGCAGGTCGGGCTCGGTCACCAGGCGTCCGCCTTGGCCGGTGGGCAGGCCGAGCCTGGCGATCCAGTCAGGGGCGGTGATCCCGGCGGCCCAGACCGTGAGGTCGCTGGCCATCGGCTCTGGTTCGCCTCCGTGCCGCGAGATCAGCACGTGGTCCGCGTCCGCCTCCTTGATCTCCGTGCCGAGCAGCACGTCGACGCCGCGGTCGAGCAGCTCCTTGCGCGCGTACTCGCGCAGGCTCTCGGTGAACGGCCCGAGCAGGGCCGGGCCGAGCTCGATCAGCCGGACCTTGACCCGTCCCTGGTCGATCTCGGGAAACGCGGCAGGCAGCGCGATGTTCCTCAGCTCGGCCAGGGTGCCGGCCAGTTCCACCCCGGTCGCGCCGCCGCCGACCACCGTGATCGCGAGCTCCCTGGTGTCGCCGGTGCCGCTGCGCCGCTCAAGCTCGGCCATCAGCCGGTCGCGCAGCGCGATCGCGTCCCGCCTGGTGTACAGGCTGAGGCTGTGCTTGGCGGCGCCTGCCACGCCGAAGAACGCGGCGCTCACGCCGGTCGCCAGCACCAGGTAGTCGTAGCCGACCGGCGGGCCGTCCGCCAGCAGCACCTCGCGCCGATCGGTGTCGACGCCGGTGATCTCGCCCATCCGGAAGTGGGCGCCGGACTTGCGCGCGGCGGCCCAGGCCGGGTAGGCGACGTCGGCCGAGGTCAGGCCGGCCGTGGCCACCTGGTAGAGCAGGGGCTGGAACATGCTGTAGGAGTTGCGGTCGATCAGCGTGACCTCGATCGCCCGGCCGCTGCCGCGACGCGCCCGGCCGAGCCGCTCCATCACGTTCAGGCCGGCGAACCCCGCTCCCGCCACCACGACCCTGATGTCCCCAGCGTCCCGCACCGCCATAACTTGACTGTACCCGCGGCCCTTCCGGCCATTTGCTTCGCTCGAAGGGAGCTTCGCGCCGCTAGGGTCGAACCGTGGCACAACACGACAGCGGGCCGCGCGGCTGGATCTCCTACTCCGGTGGTCCCGGCGGCAAGGACCACCTGCCGCCCGACGTGCGCGAGTGGGCGGACCGGCGCGAGGCTGACCGGGCGAGCCGCCGTGGCGCGCTGCTCTGCGAGGTCACCGTGCGGGTGTACGAGCGGGACACCGAGGAGCCTGCGATGCAGGTGGCCTTCCCGCCGGGATCGCTGCTCGGCCCGGACAGCGACTCAGCACAGATCGCGGCCGCGGTGGCCAGGGCCAGGGACCAGCTCGCCCGCTGGCGCTGAGCTCAGCCGGCCAGGTCCTTGATCTGCTCGATCAGGGCCACCCGCTCGCGGTGCGTGGCGGCGACCGGCTGCACGTTCAGCGTGGTGACCCCGGCCTCCCGGTAGGCGGCGAGCCGCTCGGCCACCTGCGACTTGGTCCCGATCAGCGAGATCCCCTCAAGCAGCGACCTGGGCACCAGCGCGGCGGCCTCGTCCTTGCGGCCGTCCAGGTAGGCGTCCTGGATCGCCGTCGCCTCGTCCGGGTAGCCGTAGTCAGACGCCAGCTTGGTGTAGAAGTTCTGGCCCCTCGCGCCCATGCCCCCCACGTACAGTGCGAGCACCGGCCGACCGAGATCCACCAGGTCGGCGACGTCGTCGCCGATCGCGAGCGTGGCCTGCGCGATCACGTCGAGCGGCGGCAGCGACGGATCGCGCCTGGCCCCGCCGTCGGCCAGCGCCGCGCCCCAGATCGAGCCGGCCCTCTCGGGGAAGAAGAAGATCGGCTGCCAGCCCTCGCACAGCTGGGCGGCCAGCGCGGTGTTCTTCGGCCCCACCGCGGCGAGGATGATCGGGATCCGGTCCCGCACCGGGTGGTTGATCAGCTTGAGCGCCTTGCCGAGGCCGGTCCCCTCCCCGGCGGGCAGCGGGATCTGGTAGTACCTGCCGTCGTAGGTCAGCCGCTCCCGGCGCCACACCGCGCGGCAGATCTCGATGGTCTCGCGGGTACGACCGATCGGGGCGTCGTAGGGGACGCCGTGCCACCCCTCGATCACCTGCGGCCCGGAGACTCCGATACCGAGGTTGAACCTGCCGGCCGACACGTAGTCAAGGCCGGCCGCCGTCATCGCCGTGAGCGTCGGCGTCCTGGTGTACAGCTGCATGATCCCCGACGCCAGCTGCAGCCGCTCGGTCTTCGCCGCCACGTAGCCGAGCTGGCTGACCGCGTCATAGCTGTAGGCCTCGGGGACGAACACGATGTCCAGGCCGGCCTTCTCGTAGTCGGCGAGCTCGACCACGGTCTCGGCGAAGCCGCCCGAGTAGTTGAGTGACATTCCGATGCGCAAGGTGTTCTCCCCGATGGCGGCATGGAGCGGACGAGTGCATCGTAACTGCCTGGCTAATCGCGGTCATCGGCCAGCAGGCCGGCGATCGCGCGGAGCGCGAGCAGGTAGGAGCCGAACCCGAACCCGGCGATGGTCCCGTCGGCCACGGCGGCGACCACGGACCGGTGCCTGAACTCCTCCCTGGCGGCCGGGTTCGAGATGTGCACCTCGACAAGCGGCGCCGTCCGCATCGCGAGCGCGTCCCGCAGCGCGTAGGAGTAATGGGTGAACGCGGCCGGATTCAGCACCACCGGGATCCGCTGCTGCGCCGCCTCATGCACCCATGCGAGCAGTTCGGCCTCATCGTCGGTCTGCCGGAAGTCCACGGCCAGGCCAAGCTCGGCCGCCGTCGCGGCGCATGCCTTCTCCAGATCGGCGAGCGTGGCGGTGCCGTAGACGTCTGGCTCGCGGACCCCGAGCATGGCCAGGTTCGGCCCGTTCAGCACCAGTACCCGGCGCATTCACACCTCCTGGTAGGCGCTGGCCAGCAGGTCCTCGGGCGGGTCGGCGAGTATGCCCGGCCGCGCCAGCCCGTCGAGCACGACGAGCCGCAGGTGCTCGCCCCTGGTCTTCTTGTCGATGGCCATGGTGTCCCGCAGGACGGGCCAGCTGCCGCCGGGGTAGGCCGTGGGCAGGCCTACCGCGGCAAGCACCGCGCCGTGCCGCCGCGCGGTCGGCTCGTCGAGCCGACCGGACAGCCGGCCGACCGCGCTGGCGAACATCATCCCGATCGCGACGGCCTCGCCGTGCGGGATCGCGAAGTTCTCGGCCCGCTCGATGGCGTGGCCCAGGGTGTGGCCGTAGTTGAGCATCTCCCGCGGCCCGGCCTCGCGCGGGTCGGCCGCAACCACCTCGGCCTTCATCCGGATCGCGCGCTCGACAAGCTCGCGCTCGTGCGGGCCGCCCGGCGCGGACGCCGCCGCGGGGTCCTGCTCGATCAGGTCGAGTATCACCGGGTCGGCGATGAACCCCGCCTTGATCACCTCGGCCAGGCCGCTGACGTACTCGCGGCGCGGCAGCGTGCCGAGCGCGGCCAGGTCGGCCAGCACCCCGCCGGGTGGGTGGAACGCGCCGACCAGGTTCTTCCCGGCGGCGATGTTGACCGCGGTCTTGCCGCCGACCGCCGCGTCCACGATCGCGAGCAGCGTGGTCGGCACCAGCACGACCCGAACGCCGCGCAGCCACGTCGCCGCGACGAATCCGGCCAGGTCGGTGACTGCTCCTCCGCCGACTCCCACGATGACGTCCGAACGGGACACGCGGTGTGCTGCCAGCCTCGACCAGAGGCCCGCCGCCACGCCGATGTCCTTGGCCGCCTCGCCGGCCGGCACCGCCTCGGCGTGCACCTGGTAGCCCGCGACCGTCAGCGCGCCGATGGCCGGGCGGGCCAGCGAGCGCAGGCCCTCGGGGTAGATGAGGACGATCGTCCTTGCCCGCTCCCCGACCAGCCGGGGCAGTTCGGCGGCGACGTGGTGTCCGACGACCACGTCGTAGGGCTGATCGCCGGTGACCCGGATCGTGGTCGCGCTCACCGCTGCGCCAGGCGCTCGGCCACCTCGGCGGCGATGTCATCGGGGTCGCGGTCGTCGGTGCTGACGGTGATCGTGGCCAGCCGCTGGTACACCGGGAGCCGCTGGTCGAGCAGGATCTTCAGGGTGGCCCGCGGGTTGCCGATCAGCAGCGGCCTGGCCTGGCCGAGCCCGACCCTCTTCGCGGCGGTGGCGAACCCGGTCTCCAGGTAGACCACAGCCCGCCCGGCCAGCCGCTGCTGGGTCCCCGGGTCGAGCACCGCTCCCCCGCCGACGGCGACCACGCCGGCCCCGTCGTCAAGCGCGCGTGCCACGGCGTCCCGCTCGAGCGCGCGGAAGGCTGGCTCGCCGTCTTCCACGAAGATGTCGGCGACCGGCTTGCCGACCACGGCCTCGACCTCGGCGTCGGTGTCGGTGAAGGCGACGCCGAGCCGGGCGGCGAGCAGCGCGCCGACCGTGGTCTTGCCCGCGCCCGGCGGGCCGATCAGCACGATCGTGGTTGCCTGATCGCTCACCGGATTACCAGCGCATCGAGGTAGCCGGCCAGGTTCCTGCGCACCTCGGCGACGCTGTCGCCGCCGAGCTTCTCGACCGCGGCGTCCGCGATCACCAGCGCGGCCATCGCCTCGGCGACGACGCCGGCCGCGGGCACCGCCGTGACATCACTGCGCTGGTTGATGGCCCTGGCCGGCTCGCCGGTGCGCACGTCGACCGTGGCGAGGGCACGAGGCACCGTCGAGATCGGCTTCATCGCGGCACGCACCCGCACCGGCTCGCCGGTGCTCATCCCGCCCTCGATGCCGCCCGCACGGTTGGTCATCCTGCGCAGCCCGCCGTCCGCACGCTCGATCTCGTCGTGCGCGGCCGATCCGCGCCGCGCGGCCGTCTCGAAGCCGTCGCCGATCTCGACGCCCTTGATCGCCTGAATGCTCATCATCGCCCCGGCCAGCCTGCCATCCAGCCGCCGATCCCACTGCACGTGGCTGCCGAGTCCTGGGGGCAGCCCGTGCACCACCACCTCGATCACGCCGCCGAGCGTGTCGCCGTCCTTGCGGGCGGCGTCGATCTCGGCGACCATGGCGGCGCTGGCGGCCGGGTCCAGGCAGCGCACCGGGTCGGCATCCACCGCGGCGAGATCGTCAGGGCCGGGCAGTGTTCCGGCCGACGCACGCACGGCTCCGATCGCGATCACGTGGCTGAGGACACGGACGCCGACCGCCTGGGCCAGGAACCTCCTGGCCACCTCGCCGAGCGCCACCCGGGCCGCGGTCTCCCTGGCGCTGGCCCGCTCAAGCACAGGACGGGCGTCGTCGTAGCCGTACTTCTGCATCCCGGCCAGGTCGGCGTGGCCGGGACGGGGCCGGGTGAGCGGCTCGTTCCTCGCCTGCCCGGCCAGCTCGTCGGCCGGGACCGGGTCGGGCGACATCACGGTCTGCCACTTGGGCCACTCGGTGTTGGCGATCTGGATCGCCACCGGGCCGCCCAGCGTCCTGCCGTGCCTGACCCCACCGGTGATCTCGGCGGCGTCCTCCTCGAACTTCATCCGGGCGCCGCGGCCGTAGCCGACCCGGCGGCGGGCCAGCGCGGCGGCCACGTCAGCAGTGGTGATCTCGATTCCCGCGGGCAAGCCCTCGCAGATGGCCACCAGTGCACGGCCATGCGATTCCCCGGCGGTCAGCCAGCGCAGCATGCTGACGATCTTCCCATGCGGCGCAGGGCGGCCGGCTACCTGCCGGGCTGGCCTGGCACGCCAAGCCAGATCGCGACGCCGCGCCGCAGCCTGGCGCCGAGTCGCTCCATGACCTCGGCGCCGACCTGGGCGGCCAGTTCGGTGACGTCCCGGCCGGCGCTGCCGGGCGCGAGGGTCAGCGCGATGGTCAGGTCGCGGTCGGCGTCGCCGGGGTGCAGCTCGAATCCGGCGATGGCCAGCTCGCCGGACAGCACCCCGGCGACGATGTCGTGCACGTCAGGGTCGCAGCACGGCGCGGGGGCCGGCTCGCCCCTGGCCAGTGCGTCGAGCCTGGCGCCCTCGACCGCGATCGGCACCGGGCCGCCGACGTCCACCACCACCGCGCAGCCGTCGCCGGCGGCCGCCTGCCACACGTGCGCGGCCGCCACCGGAACCGGCCTGGCACCCGGCTGCCAGCGCCGCATCGACTCCAGGCAGGTGAACGCGGGCACGGCCCGCCGCCCGTCGAGCCCGATCAGGGTCGGCATCGCCATCTCGGTGGCCTTCTCCCCGGTCCGCTCTCCCGCCCGCCGTTCGGCCTCGTCCTGGTCGAGCAGATCGGCGGCCACGGCGACCACGGGCACCAGCAGGCGGCTCACGGCCAGCGCGGCGAGCGCCGCCGTCTCGCCGCACTCACCGGCCGCGAAGGCGTCGAGCGCCGCGGTCACGGCCGGGTCGGCCGTGCCGTCGTCGGAGCGGAACGCGGGGTCGCCCCCGGTGATCTCGGGCATCCGCCCCACTGTAGTTGCGCCTGACTGGGGCAGACCTGGCAGGACGGCCCCCTCGTGGCGATCGGGCGTCTTCCTCTACTCATGGCGGCAGCGGCCGATCACACACGAGTACTCTGACGCCCGACGCAGTTCTAGATATCACCGGAACTTACGTACGCAAGTTGCGATTTGAGAGTTTCATTGAACTGCATGCAAGTCAGGACCACAGGGGAGCATGTGCGGAACAACCCTCAGGCACCGTCTCTGATCGAGACGGGAACGCTCATGCAGAAGCCGATTCCGCCGCGGCTCGTCGAGCCGTATCTCACCGGACGGCGGACGGTGATCGCCGGGTTCGTCTACCGCGCCTCCGACACCCCCTTCGGCTCCCCTGCCGACTTCTATCTCGCCCTGGATCTCGGCTACGACGGCTCGGAGTTCCGGCCCGACATGGCCGAGCTCTACCTGCTCCGCTGGCTCGCCGCTGCGCCTGACTTCTACCAGGTGCCGTACTCACCTGACCGCGGCGGCGACTGGACTGGCAAGCCTCCCTTCACCGGCACGGGCTACACGTCGTGGCCGAGCCGGCCGATCCCCGAGTTCTACGTGGACCTGATGCCGATTCCGGTCGGCACCGAGATATTCCGGATAACTCAGGGTCAGGCAGACTTCATCGCGCGCTACGACGGGCAAGTCTGGCTTCGCCCTGCTGAGGGGGTCTGAGAGATGCGATACCGGCTGCTTGCGAGCTATCAGGGGGCGCCCTACGAGGCCGGAGTCGGCCCCGACGAGGACGGGGTGGTGCTGTTCGCCGCGTGCCCGCCGCCTGAGGACCTGCGCTTCGAGCCGGCCACCGGCCACTGGCGCAAGCTGGTCAGCAGGTCCGACGTGCAGACGCTGTACGAGTCACGGCCGGTCGGCGTGTTCCGCGGCGAGCGGTGCATCGTGCTCGATGACCTCGGCGACCGGCTGCACATCGTCTACCTGGGCCACGACTCATACCGGGCCGAGCAGCTGGGCTACTGGGAGGTGGACCGCGGCGTCTTCGAGCTGATCACGCCGCGCCAGGAGGTCACCGACGTCGTCGAGCTCAGGCAGGCGCTCCCGCTGCGCGGCGAGAGCGGGCAGCACGTCCGGCCCGGCTACCTGCCGAGCGGCCCGATCGATTATGTGCGGCTCCCGGCTCCTCCGGTCGACCAGCCACTGCCGCTCGAGGCCGAGGCGATGCGTGCCGCCACCGCGGCCACCAGGCGGAGCAAGAAGGCACAGCCGGCCGATCCAGCGGCCGCGCCGTACCCGGCGCCGACCTACCCCGCGACCACGCTGGAGCCGGGGCCTGCTGCCGTGCCGCCGTCCCCGTCCGTGCCGCCGTCCCCGTCCGTGCCGCCGTCCCCGTCCGTGCCGCCGTCCCCGTCCGAGCCGCCGTCCCTGGCGGGCGGAATCTCGGAGCCCCCGACCGCCGCCCAGCGCGGGTCGGACCCCGCCAGCGCCGTGCCGTCGTGGACCCCTCAGGCTCCGCCCCAGCACGCCACCGTGCCGCCGCAGGCACCGCCCGCGCCGTCCGGCGAGTCGGTCGCGGTGCACGTCGACCGTCCGGCCGCACCGCCGACCGATGCGCCGCGGCCCGTTCCGACGTTTACGCCCGCCGATCTCCCGGTGGCCGCCGTGCCGTTCGACGGTACGCACGACGGTCCGCACAGCGGGCCGTTCGAGACGATGCAGGGTGCGTCGTCGTCGGCTGGCCCGCTGCCCGCGGCCAGTGTCGTTCTGGCCGGACCTCAGCCCGCCGTACCCGCACAGCCAAGGCCCGCGGCTCTGGTGCTCGCGGACGCCCAGCCCGCGCCGGGCAGCAAGGAGCCGAGCCGATCCGAGACTCCGACGCCTCCCGCGCCTGCCGCTGTCTCGAGCGAGAGCAAGGCAGCCGCGCTGGTGGGCTCGGCTGGGTCCGTCAGCCCGGCTGCGCCGGCCGAGGTGGGCCCGATCGCGGCCGTTCTGGCCGAGCCGGCTCAGCCCGCCCCGATGCCGGCTCAGCCCGCCCTGGTAACCGTGCAGGCCGCCCCGATGCCCGCACCGCCGGTCCAGTCCCCTGCGGCGGCCGAGCCGGTGACGCCGACCCTCGCCGCCGTGCTCGCGCCCGCCGAGGCCACCGCTGTCTTGCCCCAGGCCCCGGTCACCCCGCCCGAAGCCACCGTTGCCGCGGCCGAGGCCTCAGTCGCCGCGCCCGAGGCTGCCGGTGTCCCAGAAGCCGCCGTCGCCGCGCCGGAAGCGCCGGTGGCCCCGGCCGGTGCTCCGTCGGCCCCGCCGGCCCAGCCCCTGCCAGCACAACCCCTGCCAGCACAGTCCCTGCCAGCACAGCCCCTGCCAGCCCAGTCGGCTCAGCCAGCCCCGTCAGCGCGGTCGGCCCCGCCAGCGCAGCCGCCCCACGTCGCCGACGCAGCCCAGCCCGAGCGGGCCGCGAATGGCGTCGTCAGCGACGGCCTGGCCGCCGCCAGCCTCGCCGACCAGCTTGCAGATGGCCGTCTCGGCGGCATGCTCGACGGTGACGTCGGCGGGCGGGCCGAGCCGCCGCACGGGCCAACGATCGGCAGGCGCCGACGCGCCACCAGGCGGAGGCTGCCGACTCAGCGGATCTTCTCGGACCTAGCCACCCAGGCGGCGATACCGCCGAGCGCCTATGCCATCGGCGAGGATGTCGACGGCGCCATGTGCCTGGTGCGGACCGATGAGGGGTTCGAGGTGTTCAACTCCGCCGCCGGTGCCAGGCACGAGGTCCGGGTCTTCGACGACGAGGAGTCGGCGTACTTCTACCTGTTCGGGGTGCTGGTGGCCGACGCTGTCCGGACCGGCGCGCTCGCCCCGCGCCAGCGGTTCATCTAACCGGCCCGGGGGCCGGGCGGGGTGCCGTCGATCCTACCCGCAAGGATGGACGTCATGAGCGATCAAGCGGACACGACGACGCCGCTGACCGGCGCCCAGTACGAGATCGCGGCCGGTCCCTACCGCGCCACGGTCACCGAACTCGGCGCGGGCCTGCGCAGCCTCCTGCTCGACGGCAGGCCGCTGATCACCGGCTACGCCGCCGACGAGCTGCCGCCGGCCGGGGCGGGCCAGCTGCTCACGCCGTGGCCGAACCGGATCGACGGCGGCCGGTACGACTTCGACGGTGCCTCCTACCAGCTTGAGCTGAGCGAGGCGGCCCGCGGCAACGCGATCCACGGCCTGACCAGGTGGGCGAACTGGGAGCCGGCCGGCCAGTCAGCGGCCGACATCACGCTGCGGCTGGTGCTGCACGGCCGCCCGGGCTACCCGTTCTGCCTGCGGCTGTCGGCACGGTACGTGGTGGATGCCACCTCCGGCCTGACCGTCACGGTCACGGCGGCGAACGCGGGCACCCGACCGGCACCGTACGGTACCGGCTCGCATCCGTACCTGACCTGCGGCGAGCCGCTCGTGGACGACTGCGAGCTGCAGGTGCCGGCCAGCCGCTGGCTGCCCACCGATGACCGGGGCCTGCCTTCGGGCCCGGCGCGGGACGTAGCCGGCTCGCCGTACGACTTCCGCGCTGCGAGGGCGATCGGCGGCACCCAGCTCGATCACGCGCTGACCGACCTGGCCAGGGACGGAACCGGGCGGGCCAGGGTGACCCTGGCAGGCCGGGACATACGACTGGGCCTGTGGGCCGGCCCGGGCTACGACTGGCTGCAGGTGTTCACCGGCGACGCGCTCGGCCCCGCCCAGCGCCGGCGCGCGCTCGCCGTCGAGCCGATGACCTGCCCGCCGAACGCCTTCGCCAGCGGCGACGACAGGATCACGCTTGACCCGGGTGGCAGCGTCATGCACCACTGGGGCATCGAGGTTCTGCACCCTTAACCATTCCCGCCCGTCGATCAGGCCGGCGATGCGGGCCAGATCCTCCGGAGTGTCCAGGTCGTCGGGCCTGGCGATATCGCCGCACTCGACCGCGGTGACCAGGTCCTGCCGCGTTCGGAGAAAGGCGCGGGCGCCGCTGTCGCCGCTCGCCGCGGCCGCTGCGGCCGCCCAGTGCGCGCCGGCGATCAGCACCGGGTTGCGCGGCCGGCCCTCATAGCAGGCCACGGCAACCTCGGCACCGTGCAGGTAGGCGTCGATCAGCCGCCTGACCACCTCGGGGCCGATCAGCGGCTGGTCCACCAGCGCGATCACTGCGGCGCCGTGACCGGCGGGCAGGGTCGAGAGGCCGGCCCGCAGCGAGGAGCCCATGCCGGTGGGCCAGTCAGGGTTGTGCACCGTGATCACGCCGGGCAGGCTTACCGGCGCGGCGCCGGTGACCACGACGACCGGGTCGGTGCCGCCGCCCCGCAGCATGGTGACGGCGCGCTCGGCGAGAGTCCGCCCGCCGACCTCGACCAGCGCCTTCGGCCGGCCGAGCCTGCTCCCCTGGCCCGCCGCGAGCAGCAGGCCGGCCACGCGGCCGTGCCGCTCCGGCGTCTCGCCAGGCAGATCGCGCTGCTCGTGCACGGTGCCAGCGTACGGTCACCGAGCCGGGCGCCGGCGGCCCAGGCGCTCAGCCGTGATGAATGCGCCCGTCGGTCTGCGTCAGCGGCTGGCCCGACCCGCCCCAGCGGAGCTGGATCAGCTCGGCGGCGATGGCCACCGCGGTCTCCTCGGGAGTGCGAGCGCCGAGATCGAGTCCGACCGGCGAGCGCAGCCTGCCAAGCTCGGCCTCGGTCAGGCCGGCCTCGCGCAGCCGGTCGAGCCGGTCCTCGTGGGTCCGGCGGCTGCCCATGGCGCCGATGTAGGCGGCCGGGGCGCGCAGCGCCACCTCGAGCACCGGCACGTCGAACTTGGGGTCGTGGGTCAGCACGCAGATGACCGTGCGCTCGTCGGTGCTGATCCCGGCCAGGTAACGATGCGGCCAGTCGGTCACCACCTCATCGGCGTCGGGAAACCTCGCGGTGGTGGCGAAGACCGGCCTGGCGTCGCAGACCGTCACTCGGTAGCCGAGGAACTTGCCGATCCTGGCAACCGCGGCCGCGAAGTCGATGGCGCCGAAGACGAGCATCCGCGGCGGCGGCGCGAACGACTGCACGAACACCGAGAGCTCGTCCATGCGGCGCTCGCCGTCGGCGCCGTAGTGCCGCACTCCGGTCAGGCCCTGCGCGAGCATGCCCCTGGCGTCGTCGTCCACGGCCGCGTCGAGCCGGTCGCCGGAGCCGAGCGTGCCCGACGCCAGCGGCGCGCAGGCCGGCCCGTGCTCGTCGGCGTCCTGGTCGTGCTCGGCCGGCCAGATCACCCGGCGGGCTCCGATCGTGCCCGGCCCGGAGATCACGGTTGCGACCGCCACCGGCTGCCCGGCGTTCACGGCGGCGGCGACCTCGCCGAGCTCGGGGTACTGCGCCTTGCTGACCGGCTCGACGAAGATGTCGATGATCCCGCCGCAGGTCAGGCCCACGCTGAACGCGGCGTCGTCGCTGATGCCGTACCGCTGGAGCACCGGCTGCCCGCTGGCCCTGACATCGCCGGACAGCTCGTACACGGCACCCTCGACGCACCCGCCGGAGACGCTGCCGACCACCTCGCCATCGGGCGAGACGGCCATCGACGCGCCCGGCTCGCGCGGCGCGCTGCTGAAGGTCTGGACGACCGTGGCCAGGCCGAACTCCTCATCGGCGTCCCACCATTTCACGATCTGGTCGAGAATGTCTCGCACTGCCCGGTCACCTCGGCTTCTCGCGCATACAGCCAGCCTACGTGTCACATCCCGCGATGTGATCGGGCAGCAATTCCGGGCATTCGGCTATTCCCGGCCGCCTGCGCGGGCCTCAGCGCGCCGCGGCCCACCGCTGCAGCCGCTGGCGCACGCCGAAGAAGGCGAACAGCACGCAGGCCAGGTAGAGCAGGTAGACGACGGCCTGCAGGACCGTCGGGCTCTGCGCGTAGCCGAAGAAGCTGTGCGCGATGTCGCCGAGCGCGCTGTTCTCGCTCAGGATGGACCCGGTGTGCCACATCTGATGGCCAGCGCCGGGCAGCCAGCCGAGCTGCTGCAGGTTCTCGACCGCGTCCACGAGCAGGCCGGCCGCGAACACCATCAGCAGCGCACCGACGATCATGAAGAAGCGCCCGATGTTGATCCGGTGCCCGAGCCGGTACATGACGAACGCGATCGTGAGCGCGATCGCCAGGCCGATCAGCGCGCCGACGAGCAGGCCGCCCTTGTGTCTGGTGGAGAACGCGATCGCCAGGGTGAACACCACGGTCTCCAGGCCCTCCCGGCCGACCGCCTGGAACGCGAGCAGCGCGAGGCCGAACCTGGCGCCACGGCTCATCGCCGGGTCCGTCGCGGCAGCCGCCACGGCGGAGGGCTGCCTGGACGCGGCCGGCCCGAGCGCCTGCGAGCCCGGCCCGTCGGATGCCGCGTCCGGGCCGGGTACCGGAACGGGCACCGGGACGGGACCGGCCGCCTGCTTGCCGTGCACGCCGAGCACGGCGTCGGCCTTGGCCTGCAGCTCGGACTTCAGGCCGCGGGCGTGCGAGCGCATCCAGAAGGTCATGTACGTCAGGATCACCGTGGCCAGCAGGAACGTGGCCGTCTCGAAGATGGTCTGAACCCGGGAACCCGCGTAGGTGCGGATGGTGAGGTACGCGGCGAGGCCGCCCCCGCCCGCCAGGATCAGCGCTGCCGCCACCCCGGCGTACACGTCCTTGAAATGCCTGCGCTGCCCGCTGCGGTTGAGGTAGGCAAGCAGGATCGCGACGATCATGCTCGCCTCGACGCCTTCGCGCAGGAAAATCACGAGCGTGGCGAGCATCGGCGGTCGTCCTCCGGAGCTGGGGGCCAAGTGGAAGTTAGGTTACCCTAAGACCGGCTCTGAAGTTAGGCTAACCTAACACCCGGCTCGCGCCAACACTCGGCTCGGCCCGGCCCTACTTCCTGGCCAGGCTATCCCGTCCGGGCGAGCGGTCAGCCTGCCGGATCTCGGCGAGCACGAGCGCGGTGTCGAGCGCGGCGACGACCGCCGCCCAGCCCTTGTCCTCCGCGCTGCCTGGCCCGCCGCAGCGAGCCCTGGCCTGCTCGGCGGTGTCGCAGGTCAGCACGCCGTTGCCGACCGGGGTCCCGGTGTCGAGCGCGACCCTGGTGAGGCCGTAGGTCACCGCGTCGCACACGTAGTCGAAGTGCGGGGTGCCGCCCCGGATCACCGCTCCCAGGCAGGCCACCGCGTCATGCCGACCGGCCAGGGCCGCGGCCACCACCGGCAGCTCGACCGCTCCGGCCACCCGCACCACCGACGGGCTGTCGATGCCGCATGCCCGCGCGGCGGCCACGGCCCGATCGAGCAGGACGTCGGTGATCTCGGCGTTCCACCGGGTCGCCACGATCGCCAGCCGCAGCGATCTGGCGTCCACGGCGCCGGGCCGCGGCCGTCCGTCCCCGCTCACCGTGCGCTTCTCTCCAGGCCGGCCCCGCCCTGGCCTGGCTCGGCAAGCTCGATCAGGTGGCCGAGCCTGTCCCGCTTGGCGATCAGGTAGCGCAGGTTGTGCGGCGTGGCACTGACCGGCAGCGACACCGTGCCGCTCACCGTCAGTCCGTAGTCGGACAGCCCCCTGATCTTCGCCGGGTTGTTGGTCAGCAGCCGCAGCGAGCTGACGCCGAGGTCGGCGAGAATCTGGGCGCCGGTGGAGTACTCGCGCGCGTCCACCGGCAGCCCCAGTTCGGTGTTGGCGTCCACGGTGTCGGCGCCCGCGTCCTGAAGCTGGTAGGCGCGCAGCTTGGACAGCAGGCCGATGCCGCGGCCCTCGTGGCCGCGCAGGTACACCACGATGCCCGCGCCCTCCGCCGCGATCGCCGCCATGGCCGCGTTGAGCTGGGTGCCGCAGTCGCAGCGCTGCGATCCGAACACGTCCCCGGTCAGGCACTCCGAATGCATCCTGACCAGCACGTCGCGCTCCGGCAGGTCGCCAAGCACCATCGCCAGGTGCTCGGTGCCGTCCATCGAGTTGAGGTAGCCGATCGCCTGCCACTGCCCGTAGTCGTTCGGCACCGTGGTCTGCACCACCCTGGCGACCATCCGCTCATAGTGCCGCCGGTACTCGATCAGCTGCGCGATCGAGATCAGCGCGAGCCCGTGCGTGTCGGCGAAGCCGCGCAGGCCAGGCAGCCTGGTCATGGTCCCGTCATCGTTGACGACCTCGGCGAGCACCCCGGCCGGGGCAAGCCCGGCCAGCCTGGCCAGGTCAACCGCCGCCTCGGTGTGCCCCGGCCGGCGCAGCACGCCGCCCGCGGCGTACCTGAGCGGGAATACGTGCCCTGGCCGCACCAGCTCGTAGGGCTCGGTGGCCGAGTCGACCAGGGTCCGCACGGTCCTCGCCCGGTCGGCCGCCGAGATGCCGGTGCTAACCCCGTCCTTGGCGTCCACGCTGACCGTGAACGCGGTGCGCATCCGCTCGGTGTTCTGGTTGGTCATCAGCGGCAGCTGGAGCCGGTCGAGGTCCTCGCCGAGCATCGGGACGCAGATCACGCCGCTGGTATGCCTGATCGTGAAGGCCAGGAGCTCAGGCGTCGCCTTGCTGGCAGCGAAGATGACGTCGCCCTCGTTCTCGCGATCGGCGTCATCGACGACCACCACGGCCCGGCCCGCCGCGATGTCCTCGATGGCCCGCTCCACGCTGTCGAGTGCGATGCCCTCCATGTACGTCGTCATCGGGCGTCACCGGCCGCGAGCAGCCGCTCCACGTACTTGGCGATCACGTCGACCTCGATGTTGACCATGTCGCCGACGACGCTGGAGCCCAGCGTGGTCCGCGCGAGCGTCTCGGGTATCAGGCTCACCTCGAACCAGCCGGTCTCCTCCGCTGGGCCAGGCGGGCTCACCGCGGAGACGGTCAGGCTGACCCCGTCGACGGCCACCGACCCCTTTTCGGCCACATAACGGGACAGCCGCGCGGGGATCGATATCCGCACGACGTCCCAGCGCTCGGCCGGGCGCCGTTCGGTGATCACCCCGGCGCCGTCCACGTGGCCCTGGACCAGGTGGCCGTCCAGCCGGCCGCCGGCCGGCATCGCCCGCTCCAGGTTGACCGCGCTGCCCGGGGCGAGCGACCCGAGGCTGGTCCGCGCCAGCGTCTCGCCCATCACGTCCGCGGTGAACTCGTCGCCGGCGGACTGGGTCACGGTCAGGCAGACCCCGCTCACCGCGATCGAGCTGCCCGGAGCGGCGCCGGCCGCTACCAGCGGGCTATGGATGGTCAGCCGGGCCGAATCGGCAAGCCGGCCGAGCTCGGTGACCTTGCCGAGCTCCTCGACGATTCCGGTGAACACTGCGCCTCCAGCCTGTCCAGGCTCCGGGGCGCGCTCAAGACGCGTGGGCACGGCCAGGCCGTGCGCGTGCTGCCTCCCATCCGGACTTTCACCGTCGGTGCCGGGATTTCACCGGCTCAGCCGGCCGATGGCTTCGGCCGGGTCGCGGACTGTCACCGCCGGTTCGGAGTTACACCGACCCCGGAGCACGCTTGCTTGCGCAACCAGTATGCCACGGCGGTCATGACGCTCCAACCAGCAGCGCGCCACGCACGTCGCGCTACGGGAGCTTCCAGTCGATCTCCTGGCCGTGTTCGGCAAGCAGCCTGCTCGCCCTGCTGAACGGGCGTGAGCCAAAGAATCCCTGGTCGGCCGACATCGGGCTCGGGTGGGCCGATTCGATCAGCGGGACGCCTGCCAGCATCGGCGCGAGGTTGCGCGCGTCCCTTCCCCACATGATCGCGACCAGCGGTGCCTGGCGCGCGGCAAGCGCCCTGATGGCCTGCTCGGTGACCGGCTCCCAGCCCTTGCCGCGGTGCGAGCCCGGCTTGCCTGGCTGCACCGTCAGGACCCTGTTAAGCACGAGTACCCCCCGCTCCGTCCAGGGCGTCAGATCGCCGCTGGCCGGGGCGGGATGGCCGAGATCGGCGCTGTACTCCCGGAAGATGTTCACCAGGCTGCGCGGGAGCGGTCTGACCGAGGCCGCGACCGAGAAACTCAGGCCGACCGGGTGCCCTGGAGTCGGATACGGATCCAGGCCCACGATCAGCACCCGAACATCGTCGAAGGGCTGCGTGAATGCCCGCAGCACCAGGTCGCCGACCGGCAGGCACGACCGCCCGGCCGCGATCTCGGCCCGCAGGAAGTCGCCGGCCTCGGCGATCCGGCCGACCACCGGCCCGCAGTGCCTCGGCCCAGCCAGGATCGATGATCTCCTCAAGCGGGCCTGCGCGTCACGGATCAGACTGTAACGCGCCTGTTCGCTCCTGGCCCGCCAGACGGCGCCGGCCAAAGAAGCGGCCGCCGCTGCGGTCACGCCTGGCCAGGCGCGCCTCGGCGGGAGAGCACATCGATGATCGCGGCCGCGAGCAGCACCCCGGCGACCACGACGTCAATCCACTGGCTCGACACGCCTATCAGGTACAGGCCGTTGTAGATGCCGCCGATGACGAGGCCGCCGAGTACGCCGTGGATGGTCTTGCCACGTCCGCCGAAGAGGCTGGTGCCGCCGATGACGGCCGCGGCCACCGCAAGCAGCACGTAGCTGTTGGCCGTCTTGATGATGTTGGTGGTCAGCGAGACCTGCCACGAGGCGAACAGCACGCCGGCGATCCCCGAGGTCAGGGCGGCGAGGACGAAGCCCCAGATCCGGACGGTGGATAGGCTCACCCCCGCTCGCCGCGCCGCCTCTGGGTTGCCGCCGATGGCGTACACGTAGCGGCCGAAGCGGGTTCGCTGCAGCAGGACCGTCCAGCCAGCGAGCACGACAAGGACGATGGGAATGATGTAGGGCACCCCCTCGATCGTCCCAGAGTGGGCCCGGTTCACGTTGCAGAGGGCGACGACGGCGACTCCCGCCACCGTCATGAGCGCGATCTTCATCGCGGTGAGGCTGCGCGGCGGGGTCTCCAGCCCGTGGCGGCGCTTGCGGGCGTCCCGCAGCCACAGCCCCGCGGCGGCGGCTCCGAGCAGCACGGCCAGCAAGATCCAGCCGACCACCGGGCCGAACCGCCCGTACCAGATGTCGTAGAGGATGACCTCGTTGGTGAACCGGGAGTTGCCGATGCCGACGAGCGACCCGCGGAGGACGATGATGCCCACCCCCTCCAGGATCAGCAGCCCGCCGAGAGTGACGATGAACGAGGGCATCCTCAGCAGGGCCACGGCCGATCCCTGGATGAGGCCGACAGCGGAGCAGGCGAGCAAGGCCACTATGACGGCCGCCCACCACGGCAAGTTCGCGCCAGTCGGCTGCACAAGCTCGGCGACCACGACGCTGCCGAACGCCATGACGAGGCCGACGGAGAGGTCGATCTCCCCGAGTAGCAGGGCGAAGATCTCAGCCATCGCCAGCACCATGTAGACGGTGCTCTGCTCGAAGAGGTTGACCAGGTTCAGCGACGACAGGAACTGCGAGTTCGCGATCTGGAAGGTGACGGCGACCACCACAATGGCCAGGACCACGGGCAGGACGCCGCTGTTGCCGCTGCGGACCCGGAGCCACCAGGCCCGCAGGTACTGGCCAAGCGACTGGGCGACGAGCTCGGGCGGGACGTCGGCCGTCATGGCCTCAGGGGCGGCGGTGAGATCGACCGCCGTCCCGGCGTCCCCGATCCCTGCCGGGGTCTCGCCGGGGTCCGCGGTCACGGGGATGTCAGACACGGGTCACGCTCCCAGGACCGCGACGTGACAGCACGTCAACCAGCACCGCGGCTAGGAGCACGCAGCCCGGCACGATGTATTCCAAGGGCGTCGCCAGCGTACCGAGGTTCAGCAGGGACACGCCGTAGGCAATGCCCCCGATGAGAAGGCCGCCGAGAACGCCGTGGATCGCCTTGCCCCGGCCGCCGAAGAGGCTGACCCCGCCGATCACGGCCGCGGCCACGGAGTACAGGACGAGCTGGCCAGGGTCCTGCGTATTGGTGCTGTACTCACCGAAGAAAAAGGAACCGAGCAGTATGCCGCCGAGGCCGGCGGTCGCCGAGCACAGCGCGAAGGACCAGGTACGGACGGCGGCAAGGCTGACTCCGGCCCGGCGGGCCGCCTCGGGGTTGCCGCCGATGGCATAGATGTAGCGGCCGAACCGGGTCCGCTGCAGCAGGAGCGTCCAGACGCCAAGGACGACGAGGACGATCGGGATCACCCAGGGAACGCCCTCCACCGTCACGAGGGGCGTTCCGCGGTTGACCGTGCAGATCACCACCACGGCTATCCCGACCAGGGCCACCAGGGCGATCCTGATGAGTGTCAGGCTGGCCGGGGGAGCCACCAGGCCCTGACGCCGCCTCGCGGCCGCGCGCCGCCACAGGGCTGCGGCGGTGGCCGCGACCACCACAGCCAGGGCTACCCAGCCGGCCACGATGCCGATCAGCCCCTGGACCATGTCGTAGATGACGCGCTGGTTGGGCACCGTCGTGCTGACGGCCACGAAGCCGTCGGCCCCGCCGAGTACGACGATGAGGATGCCGGAGAACAGCAGGAACCCGCTCAGGCTCACGACGAAGGACGGGATCCTGAGCCGGGCGGCCAGGGTCCCCTGGATGGCGCCGATCAGCCCGCAGGCCGCGAGCGTGGCGAGCACCGCGGCCCACCACGGCCAGTCCGGACCGGGCTGCTGTACCAGCTTGAAGGCCATCACGCCGCCGACCAGCGCGACCGCGCCGACCGAGAGGTCGATCTCACCGAGGAGCAGGACCACCGTCTCAGCCATCGCAAGCACCATGTACACGGTGCTCAGCCCGAAGATGTAGACGAGGTTACTCGGCCGCAGGAAGGCGTGCTCGGGGGTGAGGATCTGGAAGGTGACGGCGACGATCACGATGGCCAGGACCACGGGGAGCACACCGCTGTTGCCGCTGCGGACCCGGAGCCACCAGGCCCGGAGGTACTGGCGCAGCGACTGAGCCAGGAGTTCGGGCGGGACTTCGGCACTGGCGGCCTTGGGGGCGGCGGTGAGGTCGGTCGCCAGCCCGGCATCGGCCGTCCCTTCCGGGGCCTCGCCGGGACCCGCTGTCACGGTGTCGTCCCGATACGGTCCATGGGCTCAGCCCCCGCCACTGACGGATCCCGCGGGTTCGAACGGCCGCCCGCCGGAGCTACCTGTCGTCATGTACTCCACCACGCTCTGCCGGTCGAAATCAGCCGCCGGCCCCTCGGCCACCATCCGCCCCAGGTGCAGCACCGCGATCCGGTCAGCGACCTCGAAGACGTCGTTCAGGTTGTGCGAGATCACCATCACCGCCAGCCCGTGGTCCCTGAGCCGTTCGATCAGGTCAAGCACGATCCGGGTCTGCACCACCCCGAGGGCGGCCGTAGGCTCGTCGAGCAGCACCACCTTGGAGTTCCACATCACCGCCTTGGCCACAGCCACCGCCTGGCGCTGACCGCCAGAGAGCGAGGCGACTGGCTGCCGGATCGAGCGCACGGTGGTCACGCGGAGCGTGCTCAGGGTCTGGGCCGCCTCCCGCTCCATCGAGTCCTCGTCGAGCATGCCCCGGCGCAGCCGCTCCCGGCCGAGGAACATGTTCTGGACGATGTCGAGGTTGTCGGCGAGCGCCAGATCCTGGTAGACGGTCTCGATCCCCAGCGCGGCGGCGTCCCTGGCGTTCCTGATGTGCACGGGCCGCCCGTCGAAGTAGATCTGACCATGGTCCGGCTGGTGCACGCCGGCGATACAGCGGGTGAGCACCGACTTCCCGGCACCGTTGTCACCGCAGAGGCCGGTCACATGGCCAGCGGGCAGCTCCAGGTTCACCCCGTAGAGCGCCTGCACCGGCCCGAAGTGCTTGTCGATGCCCCGCACCTTCAGCAGGGGCTCCGCCCCGTCCCCGCCGCTCGCGCCCGGCGGAACCTCATTCACCTGAGTCATCCTGAGTACCTGTCAGTAGCCTTGCCTAGTCTGGGTTCCGCCGGTCCGGGGGCCGCACAGCCATCTCGCGAAGGCGGGGTTGGCGGGCCCGCCTGCCCGGCAGGCCCGCCAACCCGGCTGGGGGAACGCCCGGCGAGGTTCTCGCCGGGCGTTCCCCGATCACATGATCACTGAATCCCATCCTTGGCGCACAGGGCCGCACCTGCGATGATGCAGATGGCCGCGGCGGGGTCAAAGCCGTCCTTGACCACTGTCGCCTCCATGTTGGACTCGGTCACCCACACCGGGGTCAGCAGGGACGCCGGCTCGGTAATGCTCGGGTCGGCCGGGTCGACGGTGGTCCCGTTCAGCAGCCCCGCAGGCGGCTTGTCGCCGGCCAGCAGGATCGTGGCCATGGCCACCGCGTCCTGGGCCTCCTTGTAGACGGCCTTGTACACGGAGCCGCACTGGTAGCCCTCGAGGATCCAGGCCATGCCCTGGGCGGTGGCGTCCTGCCCGGTCGTCGGGATCTTGTCGGGCTTGACCCCGTCGCCCTTGAGGTCGGTGATCACCGCGTTGGCGAGCCCGTCATTGGCCTCGATGGTGGCGTTGATCTGCTTGTGCGCGGTGAACTCCTGCTGGAAGATCGTGCCGCCCTTGGTGTTGTCCCATCCTGGCGCGAAGTTCTCGCCGACCAGGGAGAAGCCCAGGCTGTTGGTCGCGCCAGCGGCGACCGTCTTGGCCTCCTGGCCCCAGACCACCTTGTTGTAACCCTCGGCGAAGGAAATAGCGTTGGGGTCGGTGTCCTCGCCGCCGTTCAGGACGAAGACCTGAGGCTTGGGAATGTGCCACGACGAAACGCAGGACTCGAAGCCCTGGCCGATCAGCTGGCCCACGAGCTCATTGTTGAAGCTGACGTAGTAGGTGTTCTTGCCCTGGAAGGTGGCACGGTCGTAGCTGATCAGGGTGACGCCCTTGGACTCGGCAAGTTTCGCGATCGCCACGCCCGTCGGCGGATCGAGCGGGTCCATGATCAGGACCTTGGCGCCCAGGTTGATGTCGGCGGTGGCGTCGTCAAGCTCGGTCGCGTCGCTGCCCTGCGCGTTGTCGATCCGGTACTGCGCCTGGGTGTACCCGGCGTCGGCAAAGGCATCGTTGAGGTACGGCGCGTCGAAGTCCACGTACCGCGTCGACGACGTGGTGTCCGGCAGGATCACCCCGACCTGCAGGGTATTGGCGCCCTTGGTCGCGAACTTGGTCAGCGGCTTGAACTTGGACATCGTCGACGAGATGTTGACGGTGAAGGAACTGATGCTCAGCCCCGATGGAACCGTGTTCGAGCCGCCGGACGGTGCCGACGAGCCCGACGAGCTGCAGGCTGCGGCCACCAGGCCGCCCACCGCCACCACGGCCACCCAGGCTAGGCGCGCATGCCGGCCGTGGCGTCGCGGACGGGAGCGCCGGCCCCCCTCACCTTTGTTATCCAGTCGCATCCCGATACCCCTTTCGCCCGAAGGCGTCCGAATAGAGCGAAGGTCGGACATCATGAAACACTCATGTCCCTTGGGTATCTATGCTAGATCATCTTGACATTCGTCACCAAGGGCCGAAAGTCCTGCCATCGCCAGGGCGCCCAGCGCCGTTCGCGTTACGGTGGTCTCTTGTTTGGCTCCTGGCGGTCCGGGGTGTGGTCGGCCCGGTGCGCGAGCCTGGAGCCTGACGGGCGACGTCATCAGCGTCACCTGGTCGGCCTGCAGGCCGCGGCAGAGCGACCGCAGCGCCAGCCCGAGCCCCTCGCTCACCGGGACCGGTCCGGCCAGCGTCTCCAGGATCTCCCTGATGGTCTCGAGCACCCGGTTGCGCTTGGTGACCTCGTCGAGCAGCCGGTCACACTCGATGGCACTGGCCGCGTAACCCGCGTACACGGTGACCAGCTCGAGCTGGTCGCGCTCTGGCTGCCCGGAGTGTCACGCAGGACCGGGCAGCGGCCGCCCGGATAGCAGGATCTCGTCCGCTGGACGGCCGGATATCGCCGGCCATGCAGCGCACCAGGGTGGTCTTGCCAGCCCCGTTCTCCCCGGCCAGGGCGACCACCTCGCCGGAGCCGATCGACAGGTCCACCCCGTCGAGTGCGCGGACCGACCCGAAGCGGACGGCCAGGCCCCTGGCCGAGACGACCGGTGCCCCGGACGCGGCCGGCGGCGCGCGATCGGCTGCCGGCGGGGCCAGGACGTGGTCAGGCAATTCGATCACGCCCACATTGTGCGCTACCCGCGCCGGGTCGTGTCCCGCCGAACGCGCACCGACCAGCCCAGACCAGGAGAAACCGCTAGGGCAGCTTCCAGTCGATCTCCTCGCCGCCGTGCTCGGCAAGCAGCCTGCTTGCCCTGCTGAACGGGCGGGAGCCGAAGAATCCCTGATCGGCAGACATCGGGCTGGGGTGGGCCGACTCGACCAGCGGGACGCCGCCGAGCAGCGGCGCGAGATTGCGCGCGTCCCTGCCCCACAAGATGGCGACCAGCGGGGCGTCCCGTGCGGCCAGCGCCCTGATCGCCTGCTCGGTGACCGCCTCCCAGCCCTTGCCGCGGTGCGATCCCGGCTTGCCTGGCTGTACCGTCAGCACCCTGTTGAGCAGCAGCACGCCGCGCTCGGTCCACGGAGTCAGATCGCCGTTCGACGGCGCAGGGTAGCCGAGGTCGGCGCTGTACTCGCGGAAGATGTTCACCAGGCTGCGCGGCAGCGGGCGCACCCCGGGCGCCACCGAGAAGCTCAGGCCCACCGGATGACCGGGCGTCGGGTACGGGTCCTGCCCGACGATCAGCACCCGCACGTCATCGAACGGCTGCTTGAACGCCCGCAGCACGAGGTCGCCGGCCGGAAGGTAGGAACGGCCCGCGGCGATCTCGGCCCGCAGAAAGTCCCCGGCCTCGGCGATCTGGCCGGCCACCGGCTGCAGCACCTGCGCCCAGCCTGGATCGATGATCTCCTCAAGGGGCCTGCGCGTCACGGATCAGACTGTAACGCCCCGCGAGGCCGCCGGGCCGCCGTCCGCCAAGGTTCGGCGGCGGCGTGCCCGACGCGGCCGGTCATGGCCCCTGGGTCGGCCGCGACATCTCGGCGATCCGGCCGGCCAGGAAGCTCCGCTCGGCGGCGTTCTCGGCCAGGCCGAGCGCCTCGGCGTAGGCGGCCCTGGCCTGCACCAGGCGGCCGAGCCTGCGCAGCAGGTCGGCCTTGGTGGCCGGCAGGTAGCGGTAGCCGTCGAGCCTGCCGTCCCGCTCCAGCTCTTCGATCTCTGCCAGCGCCGCCTGCGGGCCGCACACCATCGCGACAGCGACGGCGCGGTTCAGGGCCACCACCGGCGACGGCCAGACCCGGATCAGCCGGTCGTAAAGCAGCAGGATCTGCGCCCAGTCCGTGGCCGGATAGCTCGGCGCCTCGGCGTGTACCGCCGCGATCGCGGCCTGCAGCGCGAACCGCCCCGGCGCGCCCCGCCGCAGCGCCTCGGCGACCAGCGCGCCTCCGACAGCGATGGCGCCTGAGTCCCACAGCGACCTGTCCTGCTGCTCGAGCAGCAGCAGGTTCCCCGCGTTGTCGGTGCGGGCGGCGCGCCGCGCGTCAGTGATCAGCAGCAGCGCAAGCAGACCGGTGACCTCGGGCTCGTCGGGCATCAGCTCGTGCAGCATGCGCGCCAGCCCCACGGCGCGCTCGACCAGGTCGGCGCGGACCAGGCCGGATCCGACCGGGTCGGTGTGGCCAGTGGTGTAGAGCAGGTGGACCACGGTAAGCACCGCGTCGATCCGGTCAGGCAGCTCGGCGGCCTCGGGCACCCGGTAGGCGATCCTGGCCGCAGAGATCTTCTTCTTGGCCCTTGTGACCCGCGCGGCCATCGTCGGCTCGGAGACCAGGAAGGCCTGCGCGATCTCGCCCGTGGTCAGCCCGCACACCAGCCGGAGCGTCAGCGCCACCTGCGCCTCCCTGGCCAGTGCCGGGTGGCAGCAGGTGAAGATAAGCCGCAGCCGGTCGTCGGGGATCGCGCCGTCCGCGGCCCCGGCTGGTTCCTGCTCGGCCCCCGGCACGATGAGCAGCGGAAGCTTGGCGCGCAGGGTGCGGTCCCTGCGCAGCCCGTCGAGCGCCCGGTGCCTGGCTGCCGTGGTCAGCCAGGCACCGGGGTTGCGTGGCACGCCCTGCCGGGCCCAGGCGTCCAGTGCGGCCACGTAGGCGTCCTGGACGCACTCCTCGGCGATGTCGAGATCCCTGGTCACCCGGGCCGTGGCGGCGAGCACGAAGGCCCACTCGCGCCGGTGCGCCTCGGCCACGGCGCGGCGCGCCTCGTCGCCGGGCGCCCCGGCCACTCCTGGTGCGCCTGGGTGCTCCTGCATCACGACTGCCGCAGCGGACCTGGGCGGTCAGCCCATGCCTGTGGTGTCCATGATCGGACGGACCTCGACGCCGCCGAACCTGGCCGGGCAAAGCCTGGCGATCTCGATGGCGTGGTCGAGATCGCGCGCGTCGATCAGGTAGAAGCCGCCGAGCGCCTCCTTGGTCTCGGCGAACGGGCCGTCGGTGACCACGTCACCGCGGATCGAGGTGGCCGTGCTGGTCGGCTGGAGCGCCTCGCCGCCCTCGATCTTGCCGCCCTTCTCGCCCACCTGGCCGGAGAACCGGCCGTGCGCCTGGCCGACCTCCTGCCAGACGTCGGGCCCGCCCTCGGCGTAGCCGCTCTCGGCCTCGTAGATCAAGATCGCGTACTTGGTCATGGTCATCTCCCTTGATTCGTGTCGCACCCAACGTCAGTCCGACGAACGACGGCCGCGGGATTCGACAGGCCTTCGCGAATCTCTTCAATCCGGATCGCTGCCGTGGCCGTGGGCCGCGGCTGGCCATGCCGCGGCCGCCATCGCGCGGAGCGACTCGACCGCTGCGGCCGGATCCTCGGCCCCGAAGACCGCGGTCCCGGCCACGAAGACGTCGGCCCCCGCCTCGGCGCACCGGACGATGGTTTCCTCGCTCACCCCGCCGTCCACCTGCAGCCAGATCTCACCGCCGTGGCGGCGGATCAGCTCGCGCGCCCGGCGCACCTTCGGCAGCACGAGATCGAGGAAGTGCTGCCCGCCGAAGCCCGGCTCCACCGTCATCACCAGCAGCATGTCGATCTCGGGCAGCAGGTCGGCGTACGGCTCGACCGCGGTCCCCGGGTTGACCGCCAGGCCCGCCCGCGCGCCCGCCCCCCTGATCGTGCGCAGCGTCCGCACCGGCGCCGAGGCCGCCTCGGCATGAATCGTGACGTTCCGCGCGCCGGCGGCCGCGTAATCCGGTGCCCAGCGGTCCGGGTCTGCAATCATCAGGTGGCAGTCAAGCGGCACCGCGGTGTGCTTGAGCAGCGCAGCGACAGTGCCCAGGCCGAACGTGAGGTTTGGTACGAAATGCCCATCCATAACGTCCACGTGCAGCCAGTCGGCGACGGCGCCGACGGCGGCGGCCTCGTCGGCCAGCCTGGCGTAATCGGACGCAAGAATGCTTGGCGAGATCTGCACGGTCATGTCACTGGGCAGTCTATGGGTGCTGCCGCCGCCGGGCCATGCGGGCTAGCCGGTCGCCGGCTGTCAGACCCCTTCGCTAACTTCGCTCACATATTCGAACCCCGACCGAAGGAGGGCATGTGCCGCTGACCGAGGCACCGGAGCGACTGCTCGACCGGGTTCGCAAGCTGCTGGCACAGGCGGAAGACGACTCGGTCACCCCGGCCGAGGCCCAAGCGTTCACCGCCAAGGCCGCCGCGCTGATGGCAAAGTACGGCATCGACAGGGCGCTGCTTGCGGCGGAGCGACCGGAGACCGACCAGCCGGCCAACCGGGTGCTCGACATTGACAACCCGTGGGCACGCGAGAAGGCGCACCTGCTCAGCGGGCTGGCGTCGGCGCTGCGCTGCCAGTGCATCCTGCTCGCCTCCAGCCGTCCCGGCAGCCGGGTGCACCTGTTCGGCTTCATCTCCGACATCGACCGCACCGACCTGCTCTACACCTCCGTGCTGATCCAGATGTCGCACGGGCTGGCCGGCGCCCGGGTGCCCGAGTGGAGCAGCAGCCCGCGTGCCTGGCGACGCAGCTGGCTGCTCGGGTTCGCGACCGCGGTGATCGCCAGGGTCCGCGAGGCCGAGCACGGCGCGGTGGCAGCAGCCACCGGGTACGGCGCAACGGGCGGGGAGCGCACCGCGCTCGTGCTCGCCGACCGGTCGCTGATCATCCGCCGACAGGTCGAGAACGCGTACCCGGTCACCAGGAAGGCCAGGGTCACCTACAGCGGCAGCGGCTACCGCGACGGCTACTCCCAGGGACAGCGCGCCGACATCGGCACCAGCCGCCTGTCCCGCCCCCGTGGCCGCTCCCTCGCCGGAGCGCAGGGCCGCGGCTAGGCCGCGACGGTCCCCCGCAGGCCGCACCCGCCCGCCCGGCACAGGCACCGGCCGCGCCAGCCGGGCACAGGCCCGCGGCCCGGCACAGGCCGCACCCGCCGGGCACAAGCCGCCCCCACCCGGTACAGGTCGCGCCCGCCCGTACGGGTCGCTCGCCCTCCCCCCGCCCG
>Ga0335081_10001499_pt1 | contig 37180 bp, 26 predicted proteins | sample Lox_Sample_35_FD_206713 | JGI IMG/M metagenome (GOLD analysis project Ga0335081, IMG submission 206713) | Soil microbial communities from Loxahatchee National Wildlife Refuge, Florida, United States - Lox_Sample_3.5 | ecosystem: Environmental > Terrestrial > Soil > Wetlands | place: USA...
ACGGGACACGCCGGCGATCATTTCGTGAAGAATCCGGATGGCAGCGAGTTCGTAGGCATTGTATGGCCCGGACCGGCGGTCTTTCCCGATTTCACGCGGGCGCAGTCGCGCGAATGGTGGGGCGGGCTCTATCAGGACTTTGTAAATGACGGCGTTGCTGGATTCTGGAACGATATGAATGAGCCCTCTGTGTTCGACGGCCCGGGTAAGACGATGCCGCTGAATACAGTGCACCGCATCGAAGAGCCCGGATTTGCGACGCGTACGGCGACGCACGCGGAAATTCACAACATTGTAGGACTCGAGAACGCGCGCGCCACGTACGAAGGATTGCTGAAGCTGCGTCCGAATGAGCGCCCGTTCGTCCTCACGCGCGCGACTTATGCGGGCGGACAACGCTACGGCTTTACCTGGACCGGCGACAACTCGGCGACATGGAATCATCTGCGGCTGGCCACGCAGCAGGTGCTGAATCTCGGTATCAGCGGAATTCCATTCGTGGGGGCTGACGTGGGCGGCTTCAACGGCTCGCCCCCGGCCGCCCTGCTGACGCGCTGGATCGAGCAGGCGGCCTTCTCACCGTTCTTCCGCGATCATTCCGATAAAGGCACCGCTCCGCACGAAGTCTGGGTCGATGGGCTGGACCAGGAAGTAATCCGACGCCATTACATTGAGACGCGCTATCAGCTCCTGCCTTACATCTACGAACTCGCGGACGAAGCGTCGCGCACGGGCGTTCCGATCATGCGTCCGGTGTTTCTGGACTTTCCGGAAATTCTTGCGCCGAACTCGCCGGGCTTCGATCATCTCGATACCGAGTTTCTGCTTGGCCCTGACCTGTTAGTTGCTCCGCAACCCTTCGGGGAGACCATGGACGATTACAGCATTGCCTTTCCGGGCAGCGCGCCATGGTTCGATTTCTGGACGGGCGAGAAGATGCCGGTGCAGCCGACGGCTGGCCCTTCGATCGACGACGTGATGACGGCCGCGCCGGGTACGAAGTTCTCCGGTCCACGCAGGATTCATCCCAAGCTCGACACTCTTCCGGTTTACGTACGCAGCGGCAGCATCCTGCCGATGCAGGCCGTGATCGAGAGCACTGACGAGATCCCTGGCGGCCCACTGGAGTTGCGCGTATATCCCGGGCCGCAGTGCGGTGGGACGCTTTATCTCGATGACGGGCACACGCTCGAATATCAGCAGGGCAAATTCCTGCGCCAGAGCATAACTTGCGAAGTGGATACGAATTCAGTGCGCGTGAAATTTCATGCCCGCGAAGGCTCCTACCCGCCCTGGTGGAAGATTCTCGAAGTGGTAGTGTACGACTGGCCGTCGGCGCGGGCGGAGGCAAAGTTCTCCGGCAGCACCTATCCGCTCAAAACGACCTATGACCCGAAGCAGCGCGCTCTGCACGTGATGTTAGCGGATCAGGCGGGCGAGGCGGAGTTGACGATTCGGGGCAGAGGCACCCGCTGAGGTCGACGATGTTAAGTTTTGCGAGGCAGCAGAACTAATCTGCTGGCGCGACCTTCTCGGCAAGCCGCCTGGGCGCAATCAGGACATAACTGCCCAACAGCAACTCTTTTATCTCTTGCCAATCCACCCGACCTCGATCCAGCCGCAGCGCAACCCAGCCTCTTGAAGCGAGATACGCCGGAGGATAGAACCTTTTCGGTTGCGCTTCGATTAATGCCGCGTTCTCGCCCGGCAGCACCTTGCAGGTGACAGCCACGATGCCGTCACCGTGATGGTTGTTCAGAAAATAGGCGAATGGTCTCTTCCGGACCAGAAACGTGGCGTGCGAATTATGTATTTCGCGCCCGGCTTCGGGAAGAGCGAGGGCGATCTCAGTGCAACGTGTCAGGCGCTTATCTTCGTGCGTGGATTTCGCCATCTGAGTCGTGCCTTCTTGGCGCAAACAAGCTCCGGATCGTGAAGCTAGAGAGAAGATTTCACGCGCAACGGTTTTTCGCAACACCGATCCCGGAACGATGGCGCGGGAGCGAGGTTTCACCCGAGTTCCTGTTAAAATCGAAAGTGCATGCTGCTTCCCTTCGTCCGTGAACTCTTCGCGGACGTCGAATTGCTTCCCGGCGTTGCGCGTGTAGCCTCCCACCTGAAAGAGGGCACGGGGCGGATTCGTGTCTCCGGTCTCCTACCCACAGCCAAAGCCTTGCTGCTCGTGCTGTTGCGACGAACGGCCGAACGTCCGCTGATTGTGGTGGTCAGCGACAACCGCGCCGTTGAAGATTTTGTTCCTGTTCTCCGGGGATTCGCCGAGCTTACGGCAGCCTGCGATGCCGCCTCGGTCGTTTCGCTTCCTGCCCGCGACGTGCTTCCCTTCCAGAATCTTTCGCCCCATCCCGAATTGCAGGAAGAGCGCGCGACTGCGCTGTGGAAGATTGCGACCGGGAAAGCGTCGATAGTCGTAACTCCAATCGCTGCCTCCGCGATTCTGCAGCGCTCCGCTGAATATTACGGCGATCTGGCACGTACGGTGCGCCGCGGCGAATCGTTTGATCTGGGAAATTTGCTCGTGCACCTGAACACGGTCGGCTATGCCTCGGCGGATGTAGTCGAGATGCCGGGGCAGTATGCCGTGCGCGGTGGAATTCTCGACGTCTACTCTCCGGAAGCCGAGCGGCCGGTGCGCATCGAGTTTTTCGGCGACGAAGTCGATTCGATCCGGCGTTTCGATCCCACCTCGCAGCGGTCTTCCAATCCCATCGACGAAGCGCTACTGCTGCCGCTAACCGAAACGCCGGTCAGCGATCAACTGCTGAGCGTAATTCACACACGGCTGTCGGGAAAGCGTATCACCGGCACAACAGAAGAAATCGTGGAAGCGGCGATCCGCGAAGGCGGAGTCACGGTGTTTCCCGGCTGGGAATTTTATGCGCCAGTCGCGGGTGCAGACCGCAGCGTCTTCGATCTTCTGCCGCAAGCGGCGGTTCTGCTCGATGAACCTGACTTACTTCGCACAGAATTCGATCGCTTCTGGACGCGTGTGAATGAAGCCCACGAGCGCAGTGGCGTGGGGAATCTGGTGCGGCCGGAAGATCTGTATCTGCCGCCGGAAGGCTGGTGGAGCAAGGCTTCAAGCCTGACCGGCGCCGCTCTCGAGCATCTTGGGATTACGCGCGGCGAAGAGGATCAATCGACCGTCTCGATCTTGACCCAGCCCACGCCGCGCTTCCACGGCGCGGTTCCGGCGATGCTTGAAGAAGTCCAAAAGCTCACCGCGACGGGAAATCAGGTGTTGTTCTCGGTTCCGAACACCGGGGAAGTCGAGCGACTGGCCGACATTTTCACGGAATACAACGTCAGCTTCAAGCTGGGCAGCCGCACCCGCGGGGGCGAGAGCTATGCCGACGAAACCAGCTACTTTGCTGGCGAAGTTCATACGACGACGCTCGCCAAAGCGTACGTTCCCGATGGCGTTGTTTTTCCGGATGCGCACTTGGCGATCTTCGGCGCACGCGATCTGTTCGACGAATCGGAAGCCGTGGCGTCGCGTCCGCAGCGGCAGAAGTCGAAAGTCTCGGCATTTCTTTCTGATTTTCGCGATCTGCAGGTCGGCGATTACGTCGTCCACGTCGAGCACGGCATCGGGCAGTATGAGGGGCTAAAAGAGATTAATCAGGGCGACGGTAATGCCGAGTTCATGCTGCTCGAGTACGCCGAAGCCGCGCGACTCTATGTTCCGCTCACGCGGCTCGATCTGATTCAGAAATACCGGTCATCCGAAGGCGCCAAGCCGGCGCTCAGTCATCTCGGCACACAAGCCTGGGCCAAGGCCAAAGCTCGTGTCCGCAAGGCGATGAAGGACATGACCGAAGAGTTGCTGAAGCTCTATGCGCAACGCAAAACGGCCCAGGGACACGCCTTTGCGACCGGCAACGAATTCGTGCGCGAGTTCGAGGACTCGTTCGAATTCAGCGAGACCGAAGATCAGGCGCAGGCGATCACCGACGTGATGCACGACATGGAATCGGCCCAGCCCATGGACCGCCTGCTCTGCGGCGACGTCGGTTACGGCAAGACGGAAGTCGCGATGCGCGCAGCATTCAAGGCGGTGAGCGACAACAAACAGGTTGCGGTGCTCGCGCCAACCACTGTTCTCGCGTTTCAGCATTACGAGACTTTCAAGCAGCGGTTCGGGCCTTTTCCGGTCACGATCGAGATGATCAGCCGCTTCCGCAATCCCAAGCAGCAGAAAGAGATTTTGCAGAAGCTTGAAGCAGGGAAGATTGACGTCCTCATCGGGACGCACCGGCTGCTGTCCAAAGACTTGAAGTTTGCCGATCTCGGCCTGCTTATCGTGGATGAGGAACAGCGCTTCGGTGTCCGCCATAAAGAGCGCATCAAGCAAATGCGCAAGCAGGTGGATGTGCTGACCATGTCGGCGACGCCGATTCCGCGCACGCTGCACATGTCGCTGGTCGGCTTGCGCGACATGAGCGTGATTGAGACGCCGCCGAAAGACCGCATGGCGATTCAGACCGTCGTCGCCGGCTGGGACGACAAGCTGATTCAGTCGGCAATCGAGCAGGAACTCGACCGCGGCGGCCAGGTGTATTTCGTCCACAACCGCGTCGAAAGTATCTGGGAAATTGCTGCGAAGCTTCAAGAACTCGTGCCTAAGGCGCGCATTACGGTTGGCCACGGCCAGATGGGAGAATCCGAACTCGAGAAAGTGATGCTGAAATTCATGCATCACGAGGCCGATATTCTGGTGGCGACGACGATCATCGAGAACGGCCTCGACATCCCACTCTGCAATACGATCCTGATCAACCGTGCCGATCGTCTCGGATTGTCGGAACTGTATCAGCTCCGCGGACGCGTGGGGCGATCGAACCGGCGAGCCTACGCATATTTGTTAATTCCAAAAGAAGCCGAGCTGACGCCAATTGCGCGGCGGCGGTTGGCGGCATTGAAAGAATTTTCTGACCTGGGTGCGGGATTCAAGATTGCCGCCTTGGATCTCGAGCTGCGCGGCGCCGGGAATCTGCTCGGGGGCGAGCAGAGCGGGCACATTGAGGCGGTTGGCTTCGAGCTCTACACGCAGATGCTCGACCGCGCCGTCCGCGAGATGAAGGGAGAAGCCGGGCCTGAGGAGGCCGAGACGCAACTCAATCTCGGACTCAATATCCGCATTCCAGCCGAGTACATTCCGGAAGAAAATCAGCGCCTGCGGATGTATAAGCGTGTGGCCGGAGTCGAAACCGAATCGCAACTGTCCGACGTTTCCGCAGAACTCCAGGATCGTTACGGCGAGCCGCCGCAGGCCGTCCGCAACCTGCTGGACTATGCCGCGCTCAAGCTGCTCTGCCTGCGCGTGGGCGTGAATGCGATCGAGCGCAAACGTGATTTCGTGACCTTTAAGTTTCGACAGAATGCGGCCGTCGACCCCGAGCAATTGGCCCGTTTTGTTTCTTCGCAACGCGGAGCGCAATTCACGCCGGACGGCATGTTGAAATTCGTTCTGAAGGTCGCGCTTGCTGACGAAGTTCTTCGCGCACTGCGGACAGTCTTGGAGCAGCTTGCCGCCGAAGAAGCGTCCCCGCAGCTTCGCAGTTGAACCCGATCGAAAAATCCAGCTTTTAAATTACGTTGCTTCCGATTAGGATGTCGCAACTCGATTTGCGCGGCTGTGGGGACAGACCGAGTCTCAGCGCCGCTCCTGAACATCAAAAGACTAGAGTATGGGCGCAGGGACGCGATTCACTTGAACACGTCAATCACATCTTCGGCCGGGCACGTCACAATCCCCGACGACCGCTTTTACGCGGGACTGATCACAAAGCGCGCTGACTTCGCGCCGGACCTCTGGATGTTCCGCATTCGTCCGGGTGGCGAGTTCAACTTCGTTCCGGGACAATTCGCGACGCTCGGACTCGAGATCAATGGCAAGCGCATCGAGCGGCCGTATTCGATTGTCTCTTCGCCGACGGAAGACGAAGTGGAATTCTTCTGCGAGCTGGTTCCGGAAGGAGCTTTGACTCCGTCGCTTCACAAGCTACAAGTCGGCGATGAGTTGTTAATGCGCAAGATCGCGAAAGGCAAATTCTCGCTTGACCTGCACACCGGCAAGCCGAATCACCTTCTCATCTCGACCGTCACGGGAGTGGCCCCGTTTGTCAGCTATGTGCGCTGGCTAGCTGAGGAATGGCGGCAAGGCCGATTCGACGGAGCGCACCGGCTGTATCTGCTCAATGGCGCGAGCCGCCCATGGGAGTTCGGATATCGCGAAGAGCTGGCGCATTTCGATAAGGACTTGCCGTGGTTCAAGTACGTGCCCACGGTGAGCCGCCCGTGGGATCACGCAGATTGGCCCGGAGAGATCGGGCGGGCGGACGATATTCTGCGCAAATACGCAGACCATTGGGAACTCGAACCGGATAATACGCTGGCGTATCTCTGCGGGCATCCCGATATGATCGAGAACAGCAAGGCGATCCTGAAGAGGCGCGGGTTCACAGAAAAAGGCGCGGTGAAGGAAGAGGTGTACTGGATTCCGCCGCACCACTAACCCTCAGGGGCTAAAGCCCCAGCCTTTCATCGCCGAACGCGGCGCTAAAGCGCCGCTTTTCCACGCAGGGGCTAAAGCCGCCAAGATCCTCTACGCCTTAACCGCAGAGCGAAGCACTGCCCCACCCATACACATTACGTTTCAGATGGAGCAAAGCAGACGACCACGGCCAGTTCCTCCGAGATGTCGAAGAACCTGTGCTCCACATCTTTCGCGACGAAGAGCACGCTTCCTGCGCAGACTTCTATCTCCTGATCCGCGGCACTGAAACGCGCCCGCCCGCGAACTACGTAATACAGCTCGTCCTCGTGATGCGGATGTTGCGGGTCGGTTGCGCCAGCAGGCAGCACATACAATCCCGCGCTCATCGCGGGCACCCGCAGGAATTCCTGGTAAAGCTTGAGCGCAGACGCTCGCTGTCGCTCGACCTCGTCGACAGTTGTGAAGAGCGATTTCACGCCAGGATTCCCCCGAAGAGCAGTTCGGTAAATTGGGGAACCAGAGTATTGGCCTGCAGTGCGCCCTCCGGCTTGTACCACTGATAAATCCAGTTGATCATCCCCAGTAGCGCAAAGGCGGCGGCGCGCGGGCTTACCGAATTCCTGGCGTGGCGGGAGCGTTGGACTTCGGCAATCAGGTTTTCCACGAAATGAACGTAGTCTTTTTTCCGCGTGTTGATGCGTTTCCGCAGGCCGGGCGGCAGGGGATGGTTTTCGTGCAGCATCACCGTAATCTCGCGGTCACGTGGGCTGAGCACAACTTCGATGTGGAGACGGATCAACGCACGCAATCGTTCCTCAGGATCGGCGATGCCGCGCACGGGAGTCAGCACGCGCTCCTGCGTGATCTCCATGGCGTGATTCATGATCTCGAAGAGTATTTCGTCTTTGCTCTGGAAATGATGGTAGAGGCCGCCCTTGCTCAACTTGAGAGCGGCGGCAACATCGTTCATCGACGTGGCGTCGTATCCGCGCTGCTGGAAGAGGCGGGCAGCGGTGCGCAGAATTTCCTGCCGGGAATCGACCACAACTTCGCGGGGCATCGCGTGCCATGGTAAAGGGTTGCGGGAAGGAATGCCACTCGCGCTGATTGTCGTATTCGCGTCGATTTTGGAACCGCGCTCTTTGAGGCGTCATCCCGAAAGCCCGCGATTTTACCAGCGAGCTGAGGGATCTTCCTTGCGATGCCCGGTCCCTATTGAGATCCCTCGCCCCGCGAAGAAAAGCGCTCCGCTCGGGATGACGCCTCCACGTGCCGGAACGCTGGCGGCGTGAATGACAGGCGCTTTATGCAGTCTTGTACACCTCAGGGATGAAATTCTGCTCCTGAATCGGCGGGCGGACGTATTTCGTCTTATCCAGCGACGGCAACTTGAGTTTTTCCGGCGTCAGATCTTTGTACGGAATCAAAGACAGCAGGTGCCGAATCACGTTCAGCCGTGCGCATTTCTTGTTTTGGGCATTCACTACGTACCAGGGCGCCTGCTTGATGTCGGTAACAGCGAACATCTCGTCTTTAGCGCGAGAATACTCCGCCCACTTGCGGCGCGATTCGAGATCCATCGGGCTGAGCTTCCAGCGTTTCGTAGGATCATTCATGCGATCCTGAAAGCGGCGCTCCTGCTCTTCATCGCTGACCGAAAACCAGTACTTGATCAGGACGATTCCAGAGCGCACCAGCATGCGCTCGAACTCCGGACAGCTGTGCAGGAATTCCATGTATTCCTGCTCCGTGCAGAAGCCCATCACGTGCTCAACCCCGGCGCGGTTGTACCAGCTGCGGTCGAACAGAACGAGTTCCCCGGCGGCGGGAAGATGCGCGACGTAACGTTGAAAGTACCATTGCGTTTTCTCGCGCTCGGTGGGGGTTCCCAGGGCGACTACGCGGCAGATGCGCGGATTCAGGCTCTGCGTGACGCGCTTGATGGCGCCGCCCTTGCCCGCCGCATCGCGACCTTCAAACAAAACGACCACGCGCAATCCCTTGTGCTTGATCCATTCCTGCATTTTGACGAGTTCGATCTGCAATCGGGCGAGTTCGTCTTCGTAGTCGCAGTCTTTGCCGAGGCGAAGGGACTTGACAGGTCTGCCATCGGATTTTCCGTTCGTGGAAATAAGAAGATCCTTCTTGCCGTTATCGATTAGCTCTTGCTTGGGCATGATCGACCTCCGCTCCCCGCGGTGCATTCCACGCCATTTTTGCGACTACCAGCCTACGCCTTTCAGAGCTGGGGTGAAGAAGAAAAGTGGCGTGGAAAAACGTCGATTTCCCGTATCTGGAACGAGGATTGAAGCTGGGAAAGCTCCACGGGAAACTGGGCCGAAATCTGCTATTGACATGGCGAGCGGGGGCGGGATAGCATTTCTAGATACCGACCGACCGGTCGGTTTGCAATCTGGCCGCTCTGATCCCCATCTCAGGCAGAGTCGGCGTCCGATTCCAACCAGGCAAGGGCGAATCCTCCCTTGTGCAACGAGAGGAGCACGATGGCGGTAACTATTTTTTACGAGCGCGATGCGAATCCGGATGCCCTGAAGGGCAAGACCATCGCCATCCTCGGCTACGGCAGTCAGGGACATGCCCAGGCGCAGAATCTGCGCGATAGCGGACACAAAGTCATTGTCGGACTCGACCCCAACCGGCAGAGCGCAGCGCAGGCTCGGGCCGACGGCATGGTCGTCGTCGCCCCAGATGAGGCCGCCAAGCGTGCCGACTGGATTCAGGTACTTACTCCCGACGAGACGCAAGCCGATCTTTACGAAAAATCCATCAAGCCATATCTGCATCCCGGAAAGGTTCTCGGCTTCTCGCATGGCTTCAGCATTCACTTCAAAGCCATCGTCCCACCGGCGGACGTCGATGTGGTGATGATCGCTCCCAAGAGTCCCGGCCACCTCGTGCGCCGAGTTTATACCGAAGGGCGCGGCGTGCCAGCGTTGCTGGCCATTCAGCAGGATGCCAGCGGACGCGCTCACGAGCTCGGACTCGCCTATGCGCACGGCATTGGCTCGACCCGCGCCGGCGTTCTCGAGACCACATTCAAAGAAGAAACCGAGAGCGATCTTTTCGGCGAGCAGGCCGTCCTTTGCGGCGGCCTGACTTCGCTAATCAAGAAAGGATTCGAAACGCTGGTCGAGGCCGGGTACGCCCCGGAGATCGCTTATTTCGAATGCCTGCACGAAGTGAAGCTGATCGTCGACCTGATCTACGAAGGCGGATTGGGCCGCATGCGGTATTCGATCTCGAACACCGCAGAATATGGCGATCTGACGCGCGGTGAGCAAGTGGTCGGAGACGCAACCCGGCAGGCGATGAAGAAGACTCTGGCCGACATTCAGTCGGGCAAGTTCGCGCAGGAATGGATTGGGGAAAACAAGGCTGGTTGCCCGAACTTCAACAAGCTGCGCGAAAAAGAGAAACTGCATCCGATCGAGATTATCGGCGCACAACTGCGCGGAATGATGAGCTGGCTGCCGAAAGAAGGAAAGAAGCAGACGGCTTCGCAGGAAACGAAACAAGTCGTGAATGCATAGGTTGGATATCCTCACGTCTCGCAACAGCGGCGAGACATGTGGCACCCCCACCGGCGAAGGGATTGAATGCTAAAGGGAGCTGACATCGTTCTGCAGTGCTTGCGCGCCGAGGGCGTGGACCTGGTTTTCGGGTACCCGGGAGGCGCGATCATGCCGCTTTATGATGCGCTCGATGGTAGCGGCGTGCGACATGTTCTCACGCGGCATGAGCAGGGCGCAGTTTTCGCAGCGGAAGGTTATGCGCGAGTCACGGGAAACGTCGGGGTCGCGATCGCGACCAGCGGCCCCGGAGCGACGAATCTCGTTACCGGAATCGCCGACGCGAAGATGGATTCGGTTCCTCTGGTTTGCATCACGGGACAGGTTCGCAGCGCTCTCATCGGAACCGATGCATTTCAGGAAACAGACGTTTTTGGCGTTACCCTCTCGCTCACGAAGTGGAGCAGGCTGGTGCGCACTATCGATGAAATTCCCGAGGCGATCGCGGAAGGGTTTCACTGGGCGCGCAGCGGACGTCCAGGGCCGGTGGTGATCGACATTCCCACCGACATGCTGAAGGCGAAAAAGGAATTCAGCGGGCCGGTGAAGTTCACGGCGCACGCACGGGCCGCCGACGCAAAGGCGGAAGGCGGATTCACCGACACGATTGTCGCTTTGTTGCGGCAGGCGTCGAAGCCCGTGGCTTTGGTGGGCGCGGGGGCGAAGTTGTCAGGCGCGATCACGGAGTTACGTCGCTTGCTCGATCATCTCAACATTCCGACCTTTGCCACTGTGCATGGACTGGGCGCGGTAGAGCCGCAAGCCCCGTACTATCTCGGCATGGTGGGCATGCACGGCACGCGCGCCGCCAACATGGCTCTGCATGAGACGGACCTGCTGCTCGTCTTTGGCGCGCGGCTGGATGATCGTGTGACCGGCGATCCGACGCGCTTCGCGCCGCATGCCAAAATCGTTCACTTTGAAATTGATCCGGCGCAGCTGGATCGTGTGCGGCCGTGCGAAATTCCTGTCATCGGAGATTTGGCGGAGACGATTCCCGCCTTTGAAGCCGAGCTGCGACGGCATGCAGCTCCTGATTTCGCCGCATGGCGAGCGGTTGCTTGTGGACAGGATCGTGCTGAACTCGATCCGCGCGGTCTCGCGCAGCCTACCATCCGCTTTCTCGACGAACTTTTCAGCCGCTTGCCGCAGGACAGCGTGGTTCTGGCCGACGTCGGCCAGCACCAGATGTGGGCGGCGCAGCGTTTTCGATCTTCGTCCCCGCGAGGATTCATTACGTCCGGCGGACTCGGAGCGATGGGCTTCGCCCTGCCGGCGGCGGTCGGCGTGCAGCTCGCCAAGCCCGACACCTGCGTGCTCTGCGTCTCCGGCGACGGCGGATTCCAGATGAACATCCAGGAACTGGCGACGGTTCACCGACTTGGCCTGCCCGTCAAGATGGTGATCATCGACAACAAATATCTCGGCATGGTGCGGCAGTGGCAGCAGCTTTTCTACGAGCGTAATTACGCCGAAACCGATCTGAGCGACAACCCGGATTTCGTGGACATCGCTAAGGCGTACAAGATTCACAGTTTCCGGATGAAAGAAGACATGATGCGTGAGTTCCCGGTGTCGCAGGAGACAGGCGATCAGATCGATCGGTTCCTGCAATCGCCCGAGCCGGAATTGCTGGTATTCGATTGCGCGCCGGAGGCGAACGTTTTCCCGATGGTTCCGGCGGGCGCGGCGTTGTCAGAGATGTTGCTGGAAGAGAAGTAGCGGAATTCCCAGGTCTCGCAATACCGGCGAGACCTGGGGCACCCCAAGTTAGTGGGAACAAGGGAGCGGACATGCAGACTTTTCACATTCGCTATCGCAATACGCAGGGAACGTTGATGCGCATCCTGAATGCGGCTTCGCGGCGGGGGCTCGATCTGCCTTCAGTGACGGCCGGAGCTGCGGCGCACGATCATCACGTCACGCTCCTGCTCGAGGTGAATCAAAAGCAGGTTGGCCAGCTCTATCGCGAATGGTATTCGATTGCGGACGTGATTAAGGTGAGTACTGGCGCGGCGCATACTGCGACATGGAATTCGCATCATCCTCCGGCCGGCGTCAGCCTGGAAGAGGCGCGCGCGGCCGCCCGGGCGTAAGTCGAGTTGTTGTAGCTGGGCAAGCATGACGGTTCCTGGGCAACGTCATGCAATTTGGGGGAACCTGCACAGCGGGTTCCCCGTTTTTGTGAGGAACAGGTTTCAACGTTTCAGAGTTTCAAGGTTTCGAAGGCTCGAGGTCGTCAAAGGGACGAGCAGATGTGGCGACCTTGAAACTTTGAAACCTTGAAACTTTGAAACCTTCATTCCGGTCCTGTAATCTTTCACCGGACTCGAAACCATGGATCCCAAACACCTCAGCCGTGTCATCACCGAAGGACGCGATCGCGCCGGAGCGCGGTCGATGTTCAAGGCCATTGGCTTCACCGATGCCGATCTCAGCCGACCACTGATCGGCGTCGCCAACACCTGGATCGAAACCATGCCGTGCAATTTTCATCTGCGGCGGCTGTCGGCGAAGGTCAAAGAGGGAATTCGCGCGGCCGGTGGCACGCCCATGGAATTCAACACAATCGCCATTTCTGACGGCGAGACCATGGGTACGGAGGGCATGCGCGCGTCGCTGGTGAGCCGCGAGGTGATCGCCGATTCCATCGAACTGGTTTGCCGAGGCCAGATGTTCGATGCTGTCGTCTGTGTTGTTGGGTGCGACAAGACGATTCCGGCGGCGGGCATGGCTTTGGCTCGCACGAATCTGCCGGGGTTGGTGCTTTATGGCGGAACGATCGCACCTGGGGTCCATCGCGGAAAAAACGTCACGATTCAAGACGTCTACGAGGCAATTGGCGCGAACGTAGCCGGCAAAATAAGCGACTCCGAATTGAAGGAACTGGAAGACGTTGCCTGTCCCGGAGCGGGCGCGTGCGGCGGGCAGTACACGGCCAACACGATGTCGACGGTGATGGAAATGATTGGTCTCTCGCCGATGGGATTCAACAGCATTCCAGCGATGGATCCGCAAAAAGATGAAGTTTCCTTCGCCTGCGGCAAGATCGTAATGGGCCTGCTCGAAAAAGGACTCAAGCCGCGCGACATCCTCACCCGAAAAGCCTTCGAGAATGCGATTGCTTCAGTCGCGGCGAGCGGCGGTTCAACCAACGCGGTTCTGCATTTGCTCGCCATCGCGCGGGAGGCGGGAGTGAAACTGGAGATCGATGATTTCCAAAGAGTCAGCCAGAGAACTCCTCTGCTGGCAGATCTGAAGCCTTCCGGAAGATTCGTGGCCGCGGATATGCATCGCGCCGGCGGAATTGGCCTGCTCGCGAAGAGGCTCATGGAAGGGAAATATCTGCATGGAGCGGCCAAGACCGTGACCGGACTGACCATGGCCGAAGAGGCACAGAAAGCGCAGGAAACGCCCGGGCAGGAAGTGATCGCTCCGCTCGTGAAGCCCAAGAAGAAGACCGGGGGGCTCGTGATTCTCCACGGCAATCTTGCTCCTGAAGGATGCGTGATCAAGATCAGCGGGCACGAGCGCCTCGAGCATCGCGGGCCCGCGCGTGTATTTGAGTCCGAGGAAGCGGCGATGGCCGCGGTCACGAAGAAAAAGATCAGAGCCGGCGATGTGGTGGTGATCCGCAATGAAGGTCCAAAAGGTGGTCCGGGCATGCGGGAGATGCTTGGCGTGACTGCCGCGATCGTCGGCGAAGGTCTTGGCGAATCGGTGGCATTACTGACCGATGGCCGCTTCAGCGGCGCGACCCGCGGGCTCATGGCCGGCCACGTCGCACCGGAAGCCGCGCTGGGCGGGCCGATTGCGGCCGTGAAGGATGGCGATGTCATCCACTTCGACGCAAAGAAGCGGGTGCTTCAAGTTGAAATCAGCTCGGCCGAGTTGCGGAAGCGGATGAAAAAATGGAAGGCTGCCAAGCCTCGTTATGCGACAGGAGTGTTCGCAAAATATGCAGCGCTGGTCTCGTCTGCGTCGGAAGGAGCCATCACGCGGCCACACTAATCGCTCGACTGCGGCAAAGCTGTAAAATGCACGGAACACCCGAAGATCCAGTTTATGAAACTCGCTCGTCCCGCGATTTACTCTGCCTTCGTTCTTGCGGCGGTGCTCTATGCGCTGCAAATATTTACGCCGCTGCGGCTGACGACCGATGGAATCATGTATCTATCGTTGGCCGACGTGGCGGCGCATCAGGGCGTGCGCGCGGCATGGCACCAGCCGTTCGGCTTCCCACGCGGCTATCCAATTTTCATATCCGTGTTCATGAAGGCGGGAGTGTTTTCCTCGGCTACGCTGGTCTTAGTGAACCTGATCCTGTTCGCCGCGGGACTCTGGTTCACCTACCGGACCCTGCGCGCGATCGGATTTGAGCGGGGACTATCGCTGGTCGCTTGCCTGCTCACCGTCCTCTGTTTTGCGGCGGTGAAACATGTTACGCAGGGCTTGAGCGATTTCCTCCTGTTCGCGCTGGCTGCCTGCACCTGCTGGCTGCTGACCATCGACGGCCCGGCGAAATGGCTGTCGATTTTGTGTGCTGGATGCGCGGTCGAAGTCCGGCTCATCGGCGTCGCCTTGCTCGTGCCCATTGCGATTGCAATGTGGCCAACCCTGAAGAAGCATCCAGCACTGCTCACAGCCGGAGCCATCGTGGGTATGGCTGCCGCTGTTGCGGGAGCGTTGGCGGGGCAGCGTTATTTCACGATGAACGTGATCGCCATTCAGGGCGACGGCATATGGCGCTTTGCTGAGAAGAGTGTGCTCTACCACGCGCAGGATTTTGGAGAATTGACGGTGAACGCGCCCTTATCAAAATTGCCGTCGTCCACGCACGTGGCGGTTCTGATCGTTGGTAGCCTCGTGCTGGCGCTTTTTCTCGCTGGACTGGTGGACATGTGGCGTCGTTGCAAATGGATCGGCGGGTATCTGATCGCCTGCTGCGCACTCATTCTCCCCTGGCCTTTCACCGATCCGCGTTTCTGGCTTCCGGCGCTGCCCTTCATTGTTTGTGCGGTATATCTGGCCGTGAAGCGGCTATGGAGTCGCATGCCAGATTCCGCCTTGGCGGTTTACATTGCGCTTTTTTCGCTGGCGGGTTTTACAGCCTTGGCGTACAGCACGCGGCTGACTTTCTCCGGGCCAGACTTCGCATATCGCTATGGCGACGGAACGTTGACCGCGACGTATCTCACGCATTGCTCCGCGGGAACCGATCCGAACGAGCGGGCCCAGCATGCGCTACGCCTTCTGCAGAGTTATGAATGGCACTGCGGAAACACGCAATGAGATTCTTGAGTTCTCTAGAAGGGACTTCTTGCCCGCATAAACGAGGCCGTGAAAAACTAATTCTTGTCTCTTTGAAGGTGTGATGGCAGTGGGGAAAACTTTATTCCAGAAAATCTGGGATGCGCACCTGGTGGCGCAGCCAGCGGGACGCTCGTCGATCCTCTATATCGACTTGCACCTAGTGCATGAGGTGACCTCGCCACAGGCATTTGACGGATTACGTGCGGCTGGACGCCTGGTGCGGCAAGCTGCCCGAACCGTAGCGACCGTGGACCACAATATCCCTACGGAGCCGCGCGGCACTCCAATTACTGACCTGATCGCGGCAAAGCAGATTGCCGCGCTGCAGAAGAACTGCAAAGAGTTCGGTATCCGGCTGTTTGATATGGATTCGCCGGAGCAAGGGATCGTACACGTGATCGGTCCCGAACTCGGTCTCACGCAGCCGGGGATGACGATTGTCTGCGGCGACAGCCATACGAGCACGCATGGAGCGTTCGGGTCGCTGGCGTTTGGAATCGGGACATCGGAGGTCGAGCACGTTCTTGCAACGCAGTGCCTGGCGCAGCAGAAGCCGAAGACGATGAAGATCGATGTGTGCGGGCGCCTCGCAGATGGCGTCACGGCAAAGGATCTCGCGCTTGGAATTATTGGGCAGATTGGAACCGACGGCGCCACGGGTCACGTTATCGAATATGCAGGTCCGGCGGTGCGTGCGCTCTCGATGGAAGGCCGCATGACGCTCTGCAACATGAGCATCGAAGGCGGCGCGCGAGCGGGAATGGTCGCACCCGATGAGACGACCATCGATTACGTCAAAGGACGCAGGTTCGCTCCGACTGGAAGCGATTGGGAGAAAGCGGTCGCGCAATGGCGAAATCTGCCTTCCGATCAGGATGCGCAGTTCGACAAGGTCGTCGAAATTGATGCTGCGCAGTTGTGCCCGTTTGTGACGTGGGGAACGAATCCGGGCATGGTTGCGCCGGTGACCGGACGCGTGCCGGAATTGAAGGGACTCGAAGAGTCGGATCGCCGCGCCGCTGAGTTGGCGCTCGAGTACATGGATTTGGAACCCGGGCGGCGGATCGAAGATATCGCGATCGACCGCGTATTCATTGGGTCATGCACGAATTCCCGGATCGAAGATTTGCGCGCGGCAGCACGAGTGGCGAAGGGACACAAGGTGAGCGGCAAAGTGCGCGCGATGGTGGTTCCCGGCTCACAGACGGTGAAGCGGACGGCGGAACAGGAAGGGCTGCATCGCATTTTTCAGGAGGCGGGATTCGAGTGGCGCGAATCGGGGTGCTCTATGTGTCTGGGCATGAATCCGGATATCCTGCAGCCGGGTGAGCGGTGCGCTTCGACGAGCAATCGAAACTTTGAGGGGCGCCAGGGTCGTGGCGGACGCACGCATCTTGTCAGTCCGATGATGGCAGCGGCGGCAGCGATTGAGGGGCACTTCACGGATATCAGGAATTGGAAGTTTCAATAACGGAGGAATGTTCCCAGGTCTCGCAAAATCGGCGAGACCTGGGGCACCCCAGGGAATTTTGAGTCAAAATCCCACCCTGTCGCAAAAAGCGCGACAAGGGTGGGGCAACCTCACTCCATGAAACCATTCACAGTGCATCGGGGGCGCGTGGCACCGCTGGATCGGGTCAATGTCGACACCGATCAGATCATTCCTAAGCAATTTCTCAAGCGGATCGAGAAAACCGGATTCGGTCAGTTTGTGTTCTACGACTGGCGGTTTGGCGCGGACGGGCAGAAGAAGCCGGATTTCGTTCTGCACGAGCCGCGCTATGAAGGCGCCAGTATTCTCGTCGCGGGGAAGAACTTCGGATGTGGATCATCGCGCGAGCACGCCGTCTGGGCACTCGCCGACTTTGGATTTCGTGCTGTCATCTCATCGTCTTTCGCCGACATTTTTGCCAACAACAGCACCAAGAACGGATTCCTCACCGTCCGCTTGACCGAGGACGAAGTTGCGACTCTCATGCAGAGCGCGCATGACATCGACAACTACCAACTCACCATCGATCTGGAGGACTGCGAAGTACAGGACGACCAGGGGTTCCGGGCAAAGTTCACGATCGATGACTTTGTTCGGCATTGCCTGTTGAATGGACTCGATGACATTGGCCTCACGCTGCGGCACGAGGCGGAAATTGCCGAGTATGAGGCACAGCACCCGGTGTCGACAGCGCTAAAATCAGCATTCCGGTAAACAGAAGGTCAACCGGCGTAAAAGTTTGTAAAACCGCGGGTGCGACCTTGACCCGTTTGGGTGGGCCAGTTGATCCTAGTTTTGTCGCGGTTCTGCCAAGCAACTGCAGCGTGGGTTCCAACCTAGGGCAGGCCTGCCGGGCCTGCAATTCCGATCGGGCAAGTTGGCGCAACCGAGTCTAAAATACGTACGTCTAATACTCGGACTCCATGTCGGGTCCGGGTCAAATACGGACGGCTGTCGGACTAATAAGCCGGGTGAATAATGATCGATTCTGCTGATAGAAAAGCGCCCGCGCACCTCGCGCGAGCGGTAGTGATCTGCACTCTTGCGGCAGTCTGCTCATCTTTCTTCGCCTGTAGCTCAGGCGATCCCAAACAACAGAGAGCGCAGGCGGCCTCGGGGCCGCGTGCCGTTTCCGTCGCCGTGGCCCCGGTACAGCAACAGGATGTCCCTGTCTATCTCAGCGGCCTGGGATCTGTAACGGCTTTCAACACGGCGAATATCAAGAGCCGGATCGACGGCCAGATCATGAAGGTGAACTTCCGGGAGGGACAGGACGTTCACGAGGGCGACCTGCTGATTGAGATCGACGCCCGTCCTTACCAGGTTCAACTCGAGCAGATGCAGGCACAACTGTTCCGCGATGAAGCGCAGTTGCGGGATGCGAAACTGAACCTGGATCGATATGTCTCGCTGATCCCCTCCGGCAGCATCGCGCAACAGCAGGTGGACACGCAGAAAGCGCTGGTCGATCAGCTCGATGGAACCGTGCGCAACGATCAGGCGCAGATCGACAGCGCGAAACTGAACATCACGTATTGCCACATCACGGCGCCATTCAACGGCCGCGTCGGACTTCGGCAGGTGGATCCGGGAAACATCGTGCACGCATCGGACACAACGCCGATGCTGATCCTGACGCAGTTGCAGCCGATCGCGGTGATTTTCACGCTGCCGGAAGACGTGCTAGACCGGGTGGCGCAGCAGATGCGGAAGGGAACGCTGGAAGTGGACGCATTCAGCCGCGACGATCAGACCAAGCTGGCGCAGGGGAAACTGCTCACCATCGACAACCAGATCGATCCCACCACCGGAACGGCAAAGCTGAAGGCGGTTTTCGACAACAAAGATTACAAGTTGTGGCCAAATCAGTTCGTCAATGCCGATCTGCTGGTAGAGGTACGCAAGAACAGCACGGTCGTCCCGACGGCTGCCATTTTGCGCGGTCCGCAGGGCTCCTATGTCTATTCGGTCAATTCCGACAAGACCGTCAAGGATAGGCCCGTTACCGTCGCCCTGACCCAAGGTGACACCACTATCGTCACGTCGGGAGTGAGTCCGGGCGATACAGTCGTGACCGACGGCCAGGACAAGCTGCAGCCGGGCAGCCACATAGAGCCGCGGAACAGTGCTCCCAGCAAGGGAAGTGGGGGAGCGCCGGTTACAGGCGCCGTGCGGCGAGGGCCGGCGGGCAACTCCCAAGCACAGCGGGCTGCAGAAAATCCGGCGGCCTCGGATTCAGGTTCATGAGTCCTTCCAGACTTTTCATTCTTCGGCCCGTCGCGACCACTCTCTTGATGTTCGGAGTGCTGCTCGTAGGCTTGGTTGCGTACACGCAACTGCCGGTCTCGGCGCTGCCGGAGGTGGATTATCCGACGATTCAAGTGGTGACCTTCTACCCGGGCGCCGACCCGGACGTCATTGCGTCCTCAGTCACAGCTCCTCTGGAGCGCCAGTTCGGACAGGTGCCCGGCCTGACCCAGATGACCTCGACGAGTTCGTTTGGGAGCTCGATCATCACATTGCAGTTCGGCATCGATCAGAACATCGATGTTGAAGAGCAGCAGGTGCAGGCGGCCATCAACTCTGGCTCGACTTATCTGCCGACAGACCTTCCGAATCCTCCGATTTACAACAAGGTCAATCCGGCAGACGCGCCCATTCTGACGCTCGCCTTGTATTCGGACTCGTTGCCACTTCCCAAGGTCGAAGACATGGCCGACACCTCCCTGGCGCAGAAGATTTCGCAGTTGCCGGGTGTCGGCCTGGTTTCGATCAGCGGCGGCCAGAAGCCTGCCGTACGGATTCAGGCCAACCCGACGGCCCTTGCTTCCTACGGGATGAGCTTGGAGGATCTGCGGGCCGCTTTGGCACAAGCCAATGTAGATCAGGCGAAGGGTGTGATCGACGGCCAGCGGCAGTCGTACACCATCGGGGCCAACGACCAGCTGTTTTCGAGCGATCAGTACAAGCCGATTGTGGTTTCCTATCACAACGGTGCGCCGGTGCGGTTGAGTGACGTCGCGAACGTAATAGACGGGGTTGAGAACAATCAACTGGCAGCGTGGATGGGCATGGCCGGCGCGAATGGAACGCAACCGACGCTGACCCCGGCGGTGATCGTGAACATTCAGCGGCAGCCGGGGGCGAACATCATTAGCGTCGTCGATCGGATCAAAAAGCTGTTGCCGCAGCTGCAGGCTTCCCTGCCCTCGGCCGTGAGGGTACAGATCTTGACCGACCGGACAATCACAATCCGGGCGTCGGTCAAAGATGTTGAATTCGAACTGACGTTGGCCATCGCGCTGGTCGTCATGGTTGTGTTTCTCTTCCTGCGGAATCTCTCGGCGACAACCATTCCGAGCGTGGCCGTTCCGCTATCGCTGATCGGCACCTTTGCGGTGATGTACTTACTCGGCTATAGCCTGAACAATCTCACACTGATGGCCTTGACGATCTCGACGGGATTTGTGGTGGACGACGCCATCGTCATGATCGAGAACATCGACCGCTATCTCGAGGCCGGAGACTCGCCGCTGGATGCGGCATTGAAGGGATCGGAACAGATCGGGTTCACCATTATTTCGCTGACCGTTTCGCTGATCGCGGTACTGATTCCGCTTCTGTTCATGGGAGATATCGTCGGCCGCCTGTTCCGGGAATTCGCCATCACGCTGGCGGTGACGATCCTGGTTTCGGCTGGGGTCTCGCTGACTCTGACGCCGATGATGAGCGCCAAGCTGCTCAAGCATCGCAAGGAAGGACAACAAGGGAAGTTCTACGAAGTCACAGAGGATTACTACAACCGGATCATCGCGTTTTATGGGCGCACGGTGAAATGGGTGCTCAAACACCAGACCGCGACGTTGCTGGTGACATTTGGAACACTCGTGCTGACGCTGTTTTTGTACGTGGTCGTGCCGAAAGGATTTTTCCCCGTGCAGGACACGGGCGTGATCCTGGGGGTCTCGGAAGCGCCCGATTACGTCTCGTTCGATGCAATGTCGCAGCGGCAGCAGGAACTGGCGAAGGTCATCCTCAAGGACAAAGATGTGGAAAGCCTCTCGTCGTTCATCGGCGTTGATGGGACGAATACGACGCCCAATGAAGGACGCATCCAGATCAATCTGAAGCCGCGCGACGAACGATCCGATGACGCGTCCGCCATCATTCGCCGGCTGCAGCCGGCGCTCGAGGCCGTCGAAGGAATTACTCTCTACATGCAGCCGGTGCAGGATCTCACCGTGGAAGACCGGGTGAGCCGGACCCAATTCCAGTACTCGATTGAAGACGCCGACTCGCAGGAACTGGCGCAATGGACGCCAAAACTGGTGGCCAAGCTGCAAACTTTGCCGCAGTTGCGCGACATCGCCACCGATCAGCTCAACAACGGACTCCGGACCAACATCAATATCGATCGCGATACCGCGTCGCGGCTGGGAATCTTTCCGCAGGCCATCGACAACACGCTGTATGACGCTTTCGGCCAGCGCCAGGTGTCGACCATCTTTACGCAGCTGAACCAGTATCACGTGGTGCTCGAGGTTCTGCCCAGCTTCGCCACAACCCCCGATAATCTGCAAGACATTTACATCCGTCCGAGCACGGTTAGCGCGAACACAGGCGCGCCCACTGCGAATGGAGCCACCGTAACCACGAGCGGAGCGCCCGTCCCGATTTCGGCGTTCACGCAGGTGAAGTCGACGAATACGGCACTGGCCGTGAATCATCAAGGACAATTTCCGGTGGTGACGCTTTCATTCAATCTGGCGCCGGGGGCATCGCTGGGCGATGCGACGAAGGCGATTCAGCAGGCGGAAAAAGACATTCAACTTCCGGCCAGCATCCACCCGTCGTTTCAAGGCACGGCGGCGGCGTTTCAGAATTCTCTTTCGTCTGAACCGTATTTGATTCTGGCCGCGGTGATCACTGTCTACATCGTGCTCGGAGTGTTGTACGAGAGCTACATCCATCCCGTGACGATTCTCTCGACGCTACCCTCGGCCGGCGTGGGAGCCATCTTGGCATTGATGCTCACAGGAAACGATCTGACGGTTGTGGCATTGATAGGAATCATCCTGCTCATCGGCATCGTGAAAAAGAACGCCATCATGATGATCGACTTTGCGCTCGAGGCAGAGCGCGTGGAACATAAGCCGCCCGAAGAAGCGATTTATCAGGCATGCCTGCTGCGCTTCCGTCCGATCATGATGACCACGATGGCGGCCCTGCTGGGCGGACTTCCACTCGCTCTCGGGACGGGCACTGGCGCGGAGTTGCGGCGGCCATTGGGAATCACGATCGTCGGCGGATTGCTGCTGAGCCAACTGCTCACGCTGTACACGACGCCAGTGGTCTACCTATGGTTTGACCGCCTGGCACAACGTTTCTCGAAATATCGCATCGGAAATGAGATTCCGCAGGAAGGTATGGCGGATTAGATGAGCATCTCGGCTCCATTTATCCGGCGTCCGATCGGCACGTCGCTATTGGCGGCGGCATTGCTGCTGTCAGGGGTCCTCGCGTTCAATTTCCTGCCAGTTGCATCGTTGCCGAAGATGGATTTCCCGGTCATCAGCGTGGGAGCGGGGCTGCCGGGAGCCGATCCGCAGACCATGGCGTCGGCAGTGGCAACGCCGCTCGAGCGTCAATTCGGGCGCATTGCCGCGGTCAACCAGATGACTTCGTCCAGCCAGTTGGGCAGCACCGGCATCGCGCTGCAATTCGATTTGAATCGCAACATCGATGCGGCTGCCCGCGATGTGCAAGCGGCAATCAACGCCGCGCGCAGCCAGTTGCCCGCGAACCTGCCCAGCAATCCAAGCTACCGCAAAGTGAATCCTGCCGATGCGCCCATCCTGCTGCTGGGACTCACTTCCGACACCGTAACCGTGCCGCAGATGTATGACGCCGCGGATTCGATCCTGGCCCAGAAACTCGCGCAGGTCGACGGCGTTGGGCAGGTTTTTGTATGGGGATCATCGCAGCCGGCGGTACGAGCGGAAGTAAATCCTACCTTGCTCAACAAGCTGGGCGTCGGGCTCGACAATGTGCGCAATGCCCTGAACGCCGCGAACGCCAACCATCCGAAGGGAAAAGTATCCGACCACGCCCGGTCGTATGCGTTTAACGACACCGATCAGCTCTTCACCGCCGATCAGTACCGTCCTCTGATTGTGGCGTATCACAACGGGGCCGCGGTGCGATTGAGCGATGTGGCGGAAGTGACCGACGCCGTATCGGACAGCCGGCAACTGGGATTGATCAACGGCAAATCGGGAGTCATGCTGGCGATTTTCCGGCAGGCCGGCGCGAACATCATCGATACCGTGGACCGGGTGCAGGCAATTATTCCCTATCTCCAGTCCTCGATCTCGCCGGCGATGAAGCTTTCAGTCGTGATGGACCGCACGACATCGGTGAGAGCGTCTGTGAGGGATATCGAACGAACCCTGCTGATTTCGATCTTTCTGGTGATCATGGTTGTGTTCGTGTTCCTGCGGACCGTGCGCGCAACGATCATTCCTAGCATCGCCGTTCCGCTTTCGCTTGTGGGCACGTTCGGAGTGATGTACCTACTGGGTTACAGCCTCGACAACTTATCGCTCATGGCGCTGGCCATCTCCACCGGCTTCGTAGTCGACGATGCGATTGTGGTCTTGGAGAACATCACCAGATATCTTGAGCACGGCATGGGCGTGGTGCAGGCGACGTTTAAAGGCGCGGCGGAGATCGGATTCACCGTGCTTTCGATGAGCACTTCGCTGGTGGCTGTGTTTATTCCTCTACTGCTGATGGGCGGGATTGTTGGGCGGCTTTTCCGCGAGTTCGCCGTGACACTGAGCGTGGCCATTGGAGTCTCGCTGCTGGTTTCGCTGACGACGACTCCGACCATGTGCGCGAAGTTTCTGCGTCCCTCGGTGAAGGGCGACAGGCACAACATCTTTTACCGGACCAGCGAGTGGGCTTTCGATCGTCTGATTGGGACTTACACACACGCGCTGAAGTGGGTGCTGAGGTACCAGCCGTTGACGTTAGCTGTAACGATCGCGGTGGCGATCTTGAGTGGATGGCTCTACTACAAAGTGCCTAAGGGTTTCTTTCCGCAGCAGGATACCGGGCGAATCGGGGGCACTGTAATTGGGGCTGAGGACGTATCGTTCCAGGCGATGTCTGAGAAGATGCGGCGCTACATTGGCATCGTGATGAAAGACCCGGCAGTCGACGCGATGGCCGGCTTCACGGGCGGGAATACCGCGCTGAACCAGGGGCGCTTCTTCCTGATGCTGAAGCCTCTCGAGCAGCGCGGGCCTTGCCAGAAACAGCATTTCTGGCAGTCCTGCCAGTATCCAAGCGCGGACGACGTGATCAACCGTTTGCGCGGAAAGCTATCGGTGGTGCCGGGTGCGACGCTGATTTTGCAGTCGGCGCAGGAGTTGACGATTGGCGGACGCTATGGCAATGCGCAATATCAGTACACGCTGCAGAGCGCGGACATCAACGAATTGAATGCGTGGGCTCCGCGCCTGCTTCAGACCATGCGAAAGCTGCCGGAATTGCGCGACCAGAATTCGGATCAGCAGGACAAGGGACTGCAGGCCAAGCTGGTAATCGATCGCGATACTGCGAGCCGGATGGGGATCACGCCGCAGACGCTGGACAACGCGCTCTATGACGCATTCGGGCAGCGGCAGGTATCCACAATGTACCGCCCGTTGAATCAGTATCACGTGGTCATGGAGGTAGCCCCGCAGTTCCAGCAGACTCCGGAGGCTCTGCAGAATATTTATCTGCGAGCGACCAACGGGTCCGCCATTCCCCTGGCTGCATTCACCCACTTCGAGCCGTCGAATACTCCTCTCGCGGTGAATCATCAGGGGCAAATACCATCGGTGACGATCTCGTTCAATTTGGCGCCGGGAGTCTCGCTCGGGCAGGCGACAGATGCGATCGAAAAGGCGGAACAGACGATCGGATTTCCTCCGAGCATCACGGCGAGCTTTCAGGGAACCGCCGCGGCGTTCCAGAGTTCGCAGTCCAACATGCTGATTCTGATCATCGCGGCACTTGGAGCGGTGTATATCGTGTTGGGAATGCTCTACGAGAGCTACATTCACCCCATCACAATCCTCTCGACGATTCCGTCGGCAGGCGTAGGAGCGCTGCTGGCACTGCTGCTGACGCACAACGAATTGAACGTGATCGGAATGATCGGGATCATCCTATTGATCGGGCTGGTGAAGAAAAATGCGATCATGATGATCGATGTCGCCCTTGACGTGGAACGCACACAAGGGAAGAAGCCGGTTGAGGCGATCTACGACGCGTGCATTCTACGATTCCGTCCAATTATGATGACGACCATGGCGGCGATGCTGGGCGGCTTGCCTCTGGCCCTGGGAACGGGGACGGGCTCGGAGCTGCACCGGCCGCTGGGAATCACGATTGTGGGCGGCTTGATCGTCAGCCAGATGCTGACCTTGTTCACGACGCCGGTCGTTTATGTTTATCTCGACCGATTTAGGCTTGCTCTGCGTGGGGGCGAAGATCGGGCACTGCCCAGCACGGCACCGCCCGGACCACCGCATCCGAGGCCCGCGCACTAAGTCGACGCATCATGCAACCCAGGCGTTGCATCGCAGAATCGAATTCATCGCTGATACAAGCGCAATTCCAGTGCAGGCCGCGCCATCGCCTCCACTTATCCCGTATGATAGAAAGCACACGTACCGCCGGCAGCTTAGCAAACCGCTCGTTCCAGAGGCGGAGGCCGGCCAGCGATTTCCAGGTTTTTCGTTCAAATTGACTGAGGAGTCAGGGATGCCAAAGAAAGTAATGGCCCTGTCGTTGCTGTGCGCGAGCCTGAGCCTATGTTTGGGTTGTACCACAACGAGCAACCAATATCTGTACGCGACCATTCCCGCGTCCAATGAAATTGTCGCCTATCGCGAAGATCCAAATTCAGGCGTGTTGACGGAGTTGTCGGTGAGTCCCATTACGGCGGGTCCGGGAGTCGAGTCGATTGCGATTCACCCTTCAAAGAAGTTTCTCTATGCCGCCAACTCGGGCGAGGGGAATGTTTCATTGTTCACGATTGGGACCCAGGGGACTCTGACCGAAGGGTCGTCGCGAACCCCGGCGGGCTCGGTGCCCACGCTACTCTCGATGGATGCTGCGGGCAGCTATCTTTTCGTGGCCAACGCTGGATCGAACGATATTTCGGTGTTTTCAATTGGAAGCAACGGAACGCTCAGTCAGGTGGCCGCCAACTTTCCCATTGGAATGACTCCGCTCAACATGAAAGTTTCGCCTTCAGGAGGTTTTCTGTACGTGACCGGACAGGGCGGGGCACAGGGATACATTGAAGTGTTTTCGGTAAGCCAAGGAGTTCTGGGGCAAAATCCGGTAATCGGCTCTCCATTTCTGGCCGGCTCATCCCCATACGGTTTGGCCATTGATCCAGCAGGGAAATACTTGTACACCGCGAACAAGGTGGACAATACGATTTCCGAGTTTGCGATCAATGCCGACGGATCGATTACGCCGCTGCAGAATTCTCCGATTGGCGAATCTTTCTCCGCTCCGGTCTCACTGCTCATCGACAAAGCAGGCAAGTATCTTTATGTCGCTAATCAAGGTTCCTCGAACCTTGCGGGGTTCACAATTGGCTCCGACGGCGGACTCACTTTGCTCTCCGGTTCGCCGTTTGGCTCGGGCGCGAACCCGAGTTTCATCGCGACCGACCGGGGCGGGAAATACCTCTTCGTTGGCAGCCAGGGCAGTTCTAGTTCCGTGCAGTCTTTCAGCCTGGATACGGGCAGTGGAGCGTTGACTTCGGTGCAGAGTTATTCTGTGCCGGGAACGGCGACATCGATTGCGATAACGCCTTAGAGGCTCGCGGGCGTGTCCGCGCCACACGCGCTCGCAAACCTCGAATTTTGCTGGGAGGAAAACTTTAACAACCGGGTGACAATTCGGACCTGGGCCATTGGGACAATGATCTGGGGGGGCAGCTTGCGTGAGTAAAACGTAAACTGATCCGCGAACATCATTTTGTCTCGCTGTTTAGAATGCGAGGTCGCGGCAGATCAAGGATCCACCACAATGAAGATTGCCAGCGCAGCAAGCGCCTTTCCCAAACATTACTATCCGCAAGAATTCCTTCTCAAAAAGTTGCAGGACTGGTGGGGCGACCGCCTGAAAAACCCGCAGATGCTGGCCCGCTTGCATCGCAACGTCGCTGTGGAAGGGCGGCATCTGGCCATTCCCTACCAGGAGTATTACGACATACATAACTGGGGCGACGCGAACGACGTCTGGATCAAAGTAGCCCAGGAACTCGGAGAACAGGCGCTGTGCCGCGCGTTGCATCACGGCGGAATCGACAAGAGTTCTCTCGGAGCCCTGTTTTTTACCTCGGTGACAGGCATTTCGAGCCCATCGATTGATGCGCTGCTGATCAATCGCATGGCATTGCCCACGAATATCCGGCGCGTGCCGATTTTTGGTTTGGGATGCGTCGCAGGAGCGGCAGGAATTGCACGCGCGGCTGACTACGTGCGTGCATATCCCGCACAGGCTGCGGCGCTTGTGTCGGTGGAGCTTTGCTCGTTGACCATCCAGCGAGAAGATCTTTCTGTCGCAAATTTGATCTCTTCCGGCCTGTTCGCCGACGGGTCCGCCGCAGTGATCGTGGCCGGAGGCGATCTCGATTCGACCGGGCCGGAAATCCTCGCCACACGTTCCGTTTTCTATCCGGCAACGGAAGACATGATGGGATGGAACGTGAGCGAGAAAGGATTTCGGATCACGCTTTCGCCTGACGTGCCAGTACTGATCCGCGAGAATCTGGGACGGGACGTGGACGCTTTTCTCGCAGCCCAGGGCTGTGCAAAAGGCGACATCGGGAGTTGGGTTCTGCATACTGGCGGGCCCAAGGTTCTGGAGGCAACGGCAGCGGCGCTCGATCTGCACGACGGCCAACTCGATGCCTCCTGGGAGTGCCTGAAGAAAGTTGGGAATCTTTCTTCTGCGTCGGTGCTTGTGGTGCTCGAAGACGTAATGCGGAACCGGCGTCCAGCGCCGGGGACGCTAGGATTGCTGGCGGCCATGGGACCGGGATTCTGCTCGGAACTGGTGCTTTTGCGTTGGTGAGGTCTCGATTGCCGAAGTCCACAGACGTATTCGTGATTGGCGGAGGTCCCGCAGGGTTGGCGGCAGCGATTGCGGCGCGGCAACGCGGATTCAGCGTGATCGTTGCAGATGGGGCGAGACCTCCGATCGACAAAGCCTGTGGCGAAGGCTTGATGCCCGATGGCTTGGCCGCCCTCGAACGGTTGGGCATCCAGCTTGGAGTGCATGACGCGTTTCGGTTTCGCGGAATTCGGTTTCTGAGTTCCTCCGTTTCGGCCGATGCTCTTTTTCCAGCCGGTTATGGACTTGCTGTTCGCCGAACCTCTTTGCATCGGCTGATGATCGAATGCGCCGCGCAGATGGGCGCTGAACTGCGCTGGGGTGCAGTCGCGACGGGCATTTCCCATGACGGAGTTCGTCTGGGAAGCGATTTCGTTCACGCCCGCTGGATTATCGGCGCGGATGGAACGAATTCGCGCGTGCGCCGCTGGGCTGGAATTGGTAATAGATTTCGTCCCCGGCTTCGCTACGCGTTCCGCCGGCATTATGGCGTCGCGCCCTGGACCGATCACATGGAAGTGTACTGGGGCCAACACTGCCAGGGATACGCAACTGGCGTAGGTGAAGATCAGGTCTGCATCGCTCTGGTGTCGCACGATCCGTCGTTTCGTCTGGAAGATGGACTCCAAGAGCTGCCGCTGCTCCGCGCGAAATTAGCCGGAGCTGAGGCCGTGTCGACGGAACGCGGCGCGATCACCGGCAATCGGCAGTTCTCGCGAGTTTGGAAAGGAAATGTGGCGTTGATCGGCGACGCTTCAGGGACGGTCGACGCGATCACCGGAGAAGGTCTGGGGCTTGCATTCAGTCAGGCGGTCCGGCTCGCCGAGTGTCTTGAAAGCGGCGATTTGGCCGCATATCAGTCAGCGCACCGCGAGATTTCATTACGTCCGCTGTACATGGCTCGTTCGATGCTGACTCTAGATCGACGGCCGTGGCTGCAAGAAAGAACATTGCGCGTGTTCCGCGAGCACCCGAAAGTTTTTTGCCGGCTGCTGGCCTTTCATGTCGGAGCTTTGCCGCCCACTCGCCTGGTTTGGGACGGATTGAAATTGGGATGGGGGTTGCTCACGGTCTGAAGGATGGCGAAGATCCACGAAATGTTCCGAAGATACTTCGTCTTCCTCGCGATTCTGCTGTGCGCGGGAGTCGGCAGAGCGCGGGCACAAGATTCGACGTTCGAGTTGGATCCCGCGAAAACTGTGATCAGCTTTACTTTGGGAGACGTCCTCCATACGGTGCATGGCACGTTCAAGCTGAAGCAGGGCACATTGCATCTGGACCCAACCGGAAAGATGTCGGGCGGTATCGTCGTCGACGCCACCAGCGGCAACAGCGGCAGTGGGATGCGTGACCGAAAAATGCACAAAGAAGTTCTCGAGAGCGTGCGTTATCCCGACATCATTTTTCGTCCGGATCGAATCGATGGCAAAGCGCTGAGCGAAGGCAAGTCTTCCGTGATGGTTCACGGGATCTTCACCATCCACGCCGTCGACCGCGAGATCACGGTTCCGGCACAGGTAGACCTTTCGCCCGAACAATGGGGGGCGACGGTTCACTTCACCGTGCCCTATGCGAAATGGGGAATGAAGAACCCGAGCACGCTCTTCCTTCGAGTGAGCGATTCGGTAGAAATCGATCTCGAGGCTGCGGGAAAAGTCGTGAAGGAAGCTGCGGCGGCGACTCAGTAGCTATCTCGCTGCGCAATGCCCTTGCCTTCGGTACAGTCGTAAGCGCGGCCGGAAGACATACTCTTGTATTCCTCGCTGCGCCCGCTCGGCCACTCGATGACGACGCGTTCGACACGATCCCGCTTGCCCAATCCAAACGTCAGCGGCAGTTCCGATTGCGAAAGATAACTGGAACCACCCTTCACCAGTCGCGACTGCACCATGCCACCGGCGAAGAGGCGCACGATGGAGCCGATCGCATCGCGATTCGACTTCGTGCCGATGAGGTGAAATCGAATGCTGCGGTTTCCCGCGAACTGGTCGTTGCGGTACAAGAATGCTGGTCCATTATTCGTGGTGATCAGCAAGTCCAGGTCGCCATCGCGATCGAAATCTCCATACGCAAGGCCACGTCCAACCTTGGGCTGATCGAACCCTCCGCCAGCCTCGGCGGCAACTTCATGAAAAGTTCCGTTGCCCCGATTGAGAAAAAGCTGCGGCGGTTGCGCGTACCCGACATTGCCGCGAATGTTGCGCACGGTCTCATCGATATGGCCGTTCGCGACCGCGAAATCGAGCCAGCCATCAAGATTTACATCGAGGAAGGCACAGCCAAATCCCAGGCTATTGCGCGAAGCAATACCAACCCCGGATTGCGGTGCAATATCTTCAAAGCTCTTTCCAGTCATCCGATAAAGGCCGATCATCTCATTGTCGAAGTTCGTGATTGCGACCCCGGGTGAACCGGAGTTCTCGAAATCGGCTACATCCACTCCCATGCCTGCCCGTGCCTTCCCTTCGCTGCTGAAGGCGAGTCCAGTTTCAACGGCCGTGTCCTTGAACGTACCGTTCTGCTGATTGCGGTACAGCTTGTTCGGTTGCGTATCGTTCGCCACGAGCAGGTCGGGCCAGCCGTCGTGGTTCTCGTCGAACAGGGCGACCCCGAGGGACTTGGAACTGCTGTCGAAAATTCCACTGGAAGCCGTGACATCTTCGAATGTGCCATTGCCGCGATTGTGGAAGAGCCAGCAGGTTTCTCCGCGATAAGCTTCCGGCGTGCAGTAGGACTTGTGCTTGCCATCGAGGCTGCAGAACACGTCGTGCTCCGGCGACCATTTCACGTAGTTGCAGACGAAAAGATCGAGCAGGCCGTCGCGATCGTAATCGAACCAGATTGCTGATGTACTGAAGCCCTCGCGCTTGCCGAGCCCGGCGGTGTTGGTCACATCGACGAAGGTGCCTTTGCCGGTGTTGCGGAACAAGCGATTCTGGCCGACGCACGTGATGAAGATGTCGGGGAATCCGTCGTTGTTGTAGTCGCCGACGGCCACGCCCATCCCGTAGAGCTCGACATCGAGCCCGGCGCGCGAAGTAACGTCCGTAAAGGTTCCGTTGCCATTATTGTGGTAGAGCTTCAGCGTGGTGCGACTCTTCTTGTGCTCCGGCCAGTCGGCGCCGTTGATCAGGAGAATGTCCTGCCAGCCATCGCCGTCGTAGTCGAGAAAGGCGCAACCAGAGCCGAGCGTTTCCGGAAGGAATTTGCCGCCGAAAGCGCCGCTGTTGTGCTCAAAGCGGATGCCCGCGGGAAGGGTGACATCGGTGAAGCGGAAGCCAAGAGATCCGTCGGGTCCCGGATTCCCACGTCTCGCAAAATCGGCGAGACCCTTCGACAGGCTCAGGGCAGGCCGTGGGGCATCCCCAGCGTAGAAGCGCGAAAGGTACGGCAGGGATGCCAAACCGGCCATCCCCTCGAGGAACGACCGACGATTCACGGAACGTTCACCAGCCCGGCGCGGATCGCATACACAACCAACTCGGCAGTCTTGTGAATGCCGAGCGTGTTCATGATGTTGGCGCGGTGGACGGCGACGGTATTTGCGCTCAGGTCGAGCGCGGTTGCAATTTCTTTGTTCGATTTGCCGTCAACGATCATCTGCAGAACTTCGAGTTCCCGTGGTGTGAGCGCGGCGTTGCGCTCACCTTTCAGCACGGGTCCCCGCTCAACTTTGGGATCGAATACGGTTTCCCCCGCGGCAACTTTACGGATCGCAGCGCCGAGCTCAAGATCGAGCGCATTCTTGAGCACGTATCCCTTCGCGCCCGCTTCGATCGCCTGCCTCACCCACGTGTTTTCGGTGTGCATGCTGAGCATCAGGATGGCGGTGTCGGGCAGCGCCTCCATGATCTCGCGCGTGGCCTGCAGGCCGTTCATGCCGGGCAGAGCGCAATCCATCACGATGACCTGAGGCTGCAATTGTTTCGCGAGCTTGATGGATTCCTCGCCATCTCCGGCTTCGCCGACGACCTCCATATCGGCCTCGTCTTCGAGCATGCGGCGAAAGCCGCGACGCACCAGGCTGTGATCATCTACCAGCAACACTGTGATCTTCTTTTCCATAAGACTCCGCTTTTTCCCTCGGCACGGTCAGCCGCATGAGCGTTCCGCCAGCAGCGGGATGAGAGAAAACAATCTGGCCTCCCATCAGCTCCGATCGTTCGCGCATGGCGACCAATCCAATCCCGCGCCGGTTCGGCCGCTCCGGGATGCCGCTGCCACGATCTTCCACTTCCAACTCGAGCGTGCGTGGCAGAAATCGCAGCCGCACCCACGCTTGCTTCGCTCCTGAATGGCGCGCCACGTTGTTGAGCGCTTCCTGCAGAATCCGGTAGACGTGAACGCCCGCGCCGCCATCGACGGGAAACGGCTTCCCTTGCTTCTCATAGGATATGGCAATCCCGGTTTGTCTTTCCACGTTGGGGATGTACCAGTCGAGCGTGCTTTCAAGCCCGGCTTCATCGAGCATCACCGGATGCAGTGCCTGCGAGAGGCTGCGGACGCTCTCCAGAGTGCTTTGGACGGTCTGAAGAACTTCCTGCAGATCGGCGCGCAGGGAAGATCCTTCGGGTGCATGCGTTCCGGCGCGGCGCAGCATCGATCCGACAGCCGTCAGGATCTGTCCGAATTCGTCGTGCAGTTCGCGGGAGATGTATTGCAGCGTCGATTCCTGCGTCGAAATCAGCTTCTGCGCCAGTTCGCTGCGGCGCTCGGAAAGTTCTTCCATGCGCGCAAACAGGCGGCGGTTCCAGAGAATCAGCGATACCCCGTTGAGCAGGATCGCCAGCAGCGTGCAGGCAAGAAAGACATAGACCTGGCGGCGGACGCGATCGTAAATCTGGACAATGCGCTGTCCGGCCTGCTCTTCGTTCTCGCTGTTCTGCACCAGCAGGCGAGCCACCGCGGTGCTGAGCGCAGCCTGCCGTGCCTGTAAGGAAAGCTGAATCTGTGCGCGAGCCTCCTTGTCTTTGCCTTGCTGCGCCAGTGCGAAGATGCGGTCGACCGCGTCCCAGAATTGCGTGAACTGCTGGCTCAGGAAGGCGCTCTGTTCGGGCGTGCGGCTCGTCGCGGCGAATTCCGCTTCCAGCCGCATGGCGTCATCGAGATCCGTACGAATGCGCTGGAACTGCGCCGACCACGCCGTCAGGGGATAAGGCTCGTCGCTGCTCACCATATCGCGCATGGCGACGGCCAGCAGGTTCAAGTCGTTCTGGATGCGCAACAGTTGCAGCGAGTCTTTGCGGTTGCGATCGACCAGATTCGTCTGTAGCTGGCGCAGGCCGGATACTTGCCATGTCATGTAGATGGAGTAGGCGATGACCGCCGAGAGGGTGATCAGAAGGCCCAGCAGCAGGCCGAGCGTGAGGGAACGCTCCGGCGTACGGTCCGAAGAGGTCGGGCGGGGCACGCCCCGAGGATACAACGCGTGGATGGGGCATGTCACAGGGCGCGGGGAGGAGGCCTGGTGAAAGGTTTAAGGTCATTAAGGGTCGTCGCCCGCGACCCTCCACAATCTGGAGAACCAGCGAGCTTGGCTGTAGACTAGTGCAATGAGGGGCTTGTTTTGCTTTGTGATTTCGGTGGCGTCAGTCTTGTGTGCGCCCGACACTCGGCTTTATTCGCAGCAAACTCCCCACACGCAATCACGCACGGCAACAACGATGCAGCCGGACGCTGTTGTCACGGGACTCTATGACGAGGTGGTAGCTCGTCACCCTCTTGGTATCTCAATCAACAAGGACGTATTTGCGCCTTATCTCAGCAGCGCACTAGCTCATAGGATCGAAGTAGCCAACGCATGCCTGGATGATTGGTATCGACAGAATCCAGACCGGAGGGCGAAGCCACCTGGACTTGAGGGTGGGCTGTTCACGGGCGACGACTTACGAGCGGAGCCACAGGCCTTCCATATCGAAAAAGTCCAAGCGGAGAAAGACGGCTCCATTCGCGCGTACATAGAACTCAGGCATGACGAGCCGAGCGAGAGCTGGACTTGGCGCATTGCGGCAATTTTGGTGCGCGAGAACGATCGATTCGTTGTGGATGACGTGATCTACCTCAAGGATAGGCCGCGAGACGTTGAGGTTCGACTATCGCAGTATTTGTTGCAAGGATGCGACGGCACTCATTGGGTCGGGCACCGCGACAAACAATAAAAAAAAAGGGGGCACCCTCGAGTTTTAATGTTCGGACCGGTCCTTCCACCGAGGCTGCCCCACCCTGCGCGACTTTCGCAGGGTGGGAGAGATCCTCGTTCAAGCTGGCTTCCGTATCACCATCTCCGCTGTCTGCTGCTCGTTCACCAACACCGGACCGCGTTGGTCATAGGCGTAATGGCGGTAGCTGCTCCACTGCCACTGTTGCGGTTCCAGCACCAACCCGCGCTTCACGGGATTGCGATGCATGTATCGCAGTTTCTCCACCCGCTTGCGGTGCGTGAACACGACAAAGTCGTAGAACCTCCGTTGCCAAACATGCCCGTGTTCGAGCGTCCCCCTCAGCAGCGATCCCAGTGGTGAATCATTGAGAGCTCGCACTCGCCGCGTCGCCTTGTGCGCAAAGCTTTGCTTCAGGGCCTGCATGACCGTCGAGACGCTCCCACGCCGCGGTTCGCTGATCAGCAGGTGGACGTGTTCCGGCATCACGACATATCCCACTACGACGAAGCCGTACATCCGGCGTATTTGTTCTAAAACCTGCAGGAAGAGGTCTCGGGCTTGGGCACTGCCAAGTAGCGGTTGCCGTTTGTAACAGCTGGTGGTGATGAAGTGCATGTATCCGGCACCGGTGCAGCGATGAAGTCGTGCACTCACGATGCAAGTTTCACAGATCCGGCGGGCCTCTGTCTGTGACGGATGAACATTTCCACCGTCCCATCCTGCGAAAATCGCGCAGGGTGGGGCAGCCTCATTTCTTTATTGATCCCCCACAATCGGGCGGAGGCTGATCCAGCCCGCTCAAATCCTGCCCTCTCTGTCTGTGACGGATGAACATTTCCACTGTCCCACCCTGCGAAAACCGCGCAGGGCGGGGCAGCCTCATTTGTTCCTGCAAATATGTGACAATGCAGTAATAATGAAGCCAACGCGGGTCCGGCGGAGTCAAACAAAAGATTGGGTTCCCCTGCCAAAGAGAAAGCAAAGGAAGACAAGCTGAAGCCTGCCAAGTTTGACCGGCTGAAGGCGGTTTTGCCGGAAGTGTGGACGCTGATGCGTCCTCGCCGTGCCCTGCTGGCGCTCGGCTTCGTGTTGATGGTGATCAACCGGTTCGCCGGCTTCGTCCTCCCGGCCTCCACCAAGTTCCTGATCGATGACGTCATCAACAAGCACCACCTGGCAGGCCTGCAAAAGCTGATCGGGATCGTCCTGGTGGCCACTCTCATCCAGGGCGTGACTTCATTTGCTCTGACGCAGCTGCTTTCCAAAGCCGCGCAGCGGCTGATCACCGAACTCCGGCAAAAAGTGCAGCAGCACATTTCACGCCTGCCTGTCTCCTTCTACGACACAAACAAAACCGGCGCCCTGGTGTCGCGCATCATGAGCGACGTGGAAGGCATTCGCAACTTGATGGGAACGGGATTGGTCGAACTCGCGGGCGGCTTGCTGACCTCCGGCATCGCGTTCTGGTGGCTCATGCACATCAGCCCGAAGATGACGCTCATCGCCGTCGGATCGCTGGGCGCATTCGGTGTGTTTTTGAGCAAGGCGTTTGCGACCATCCGCCCGATCTTCCGCGAGCGCGGCAAGATCAACGCCGAAGTTACGGGAAGGCTGACGGAATCGCTCGGCGGCGTCCGCGTCATCAAGGGATATCACGCGGAGGAACGCGAGGAAGCTGTATTCACCGCCGGTGTTCGCAGACTGCTCGACAACGTGATGCGTACGCTGACAGCGACCTCGGTGATGAGCCTTTCGGCCAGCGTTCTGCTCGGCGTAGTCGGAGCGACGACGATGTACGTCGGCGCGCGGCAAAGCGTGGCGGGAACGCTGACGGCCGGGCAATTTTTCTCGTTCACGCTAACCCTGCCGTTTCTGGTCGCGCCCATCATGCAAATCGTCGCGATCGGCACGCAACTCACCGAGGCCTTCGCCGGCCTGGAGCGAACTCAGGAGATCATGCAGGAACGCCCGGAGGATCGCGATCCGAAACGTTCCGCCGTGCTCGAAGATATCGTTGGCACCGTCGAGTTCGACGACGTGAGTTTCAGTTACGACGGCACGCACGAAGTCCTGCACAACATTTCTTTTCGATCGCAGCCTGGGACGGTGACTGCGCTGGTGGGATCGTCGGGTTCGGGGAAGTCCACAACGATCGGCCTGGTGTGTGCGTTCTATGTGCCGACAAAAGGTGCGGTTCGGGTCGACAACGTGGATTTGAGCACCGTCCGGCTGGATTCCTACCGTACGCGGCTGGGAGTTGTTCTGCAGGAGTCTTTTTTGTTCGATGGAACGATTCGCGAGAACGTCGCTTTTTCGCGGCCCGATGCAACTGAGGAACAAATCATGCGTGCCTGCCGCATCGCGCGCGTCGATGAGTTCGCTGAGTCGTTTGCGGACAAGTACGACACGATCGTGGGCGAGCGCGGCGTAAAGCTTTCGGGAGGCCAGCGGCAGCGGATTTCCATCGCGCGAGCCATTCTGGCCGAGCCGCGCATCCTGATCCTCGATGAGGCAACGTCGAGCCTCGACTCCGAATCCGAACAAATGATCCAGCAGGGACTTTCGTATCTCATGCAAGGGCGAACGACGTTCGTGATCGCGCACCGGCTTTCGACGATCCGGCGCGCCGATCAGATTCTGGTGATGGAGCAGGGTCAGATCGTGGAGCGCGGCACGCACGCGCAACTCTACGCGGCGCGCGGGCGCTACTACGATCTCTACACGCGCCAGCACGGCGTGGAAGAGAATCTGTTTCTGGCTCCGGGCGAGGGCGATGCGGTTGCCGTCATCGCAGACGGCTCAGAAAAGAAAAATGGCGACGTCAAGGCGACCGATGCCTTCCGCGTGCTGCGAGGAGAAATTCGTTAGCGGCCATGGCAAGCGCGCCTCCAGTTTCCACTCCGGCCAGCACGATGGC
>Ga0335081_10001500_pt1 | contig 37173 bp, 24 predicted proteins | sample Lox_Sample_35_FD_206713 | JGI IMG/M metagenome (GOLD analysis project Ga0335081, IMG submission 206713) | Soil microbial communities from Loxahatchee National Wildlife Refuge, Florida, United States - Lox_Sample_3.5 | ecosystem: Environmental > Terrestrial > Soil > Wetlands | place: USA...
CACCCGGCGCATACCCGGCTGCGCGGATTGTGTTCTCAGGCGTTCACCCCGCGTAGAGTGGAAGAACTGCGTTCCCACATCCAGGACATCGCGGATCGCTTGATTGATGGCGTGCTTGCTGCCGGCGAGATGGACTTGATCCGCGAATTTGCCGCGCCTCTGCCGGCAACCGTCACCGCGGAAATGTTGGGCGTTCCGACCTCGGACCACGAGCAACTGAAAGCGTGGTCAGCCGATTTTGCGGAAATGCTGGGTAACTTCCAGCACAACCCCGACCGCGCCCATCGCGTGCTGGGCAGCCTGGAAGGCATGACAGCGTACTTCCAGGATGCGATCCGAAAGCAAAGCACAGAACCGCGTCCGGGCTTGGTTCACGATCTTCTAACCGCGGAAGTGAATGGCGATCGTTTGAGCGAGGAAGAAGTAGTTGCGAACCTGATCGTCACCATGGTTGGCGGACAAGAGACAACGACCAACCTGATCGGCAACGGCATCCTGACATTGCTGCGGAACCCGGAAGTTATTGAACAACTGCGTGCTGATTTTTCGCTGATTCCATCTGCGGTGGAAGAATTGTTGCGCTACGAAAGCCCCAGCCAGCACACGGCGCGAATCGCACCCGAGGACGTGGAAATTGGTGGCAGGAGAATTCGCCGCCGTGACGCGGTGATCGCGGTGATGGGAGCAGCGAATCGGGACCCGGAACGCTTTCCGGATCCTGATCGCATCGATATTAGGCGTCGGGACAACCGCCACGTGGCATTTGGTTTTGGAGCCCACTTCTGCTTCGGCGCGCCGTTGGCGCGGATCGAAGCGCAGATTGCTTTTCGTAGCCTTCTCGAACGTTTGCCGGGATTGGCACTCGAGCCTGCGCCGATAGAGTGGCGCGAGAACCTGGGTCTACGTGGACTTAAGTCATTAAAGGTTTCGTGGCAGAAACTGGTATCGTAACCTCTTGAAGTCAGTCCGATGGGAAACACCGTACAATTGAACGAGGTTGATAACGTGCTGGTTCAAGCTCCGGACGACGGGCGCGCCACTCCGGGCATGAACGATCGTGTTACTGCGCCTCTATCATTTGCGCAACAGCAAATCTGGCTGCACGCACAAATGGTGCCGGATGTGCCCATCTACAACGAACCAGTGACAGTGCAGCGGCGGGGGCCGCTCGACGCTGCCTTATTGTCACGAGTGTTGACCGAGATTGCTCGGCGGCACCAGAGTTGGCGCACCACGTTTGTCGTGGTCAATGGAGAGCCAGTCCAGGTAATTGCACCACCAGCATCGGTCCGGCCTCGCGTGGTGGACTTGCGGAATCTTCCAGTCGCAGCGGTTGAGGTGGAGGCACAGAAACTGGCGATGGAGGATGCTCTCCAGCCTTTCAATCTTTCCACCGGGCCATTGTTCCGGGCTTTGCTCGTGCATCTGAGTGATACCGAGCACCGGCTGTTTCTGACCCTCCATCACATTATTTTTGATGGCTATTCGATCTATCGCGTGCTGTTGCCCGAATTGGCGGCTCTGTATCAGGCGTACGCAAACGGGCAGGAATCGCCGCTGCCCGAGCTGACCACGCAGTACACCGACTTTGCGCGATGGGAGCAGGATTGGCTGCTACAGGGCGGACGCTTGTCCTCGCAGTTGGCATATTGGCGGAAACAGTTGGCCGGCAACCTGGTCGTCCTGCCGTTGCCGTCTGATCGCTCCAGGCCGCCAGTACAGAGTTTCCGCGGCGCAATTCAGCCTGTTTTTTTCCCCAAGGAATTGAGCGAGAGCTTCAAAATGCTCAGCCGGCACCAGGGCGCAACCCTGTTCATGGGCTTGATCGCGGCATTTGCCGTGCTGTTGAATCGCTACTCTTCTTCCGAAGATATCGTGATTGGCACAGTGAGTTCCGGGCGCAAGCGCTCCGAATGGGAGACGTTACTCGGATATTTCCTGAACCCGGTCGTGTTGCGGAATAGTCTGGCCGGCGATCCCACGTTCCGCGAGTTGTTGCAGCGAACCCGCGAGGTGACGTTGGATGCATTGTCCAACGACGATGCGCCCTTTCCACATGTTGTGCATGAAGTGCATCCGGAACGAAGCTTGAGTTTCCATCCCCTGTTTCAGGCTTTGTTGACATTGGAGCCACCAGTTCCGGCAACGCAAGACGGATGGACGGTCGTGTTGACCCAGTCGGAAGTGGACACTGGATTTTCGAAATTCGATTTGTGCCTTGAACTGGACGACCGTCCCGCGGGACTGGTGGGCCGCTTTAAGTACAGCACTGACCTCTTTGACCCTTCGACGATCGCCCGCATGGCGGGTCATCTCAAGAGCCTGCTGGAGAGCATCGTAGCCAACCCCGACCAGCGAATTTCTCAGCTGACTATGCTGCCCCCGGCAGAGAAGCAGCAGTTGTGTGTCGAGTGGAATAACACAACGGTAGGCTATGAGGCGAATATCTGCCTGCATGACCTGTTTGTACGCCAGGCAGAACTTGCGCCGCAGGCCGTCGCCGTCGTCGATGGAAGCCGCCAGCTCACATATGCAGAGTTGCAGCGTGCAAGTGACCGGCTAGCAAGCGAGCTTCAACAGCGCGACGTTACTGCCGACACGCCCGTAGGCCTTTATTTTGAGCCTTCCTGCGAAATGGCGGTAGCGATCCTTGCGGTTCTCAAGGCCGGCGGGGCATGCGTCCCGCTCGATCCCAGTTATCCAGCAGAGCGCTTCGCTTATGTCCTCGAGGACACTGAACTGGGAGTCCTGCTCACCCAAGAGCGCTTGCGCTCGCAAATTCCGCCACATGAGGCGGAAGTTCTGTGCGTGGACACCGGCGTATTTGCCGGCACGCGCCCCGCAGTGCGCAGGCAGTCGCGGCCGGACAACGTTGCGTACCTGATTTACACCTCTGGTTCAACGGGGAAACCAAAAGGCGTTCAGGTCACCCATGCGAACTTGGTCCATTCGACCCAGGCGCGCTTCGCGTATTACGGAAACGCCTCCGAACGATTTTTGCTGCTATCGTCGTTCGCGTTTGACAGCTCTCTGGCAGGAATTTTTTCGACTCTGTGTTCAGGTGGAACATTGGTCTTTACCTCCGGGCCGGTGCAAACCAATTTGACGCGGTTGGCGCATCTGGTGGAAGAGCACAAGATTTCGGCTCTGTTGTGTGTGCCGTCGGTTTATAGCTTGCTGCTTGAGCAAGCAGAACCCTCGCAGATGGTGTCTTTGCGAACCGCGATCGTAGCTGGTGAATCATGCCCGGCTGAACTGGTTCGGCAGCACTTCGAAATACTGCCTCAAGTATCTCTCTATAACGAGTACGGCCCAACCGAGGCGGCGGTGTGGAGCACGGTGTATAAATGCCGGCCAGGCAAGCCGGAAAAGCTGGTGCCCATCGGGCGGCCGATTCCCAACGCCAAAGTCTACGTCCTCGACAACCATCTGAATCCGTTGCCGGTGGGAGTGCCCGGAGAACTTTATGTCGGCGGTCCGGGAGTGGCGCGGGGTTATCTCAATTCTCCCGACGAGACTCGCGAAAAGTTTATTTCCGACCCGTTCAGCAAAGAGCCGGGCGCAAGGCTGTACAAGACGGGCGACCGAGTTCGATATCTTCCTGATGGAAACTTAGAGTTGCTCGGGCGCCTTGATCATCAGGTGAAACTGCGCGGTTTCCGCATCGAGTTGGAGGAGATTGAAGCGGTCATCGGCGAGTATCAAGGGGTCCGACAAGCCGTCGTTGCCCTGGAGGATCGGACCGGCCAACCTGGCCTGTTGGCGTACGTTGTGCCTGTAAATCCGTTACGCTTCGACGTCGACAGCTTGCGCGAGTTTGTCGCCGAGAAGTTACCTGAGGCAATGGTTCCGACAGCCTTCGTGGTGGTGAGTGCTTTGCCCCTCATGCCCAACGGAAAGGTGGATCGCGACGCGTTGCCTGCCGTGCCGCAGAATGTGTTGCGGAGAAAGTTTGTCGAGCCGCAGAACGAACGGGAAGCGCGCCTGGTTGAGATGTGGGAGGCAGTGCTGGGCCGGGACGGTTTCGGCGTCAATGAGAACTTTTTCGATCTCGGTGGTCACTCATTGCTGGTGGCAAAGCTGCTACTGAAAATCGAGCAGGAGTGGCGGAAACGGCTCTCGCTTGCCGACGTCTTTCGCGCGCCGACAGTCAGAGAGCTGGCTTTGCGGCTCGATGCGCAGGAAATGCCCATAGCCCACAACCCGGCCATTGTTCCCATTCAGCCGCGCGGCTCCAAGCCGGCTCTATTTTGGGTGCGTGGCGGCTCGTTTGTCTTGCCCCTCACCAAGCGACTTGGCCCCGATCAACCCGTTCTGGGATTGCACTTGCCCGTGGCCGACGCGAGCCGGTTGCCGGTACCTTACAAGTTCGAAGACATTGCGGGTGCATTGGTGAGTCGCTTGCGTGAAGTGCAGCCGGAAGGGCCATATTATCTCGGCGGGTTGTGCGTCAATGGAGTGCTGGCGTACGAAATGGCCCGGCAGCTCACCCAGCAGGGACATCAGGTGGCGCTGCTTGCACTTTTCGATGCGCAGAACCCCGAGTATTATGAAGACTTTTCCCAAGAGAGCCATGCCAGCCTGATGCTCAAGAGGGCCGCTTATCAGCTGAGCAACCTGCGCCATCAAAAGCTATCAGGGTTTTTGGGCGAGCGATTGGCGGGTGTTCGCCGCCATATGAGTGTGCGCTATTGGCGGATTCACAACGCATTGCGCCTCCGTGCCGGCGACAGGGCATTGGAGGACCTGGACAGCATTGTTCATCCGGCTTCCTTCGTCTATCGGCCGCAGCCGTATGCGGGATCGGTGGTGTTCTTCCAATCCACCGATTGGCCCAAAGGACGTTATTGGGATTTCCACGCCAGTTGGAACGGCATGATCGGCGGAGGCATGCAGGTGTTTCGCATTCGTGGCGGCCACGAATCCATGTTTCATGAAGGCAATGTGGATCTGTTGAGCAGTCAGCTAAAAATCTGTTTGTCGCAAGCTATGCAGAACCAATTGGTGGGACACGTTGCCTGAACCCATGGCTCTTCCTAATCTTCAAGTGAAGACTGTGGTCTTGCAACGCGAGAAGCCGAATACGTCCGATCGGCCGAGACTTCGCGAGGCGAGGTTCGAAGACTATCCGCAGATCGCCACCCTGGAGGCCGGCTACGGACTCAGGCCGAAGAGCCAGGACGAGTGGCTGCACCTGTGGCTGGAAAATCCTGCTTATCGCAACACTCCCCAATGGCCGATAGGCTGGGTGTGCGAGAACGAGGATGAGATCGTCGGATACATTGGCAACATTCCCCTGGCATACGAGTTTGATGGTCAACCCATTGTCGTTGCGACCAGCCGGTCTTTGGTGGTTCACAACCGGTACCGGCCGTACGCGTTCTCGCTGTTGGGTTGTTTCTTCGACCAAAAAGGTGTTGACCTGCTCATCAATACATCGGTGAATGAGAAGGTCACGCGTCTGCAGGAGCTTTATCGAGCGGAACGCGTCCCTACCGGCAAATGGGACCAGTCGGCTTTTTGGATCACGAATTACCGCGGGTTCACCGCAAGCGTTCTGGAGAAGAGCGGCTTTCTGGGAAGTCAGGTATTGAGCTATCCCGTTTCGGCCGGCCTTTTCTTTCGCGACGAGCTTACCGGCAGAGGCGGCCGCGTTGGATCGAGCGACATTGAGGCGCGATTTTGCAATAGCTTCGACGAGCGATTCGATGTCTTCTGGACACGCATGCGCCCATCCGCTTCCGGCCGCCTGCTTGCTGTCCGGAGTCGCGAACTTCTGAGTTGGCATTTCCGGACCGCATTGGTGAAAAATGATGCCTGGATACTTACCATCGACACCAAAGACGGCATGGCTGGATATGGAATTTTCTGCCGGCAAGATAATCCGACGTACCGTCTTAGCCGGATGAGGATGATTGATTTTCAGATGCTGCCCGGCCATGAGAACCTGCTCGAGCCGATCATGTTCCAAGCCTTGGACCGTTGCCGGCGTGAAGGTATCCACATGCTCGAGGCAGTCGGCTTTTCCTCAGAGAAGCAGGCGATGATCGAGAAAATTGCTCCCTACCGTCGCCAGCTGAGTTCCTGGCGGTACTTTTACAAGGCGAATGCGTCGTCTCTAGCATCGGGGCTTTCCCAGCCCGATGCGTGGGACCCGACCTGCTACGACGGAGATTGCAGTCTGTGAGATTTGAAAGCCAAGCGCGAGGAAGTGACGTGTGCCAGAGCTAGTGACACAATCGACGGGTAGCAAGCCGGCGGAAACGACCTCCCCGGTTTTCCAACCTCGCGAAGAACCTCTTTTCGTGATCGGGATGTTCCGCTCCGGGACATCTTTGCTGTATGCGCTGCTGAATCAGCACCCGCAGATTGCGCTGATGTACGAAGGGGACCTGCCGCACTTGACGGCGTTGTTCTGGGTTCCGCGAGATACAACCCGCTGGCTGAGACGGTGGGAATTCTGGAACACAGCCCTGGGGCGGCACAAATTCGATTACAGCGTCGTCCCCGACGGCATCCGGGATCTGGACGAGGCGGTGCGGGCCGTCTATCAGGAGTACGCGCGGCAGAAGAAAAACGCCCCCGTTTGGGGATGCAAATCGCCGACCTATCACGATGAGGTGACACGGATCAGCCGCACGTTTCCGAATGCGCGGTTCATCATCATCTGGCGTGACATCCGACATATCTGCCGCAGCATTCTGGACGCGGCGGAAACCTCGCCCTTTTTCAATCGCCGCGGTATGACGCTGCGCGCCATCATTGGCTGTCACGATTTGAAAGTCCAGACCGACAAACTTATCGCGCGCGGCGCGCGCGTCCACCAGCTTAACTATGAAGAACTGGTGAAGGATCCCGTCGGCCACATGAAGGCCATCTGCCAGTTCCTCGAGCTGCCGTACGATCCGAAAATGAATAACCTGGAAGGTGCGGACCGCAGTGCGATTGCCGACTTCCGTCACCACTCGTTGGTGAAGGGTGAAAAAATTATGGCAACGCGCAACGGGTCTTCTGGTTTGCCTGCCCCGTTGTGCAACAAGATCGAACGTTACGTAAAGATGTGGCGGGAAGATTATCAAGGGGCCTGGCCGATATACCCTACCTCGCTTGAGACCAATCCAACCAACCCTTCGTTATGGGAACGATTCTGGGACCGGATTTTCTATAATTTCCTCCAGTTCACCCATCACGCAGCGCCTGTTATTTTCTCCTTCGTCCCCATGAAGGTCTGGGGGAAGTATCGCCGTTACATTGCCGCAAAGAGAATTCGCCGCTTGCTGGAAAAAGCGGGTCCGAACAAAGAAGAGCTGCTCAAAAAAGCGGCGCTGGACGATGCCCTGCTGAAAAGCCTGGGCTTGAGCCGCGAAGAGCTGCTGAAGAGCGCGAATTCTGGGCAGATACACTAACGGTAGCAGCCTCCCCAACCTTACACCTCCCCAAGGCAGCAGATTTTCATTGCAGTGATCGGGCTTTTGCAAAATTGGATTTCCGGCCAGGCGCAGCGTCGTCCTGAGGCGATCGCTGTCGTCATGGAGGGCCAAAGCCTCAGCTATGGTGAGCTGGATGCATTGAGTAACCAGCTCGCGCGCGCGCTGAAAGCTTTCGGCTGCCGTAAAGGAGATCGGGTCGGCTTCGCGATTCCGAAGTCGCCCGCCGCAATCGTCGCAATCGCAGGCATCTTGAAGGCCGATTGCATGCACGTTCCGATCGACACCTCCAGCCCGGCACAGCGAGTGGCAAAGGTGCTTCGGGCAAGCGGCCCCCGCATGCTTTTGGGAGTCGGACCATCTGCTGGCTTGATCGATGAGCTCTTTTCGCAGACCGAATTTCGCGAGACGATCAAGATCGGCTGGATGGAGGCTTTTTCCTCCGAAACACAGCATTACAAGCCTTCATTCACCTGGAGTGACTTGAGCAAGTTTTCCGAGGCAAGCCTTCAGTACGAGAACACGGCTGACGACCCGGCTCACATTTTGTTCACCTCCGGGTCGACGGGTGAACCGAAGGGCGTCGTCATTACGCACGCCAATGTGGTCCATTTTGTAAACTGGGCGACCCAATATTTCGAGATGACTGCGAGCGATCGTGTTTCGGGTCATCCGCCCTTGCATTTTGACCTGGCGACGTTCGATATTTTTGGCGTCTTCGCCGTGGGCGCGCAGCTTCACCTGGTTCCTCCACAACTGAGTTTGCTGCCCAACAAGCTGGCAGAGTTCATCCGTAATTCCGAACTCACCCAATGGTTTTCTGTGCCATCGGTGCTGAATTACATGGCGAAGTTCGATGTCGTGAGCTTCAATGATTTTCCGGCGCTGCGTCGCGTATTGTGGTGCGGCGAAGTCTTTCCAACGCCGGCATTGATGTACTGGATGCAGCGCCTTCCCCACGTCACCTTTACCAACCTCTACGGTCCTACGGAAACCACGATTGCCAGCAGTTACTACACAGTTCCCACTTGTCCTACGGACAGCACCCAGCCGGTCCCAATCGGTAGAGCGTGCGGTGGGGAGCAGTTGTTGGTGCTGGACAGCAAATTGAATCCTGTCCCGGCCGGAGAAGTCGGAGATCTTTACATCGGAGGCGTGGGTCTGAGCCCGGGATATTGGAGAAACCCTGAAGCCACCAGCGCGGCTTTCGTATCCTACCGAAACCAACGCATCTACCGTACCGGTGATCTTGCGCGCGTGGGCAAGGATGGGATGGTTTATTTCGTCGGACGCGCGGACACTCAAATCAAGAGCCGAGGTTATCGCATCGAGCTCGGGGAAATCGAGGCTGCACTTCACGCCTGTGCCGGATTGAAAGAAGCGGCAATCGTGGCGGTTCCCACGGACGGTTTCGAGAACTATCTCCTTTGCTGCGCCTACGTGCCACAGGCAGGGCAAGACATTGGGCCGCAGGAAATCCGCCGCCAGCTGAGCGCCGCTTTGCCGCCCTATATGCTGCCGTCGCAGTGGAAACAGTTCCAGGTATTGCCGTCAAACGGGAATGGAAAAATCGACCGGCCTGTGATTCGCGCGCATTTTGCCGCCGACATTGCAAACAGCCGGGCAGTCGGGACAGTTTGAGCAATTCCTGCGCCACCGAATGAAAGTTGTACTAGTTGGGGAAGAATCAGCTGGTCTGCAGGTGTTGCGAGCTCTGGCTGAGAGCAAGCATGAACTGGTGGCGGTGCTCGCCGCGCCGCCGGGGATTGGCACGGGGCATTTCAATTTGTGGAACGTGGCCAGCAGTTCGGGCTATGAAACCTGGCCGGCGGAGCAAGTTAAGAAACCCGAGTTGGCCGACCACCTTCGCGAGCGCGACGTCGACATTCTGTTGAACGTTCACTCGCTGCACATCGTTCATCGGGATGTTTTGGCGGCTCCGAAACTGGGCGCTTTCAATCTTCACCCCGCATTGCTTCCGCGTTATGCCGGACTTCATGCCGTAAGCTGGGCCCTCTTTCACGGAGAGACAGTTCACGGCGTCACCGTTCATAAGATGGAGGCCGATGTGGATGCCGGCCCGATCGTGTTTCAGAGTCAGTTTCCCATCGATCCGGATGAAACTGCGCTCTCGCTGAGCTTCAAGTGCGTTCGTGAGGGTGTAGGACTGATCTTGCGACTGCTGGATCTGGCAGAGACCAAAGGCACAATCCCGCTGAGCCCGCAAGATCCTGCAAAACGGGAGGTTTTCGGCAGGGAAGTGCCTGAGCAGGGGCGGATTAACTGGTCATGGCCTGCTACCAAAGTGATAAACTTTATCCGCGCCTGTGATTACCTACCATTCACCTCGCCTTGGGGACATCCCAAGGCGGCGCGAGGTGCGCAAGAATTTGCACTTGTAAAGGCTAGCCTGACCGGGCTTGCCTGTGATGCGGAGCCGGGAAAGGTAGGAGAATCCAGCTCTTCCGGAGTCCATGTGGCCTGCCAGGATGAGTGGATTTTGGCTAGCAAATTGCGAGTTAACGAGAGATTCGTACCCGCCACTGCGTTCTTATCCTCCGGGGACTGTCTGGCAGGGTGACATTGGGGGCTATGACGCGCACCGATTTTGAGAGCATAAGGGATCGCATCTCCGCATTGTTTGCCGAGATGCATGTGGATGTTCCGTCGGTAGATACTGATTTGTTCGATTCTGGCATTCTGGATTCCCAGAGGCTGGTAGAGTTGCTGTTTCAAATCGAGCAACGGTTTCAGACGCCGGTGGACATCGAGGATTTCGAGATCGAAAATTTTCGCTGCATTGAGACAATTGCTACCCTCATCCACGAGCGGATGAACGAGAGGAAAGAAGCGCCAATCTCGAAACTAAGCGGATCACCTGCCTGAAGCTGGGCTTCACTTGTGGGCCCACGCTGACGTGTGCGTGACTGAACCGGCCAGCACGTGCCAAATAGGGAAACGGCGAAGTTCTGGACGTTTTTGTGCTCGCTTGCCGCAGGCAGGCAGCGGAGAATAGAGAATTCAGCGATTGATGGTGTACAAGGTGAAAACGAAGGTCAAGGAGATGAGAGCCAGTGTCTAGCGCCCCCACCATCGAAGTCTCTTCTCGCGGACAGGCAAAGCGTCCCCATAAGTGGCGGAGGCGCATTTTGTGGTTCCTGGGAATTTTGCTATTCCTGGAAATCGCGCTGCGTCTTTTCGGCTACGGTTCTTACGTGATCTATCGCCCCGACGAGCGCCTGTTATGGGTGCCGATTCCGGGAAACAGCAAAGTCACCGAAATCAACCACGAAGCCGAGAACATCAATTCGCAGGGATTCCGCTACAAAGAGACCTTGACTCTGCAACATCCCGGAATTTATCGCATTTTCACATTTGGCGATTCAGTGACCATGGGCTGGGCGGTCCCCGACGATGCCACCTACAGTGCGCAACTGGAGAAGATGCTGAATGCGCAAGGTTGCCCAGGGACGAAGTTCCAGGTAATCTCCGCCGGGGTTAATGCGTATCCCAACTCGCTGGTTGCCGAACGGCTCACCAAAGTTCTGGACGACGGATACCAGCCGGATGCCGTGGTGTTTGCCTACAGCGCGAACACCGGATTTGAGGGGATTCCGGATCTTCAGGGAGCAGCTCGAAAGACGTTCCTTCGTCGCGTCGAATATAAGTCCATTGCGCGGCGCAGCGCGCTGTACAACTTTGTGATCGAAGGTGTTCTGCGACAGTTGGTTTACTATCGGATGCGCGAACTGCTGATGCTGGGAACGTGGAATACCGCGAAGTCCAGCGCCGATCTGCCGGCGGAACACTTCATCGCCGATCTGGACCGCTCGAAAGCGGCCGCCGAGGCCCATCACTCTCAACTGATTCTTCTGCTTTTAGGATCGAAGGGGGAGCCATATCCGGCGCACCCATATCAGGCTGCGATGCTGGAATACGGAAAGACTCGCAATCTTCCGCTGGTTAATATCATTGACTTGATGAAATCGCAGAATCAGGATGCGGTGTTCGAAGACCATGTGCACCCGTCGCCCAAGGGGCACGCCATGATTGCGGAACAGTTGCTGGCGACGGTGCATAGTCTGCCGTCGTACGCGGCCGCTTGCAGCGCCGGCCCAAGTAATAGTGCGACTTCTGCTGCCGCAGGTGCAAGCCGGTAAATACGGAGTTCGACAAAGTTATGGAAACCTTAAAGAAGCTTTGGCAGGGCTGGAAAAAGATCGCCAAGAAGATTGGAAACTTCCAGTCCCGCGTCATTCTCACGATTTTTTATGCGACGATCGTGCTGCCCTTTGGGGTGGCGGCGCGTTTATTCTCCGATCCGTTACGCATTAAAAAACGCCCCCAGCAGTGGCTCGACCATCCTGATGAAGCCTACGACATGCAGTGGGCGAGAAGGCAATAAGCGTGTATATCCTGGGAATCTCCTGTTACTACCACGATGCAGCCGCGGTGCTGCTGCATGACGGAAAAATGGTGGCTGCCGCCGAGGAAGAACGTTTTTCTCGCATCAAGCACGATTTCGGTTTCCCCAAGCTGGCCATCAAGTACTGCCTCGAGACCGCCGGTATCCAAGGTACGGACCTCGACTACGTGGTCTATTTTGAGAAGCCTTTCCGTAAACTCGACCGCATTCTCATGATGTCGTTCCAGACGTATCCGAAATCATGGAAAGTGTTTCGCGAATCCATGATGACCTGGACCATGGACAAAATGTGGGTCGCGTCGACCATCCAGGAAGAGCTGGGCGACATTCCGAAAGAGAAGATTCTGTTCTCCGAGCATCACCTCTCGCACGCAGCCAGCGCATTTCTATGCTCGCCGTTCGATGAAGCGGCGATCTTAACCGTCGACGGCGTCGGCGAGTGGGTGACCGGGACTTACGGTGTCGGGCGCGGCAATCAGATCAAGCTGCTCAAGCAGATGGAATTCCCGCATTCACTGGGGCTTCTGTACAGCGCTTTCACTGCTTTTCTTGGCTTCGAAGTCAACGAAGGCGAATACAAAGTCATGGGCATGGCCCCGTATGGCGAGCCCAAGTACGTGGATAAAGTGTGGAAAGTTGTTCAGCAGAACTCCGACGGTTCCTTCTCGCTGGACATGGATTACTTCTCCTTCCATCACTCCACTGAAAACACCTACAATCGCCGCAAGTTCGAAGCGCTATTCGGTGAAGCGCGTCCCACAAAATTGCAGTTCTTCACCGAGGGCACCGGGTTCCCGAAATACTTTGGCGATCCGCCTTCGAACTATCGCGAACTCTGCAAGCTGAATCAGCATTACGCCGACATTGCGGCCAGCATTCAGAAAGTTACCGAAGAACTCTTGCTGGGCATGGCGCGCAACATTCAAAGGCAGACTGGGCTCAAGCGGCTGTGCATCGCCGGTGGTGTCGGGCTGAACAGCGTGGCCAACTCGCGCATCCTGCGTGAAACGGATTTCGAAGAATTGTACGTGCAGCCCGCGGCCGGTGACGGCGGCGGTGCTTTGGGCGCAGCTCTGTGGGCGTACAACACTTTGCTGGGCAAGCCCCGCGACTTCACCATGAAGCACGCGTATTGGGGCCGGGCGAACTCGGACGCGGAAATCAGCGATTTTCTCACCCAGAACAACATTCCGTTTCGCCGGCTTAAGGACGAAGACGATCTTGTCGACAACGTGGTCGAACGCCTGATGAGCGCCAAAGTCATCGGATGGGCGCAAGGCCGTTTCGAGTGGGGACCGCGCGCTCTTGGAAGCCGCAGTATTATCGCCGATCCGCGGAATCCGGAGATGAAGGACATCGTCAACGCCAAGATCAAATTCCGCGAGCCGTATCGTCCGTTCGCACCTTCAGTCCTGGCGGAGTGCGCGGAGCGCTACTTTGAATTGCCCAACGCGTGCCAGCATTATCCAGCGCGTTACATGTTGTACGTGGTGCCAGTCAAGGAATCTGCGCACAGTACTCTGCCGGCCATCACGCACGTCGATGGCACCGGCCGCCTGCAGACAGTTTTCAAGGAGCAGAGCCCGCGCTATTACAAATTGATCGAGCGATTCGGCCAGGCGACCGGTGTGCCGGTGATCCTGAACACGTCGTTTAATTTGAGAGGCGAGCCGATCGTCACCACGCCCGCGAACGCATTTCACACCTTCAAGACGAGTGAAATGGACACGCTGGTGCTTGAGAACTTCATGATTGAAAAATCGGCGCTGTAGCTAGAGTCTAAAGACCCCTAGAGAAAAGTTTCGTTACGGCGGGATCGATTTTAGGTGTAGAATCCCGCCTATTGATTTTGTCCGTGCACTTCCCCCAAACCAGGTTCTCAGGAAAGTTCTAATTAAGCTCCCAAGCTTTGGAGGCACTATGCATCTCACCGCAAGTTCACTATTCACCCAATCTTCATTTCAGCCCTCCTCCGTTTCCGGTGAGGAGTCGAGACCACGTCCGAAAAATTTCTGCGTAAGCGTCCTCGCAGGGTTGGCTTTGGGGTTCTGTGCTCTGGTTTCGCCAGTACAAATGCACGCTGCTGCGAATTCGATCAGAACGGTTGCCGGCGGAGTGACGCCGACGGGCGTCGCGACCACGATGGATCTGCCCGGCCCGACTGGCGTCGCCGTCGACGCAAGCGGCAACGTGTACGTTGCAGCATCGGCCAGTTTCGTCGTCTACAAGATCACTCCATCGGGGAATGCGAGTGTCTTCGCGGGAGTCGGGGTAAAGGGTTTCAAGGGTGATGGTGGTCCGGCTACCAGCGCGGCGCTGAACGGTCCGACTGCGGTCGCCACGGATAGCGCCGGCAACGTGTACATCGCGGATGAAAACCGTGTCCGCGAAGTGACCACCGACGGCAATATCAATACCATCGCCGGTGGAGGGACCGTCTGCAGCCCGAGTTGGGATCCCTGCGGCGACGGCGGCCTGGCGACTAGCGCGCTCATGGATTCGCCTTCGTCGATCTGGGTTGACGGTTCGGGTAACGTCTACATCTCTGACACGCAAGACCAGCGCATCCGACTGGTCACCAAGAGCACGGGCATCATTTCCACTTACGCCGGTTCCGGTCACATCTGTGACAATCCGACTTCGCATTGCGGCGATTTCGGTCCGGCGACAGCAGCAGACCTGGATATGCCTGCTCAGATTCTACTGGATCCCACCGGCAACCTGTATATAGCCGATACTCGCGATCAGCGAATTCGCTGCGTAATAGCGGTCTCCGGAGGCTGCGGAGACACGTCCCACCCGGTTGGAACCATCATCCCGGTTGCCGGCACTGGCCAGATTTGCCCCAGTCCCACGGACAACTGCGGTGACGGTGGCGCCCCGCTGAATGCCAAGTTCGGTAATCCTTCAGGCATGGTGATGGATAGCAGCGGTGCGCTGTACGTAAGTGACCAGTGGCTGTACCGCATCCGTAAGATCACGTTTGGTCCAAGCGGGAAAATCATCACGATCGCTGGAACTGGACTACAGGGATTCGCGGGTGATGGTGGACTTGCCACCAACGCTGAGCTCGACTACCCGCTCATGCTTGCGATGACTTCCTCGGGAGACATCTACTTTGCCGATACCGGCAACCAGCGCATTCGAAAAATTTCAGGCGGCAACATCAACACCTTTGCCGGAGGTGGCATGGGCGGCGATAATGGCCCTGCCCTGAATGCCACGCTGGCGGTTCCTGCGGGGGTTGCGTGGGATAGCGCCGGCAACTTCTATATCTCTGACACTGCCAACAACCGGATTCGCAAAGTATCCGCAGGGCAGAATTCGACGATCACCACGGTTGCTGGAACCGGAAACGCAGGCTCCAGCGGCGATGGCGGACCGGCGACCGCTGCCACGCTGTTCAATCCGAACGGAATCGTGGTCGATCCTGCCGGCAACGTCTTCTTTACTGATACTGCCAACTTCACGGTACGCGAAATCGCAGCAGGTACGGGCATGATCAATTTGGTGGCCGGTACTCCCGGGGAGCAGTGCGCCAATCAAAACCTGTGCGGCGACGGCGGGCTTGCCAATAAAGCAGAACTGATCGATCCGACTTCAGTCGCACTCGACAGCGCCGGCAATCTCTACATTGCCGACAACTTTGGTAACCGCATCCGCAAGGTGGATGCAGTAACTCAGAAGATCAGCACTGTGGCCGGAACCGGCCAACGTGGCCGGACCGGCGACTGCGGTCCCGCAACTGCTGCGCTTTTGAACCATCCCTACGGAATTGCCCTGGATCCGGTAGGCGACCTTTTTATTTCCGACGCTAGCAACAACCGTGTGCGTTGCGTGGTGGCGGTTACAGGAGGTTGCGGAAATGCGCAATGCAGCGGCGCCCCCGCTTCAGTCGGATCCATCGTTCCTTACGCTCTCACCGGTAAGACGGGATACAAGGGAGACGGTGGTTTGGCCCTCAACGGGCTGCAGACTTCGCCGCTGGATGCTGCAGCGGACTCTCGCGGCAATCTGTTCATCGGCGGTGGTGCTTTCTCCGTGGTACGCAGAATTGATGCCGCCACGCTGACCCTCGACACGATCGCCGGCAATCCGCAGTTCGGTGGTTTCTGCGGCGACGGCGGGCCGGCAAACAAGGCTTGCCTGGACAACGTAGGCACCTCCATCAACAGCTCGGAGAGCCTGCTGGTGGCGGATACTTACAACAACCGCGTGCGGCAGACTGACATGGTCCCTGTCCTCACTGCGAACCTGACGTCGATGAAATTCCCACCGACGCCGGTCGGCCAGACCAGCCAGCCGATGGTGCTCAAGGTATCGAATATCGGCGCTGACGACTACGCGATGCAGAAGTTCTCCATTACTGGTGCTGATCCGGGGGATTTCAATATCTCTGCCAACACGTGCACTCCGGTGCCCTTCACGTTGGCTCCGGCTCTCTCGTGCTCGGTCAGCGTTACTTTCACGCCGCAGGCCAAGGGCGCGCGCAGCGGGTTCCTCAAGATGGATGGCTACAACCAGCGCTTGCCGCTATCCGGCACAGGAGAATAGCAGCGCTCCGCAACTGAATCGGTAAGTTGAAGGTAACCGTAGCAAGTTAAACGGAGAATGGGTTGCTTCAATCCATTCTCCGTTTTTGTGAACCGTTAGTTTGGCTTCGAAAGCACGGCGGGACAGGATAGCGTCTCGGAAAGGGAAGACCTATGCATCAGATTCGGCATCGTGCATTCTTCACAGTTGCAATCATGGCCGCGATGGTCTCATTCGTTCCAGCCATGGGATGGAGCACGGATCAATCGGCCGAGGAAAAAGCCCAAGCCCTGGCTAGCAAGAATGCCTATACTGGGCGTGACAAGATCCAACATTTTGTCTTCATTATTAAAGAGAACCATACCTTCGATAATTATTTTGGAAAGTTTCCCGGCGCTAACGGCGCGACCAGCGGCACCCGCTCTGACGGGGTTGTCTTGCAGCTAGGCCCCATGCCCGATGTGACCGCGCATGGCTTCGGCCACACCATCGAAAACTCGCTGACCGGCATTGATAACGGGAAAATGGATGGTTTCGATCTGCTCGACGAAGGCGACGAAAACGGAGACAACCTGGCCTATCGTCAATTCGACTCCACCGGTATTCCGAATTACTGGTACTACGCGCAACACTACGTTCTAGCCGATAACATGTTCTCGTCGTTGCACGGGCCAAGCTATCCGAATCACATTTACACGGTGGCTGCGGATAACCACGGCATCATCGACCTGCCTTATGACCCGACCCAGGCGAGGTGGCACGCCAGTTCCGGCGGATGCGATGCCGTGCCGAGCACCTTCGTACGCACTATCGACGAGCAGGGCAACATTAACGCGATGTTCCCCTGTTACGATTTTCAGGTCCTGACGGATTTGCTCGACAACGCCAATCCACCGGTTTCATGGAAGTATTACGCGCCTTCCGCGGGCGAGCCAGGCTACATCTGGTCGGTCCTGGACGCGATTAACCATGTCCGCAACAGCGCAGAGTGGCAGCAGAATGTCCTTCCCGTCTCGCAATTTGCCACCGATGCATTAAACGGCAATCTGCCGGCGGTGAGCTGGATTGTGACCGGCGTCGCTGATGAGCACCCGCCCGACAGCACCTGCTACGGCGAAGGTTGGACGGTGCAGCAGATTAACGCCATCATGCAAGGACCGGATTGGGCGTCCACTGCTATTTTTCTCGTCTGGGATGATTTTGGCGGACAGTTCGACCACGTTCCGCCTCCGACCGTCGATGGGTATGGGCTGGGCATGCGCGTGCCCCTCATTGTGATTTCGCCCTATGCAATTCCCGGGAAAGTTTCCCACACGCAATACGAATTCGCTTCCGTTCTGAAAACCATCGAAGAGCGCTTCGGCTTACCGTTCCTTTCTGAGCGGGACGCGAATGCCAACGATCTTTGGGATACGCTCAATTTCGCCAATCTGTCTCATCTTCCAAAGATCCTGCAGCCCCGGGTCTGCCCGCCCAATACCGTCAGCCAGGTTCAGTTCGGCAACCAGGGCATGAACACCACCAGTGAAATGCAGGATGTGCCTTTTGTTAACTACGGCACAAGCCCCATGAGCCTTGACAACATTACGGTCGCCGGTGACTTCGCGCAAACCAACAGGTGCGGGAAGACGCTGCGTCCCGGCTACGAGTGCAATATCGAGGTAACGTTTACCCCGACAGCTGCAGGGACGCGGACAGGGACGCTGACTGTCACAGACAGCGATCCGACCAGTCCCCAAACCTATACCTTGACCGGCACGGGAACGTATGTGAGCTGGAACCACACCTATCCCGGACTTAATTTTCCTTTCACCCCATATGGCACGTCGTCGAGTAACGCGGCTGTGCTGAAGAATGTCTCTACCGTGCCCGTGCATGTTTCCGGTGTGCGGCTGGCGGGTCTGGCAGCATCCGACTACTCTTTCACCAGCCAGTGCAACGGAACGATTCCGCCGGGCGGGAACTGCCAGTGGCAGATCTCCTTTAAACCTACTCCGCAGGATTTTCAATTCTGGGGGTATGAGCACGCGAGTTTTGTGGTGGACGACGATGCTCCCGGCAGCCCGCACACGATTCGTCTCACCGGAATTGGAACTTCCCTGCAAATCACCCCCAAGCTTCGCAACATGAACTTCGGAAATCAAAAAGTGGGGACGTCGAGCGGGACACAGAACATTTCCATCAAGAACGTTTGGAGCAATACCATCACGTTCAGCAGCATTAGTGCCGTTGGTGATTATTCCCAGGCCAACAATTGCGCGTCGAGTCTCGCTCCCGGCGCAACCTGCGTTGTAGAGGTGAAGTTCACGCCTACGAAGGTCGGTAACGATCCCGGGGTTTTGTATCTGAACGACAGCGATCAGCAAAGCCCTCAAGTCGTGAATTTGAACGGGACCGGTACGAACTGAGTAGCGGCTGACTGTCCGCCGGGGTTATGCTTGACTATCGCCGCTTAAGTGGGGTTTTCATGTTTTGTCGTTCCGCATGTCTGATCGCAACCGTTCTTTTCGGGATGTCAGTTTTTTGTGCTGCTCAGCAACATTGGCAGAACCCCTCGCTGCTGGATAAGTCTGACATCGCATCTTCCTTTGGAACAAGCGCCCCGAACGTCTTAAGAGAGGTGGCAGCGCGAAAGAGCTGTTCCGACGTTTACCCCATGCCGGAAGCCGCCAAGCACTGGACAGACTGCAAGTCCGGTCAGTTCAGCCAGTGTGGCGGGCCCAACGACTGCACCTGCAACGATCCCGACGACCGCCTGGTCTGGTATGAATGCAAGGAAGGCTCGTACGCGCGCTGCGAAGACGACCACACCTGCGTCGATACGTGCCGTTACTGATCTGCCAGTCGACCTGTTTCAAGGGCTTCAATGACCTGCCGCTGCCCAGGGATAACCGCCTGGCGCATTGCCGGTAACTCAAACCAGCGCGGGGTTCCTTCCCACGAGCCGCGCACCGCACCCTCTGCCTCAACCTCGTAGACTGCCACCTCGACTGGAACGTCAGCGTTCGAGGAAAATCGGAATCGCAAGGCATACTGGGTAATCTGAAGCCCTGTTTCTTCCAGAACTTCCCGCTCCAGCGTCCGCTCTTCGTCTTCCCACGGGTGGCGCAATCCGCCTGGAAACGATAGCCCTCGGCCATCATTGCGGTCGATCATCAGGAAAGCTCCGTCCTTTTTTATGACAGCCAGGGCCGCTTGGAGCCGGCCAAAGACGGGGAAACGGGAATACAGGAAGAGTCCCGTCCGGGATACGAGCCAGAAAAGCCTTTTCTTCAGATTCATTCAGGTCCCGCACCCGCCTTGGTATGTTTCACATGTCCGAGGCTACCACGAAACCAGGGGACGGTTGGACCGGGCGCGGATAGTACCATCTCGGGTGTTAGATGTACTTCTGGCATCTGTAGGCTGTAGAGGATAGACGGTAGATTAAACACTCGCAGCATTAATCTATTTTGCGAGTGGTTTAATGTCCCCCATTACTCTGGTCTCCCCTATCCGTATACAGTCGCGTTTTCTGCGTACTGTCGTTTCATTTATCCTCCTGCTGGTATTGCAAGGGGTAGCAGTTCGGCCAGCTTCTGCACAAACCCCAGATCAGGTGTTCGCGAAGGGCTCAGGTGCCGGCGCGAGTTATTACGTTGCCACCAACGGCAATGACACCTGGAGCGGCAAGCTAGCCTCTCCCAACCCGCAAAAGACGGACGGGCCATTTGCCTCGATGGCGCGTGCCCAGGCAGCGGTTGAACAGCTACTGAAGAGCCATCCCAGTAATCCTGTCGTAGTTATGGCTCGGCAGGGCACCTATTACCTGCCCCTCAGCCCAACCAAGCCAGGAGCACTGAATTTCACCTCCGCAGACTCGGGTACCTCCAGCGTGCCGGTGATTTGGGAAAACTATCCCAATGAGACTCCGGTGATTAGCGGCGGCATTCCAGTCAGCAACTGGACGAACGTTTCCGGTGCCTTGTGGCGAGCCAAGCTCCCATCGAACGTTCAGCCCTTTGAAACTTTGTTTTACAACGGTGAACGTCGATTGCGGTCGCGTCTGCAGTCACCCGGCGGTGTGGGCTACTACATGAATTGGGGATCTTGCGTCTCCACCCAGAGTGGACAGATCGTTGGCAGTTCATTGTGCAATCTGGGGACATTTCTGCGGGTTGCCTCCGAGGTGGCTCCGACGGGAGACAATGCCGGTTGCCCTTATCTGAAAAATGGAGATGGCAGCCACGCCAAGTGTCTTGACCGCTTTCAATACGATCCCAAAGATCCCGTAGCCCAATGGGCCAATCTCACTCCGCCGCAAGGCAACGCTTGCGGCGATTCTCCCACCGGCAAGTATCCGGTAGGCGATATTGAAGTGACGATGTTCAACGCCTTCACCACGGACATCATGCGGGTCAGCTGCGTCGACACGAACAAGCACATCCTGTATTTCACGGGCGCGACTCATTCAGGTGACGGCTCACAGTACTACTTTTATGGTCCGACAGCCGGGCACCGATATGTGATCGAGAATGCCCGCGACGCGTTTAGCGCCGAGCAAGCTGCGGGACAAACCGGAGTGTGGTTTCTCGACCGCTCTACCTCTCCCTGGACGTTAAACTACCTGGCCAGTTACGGAGAAAACCCAAACCAGGATACGGTCGTGATTCCGCAGCTTGGCGGACAGATTCCGGGTGCACCAGCGACAGATTACGTCGGCGCGAGTTTGCTGTTCGCTACCAACTTGAGTTATGTGGAGTTCACCGGACTGACCTTCGAGACGGATGATTTCTTCCCGTCATTGACGGGATTCAACAACGATACCAACTCCCAGTACACGGTGCCGCAAGCCATCGATTGCGAGAGCTGCCAGTACGTGGTCTTTGATGGAGTGGCAATTCGTCATGCTTCAGGCTCGGCCATCTTGCTGGCCGGCACGGGAGGGAATTCCGGCGCTCCGTCAGCCAATGACTACATTCAGAACTCCGCATTTTACGATCTGGGGTCGAGCGGGGTCCGCATTGGCCGGACGCCTTCCGGCGGCGACCGTCCACAGTACGTGCCACAGTACATTACGGTGCAGAACAACGTCATCCAGGGATACGCGCGAATTTTCACTGATGGCGAGGGCATTGCCATGGGGAACGGGCACGATGTCACTTTTCAGCACAATGACATCAACGATGGCTACCACGCCGGCGTGTCGGTTTGCACAAATGGTTGCAGCTCTTATCAGTGGTCGGCCAATGGTATCAATATCATCACCCAGTACAACCACATCTGGAACGTGATGGGCGGGATCACCTCTGACGGTGGCGCATTGTACTATGCGACCGGCTCGAAAACCGGATACGGAACGGGAAACCAGATCCTCAACAACCTGATTCATGACGTTAACGATGCTTCTGTGATCGACATAAACGTCTCCGGCAGCGGATACGGTGGTCATGGAATCTACCTGGACGTGCGACCTTCAGGAGTAACCATCGAGAACAATGTCGTGTACCGGATTGCTTCGAGCGGCTTAATCATGACGGATGCGCCTTCGCCGGGAGCGCCCGCGAATGCCTTCAACAACAACATCGTGGCTTATGCACGACGTTCGATGTTTTCCGAACAGAACCCCTGGCCGGAGAATTGCACTAACACATTGCGGGTCTCATTGAGCAATAACATTTTTTACTTCGATCAGGACGATACGTCAGGCTTCTACGCGATCACCGGATGCACTGACTCCTGCAGCTTGAATTACAACAAATTCCAGAACTATCAGAGCAATTTGTACTGGCGAACGGATGGCGGCTTTGCCAACTACGATAAGGCGTTCCATTTGCTGAACACGACTCCGCCACAAAATCAGTCGAGGATGTGTAGTCAGATTCAGAACCCAAAGTACACTTACATGACCTTCTCGCAGTGGCAGAACAGCAGTCCGCAGGTGAACGGGAAACCGCTTCCGGTACGCGAAGATACATCTGGGACTGCGTCGGTGAATCCTGGTTTCGGCAACAGCGGCGATGCCAAAGATTTCCTGTTGCTGACCTCGCCGGTTTCTGGATTTAACTACAACGAAACCAACGACACCATTTACTCCGCCGGGCGGACCAATCCGCAGCTTCAGCCGCCCATAGTACCGGATACGTTCCCGACCTACGCCTACGCAAACGAGAACTTCTAAATGGCGTATTCCGAGTTAGTTAACTGGGCCATAGAGTCTTTCGACTCTATGGCCTTTGGCCCCTTGCAACATCTCGCTTCCCCGCATACCCTACATCTGATTAGAGTTGCGGGCAGAATGGGGCGTGCTGCATCACAACCCTTTAACTGAAGAATCCTTCCTCCCCGTTGTGAACAATGTGACTGGGCCGTTTAGTAAAAATTGCTGGCGGTCTTGGGTGGGTAGTGTCGTTGGGCAGCGATTCGGCCCTCGAATAGGGCAGAACGAACTACTGAAGTCATGCGCATACTGGGATTGTCGTCTTTAAAACACGATACGGCGGTAGCGCTGCTTGAGGACGGAGTCTTCAAGGCAGCGATCGAGAACGACAAGCTCGCCCGCACACGCACGCGCGACATCCCGAATCAGGCGCTGGAAGCGTGTTTCCAGAGTTTGAAGACTGGATGGGATGGCATCGATGTAGTGGCGGTTGCCACGCGTCCAATACGCAGCTGGTCGCGAAAGTCCTGGCTTCGAGCCAAACAATGCATGCTTGCTCCTGTTGCCAGCGCATTTCACGGGGCAGAAGAAGCCGGAATGCTGGCGCGTGAGCTGAACCACCTGCGGGTCCTGCGGCGCTACGCAACCGGCAGCGATCACAAGCTGGCGGTTTTCGATCATCATCTCTGTCACGCAGCTTCTGCTTTCTTCCAGTCACCATTCGAGCGCTCTCTGATTGTCACCATGGATGAAGACGGTGACGGTACTGCTGTGATGCTCGCGCTGGGTGAAGGCAATCGCATACGCGTGCTTGGAACGGTGCCTTTCCCGCATTCTCCAGCGTGGGTCTATTCGCAGATCACGGACCTGGTCGGATTTCATCCCCATTTGGAGGAGCACAAGACCCAGTGGCTTAGCCTGGAAGGCGAGCCGTTGCTCAAGGATTTGTTCCTGAAAGTGTTGCGCGGCAACAACTATCTGCCCCACCTGGACCTCAGCTTCTTCAAGCGTGGGCTTGCTGGCCGGATCGCGTTTTCCGAAGAGTTCTATCGCGCCGCCGGACTTCCTGGGGATCGCCGACAAATTACGGACGATCAGCGGAAGGTACTTGCCAGTAGCATGCAGGCAGCATGCGCCGAAGTGACTACAGGCATAGTGAAAGACCTGCGGCGTGAACACAAGATTGACAACGTCTGCTTTGCCGGTGGTTTGTTCCAGAATTCATTGCTGGTGTCGAGCCTGGAGAGCGCTCTGGGCATGGACAAAGTATTTGTTCCGCCTGCGCCTGGTAATGCTGGAACTTGCACGGGAGCGGCATCTCTCTATTGGCATCAGAAGTTGCAGAAGCCGCGTTCGGAGCCGATCAGTGACGTTTTTCTCGGGCCACGATTCGCCGGACAGGCAGTGAAGGACGTTCTCGACAACACCAAGAGCCGCTACGTTCTTCCCAACACCGAAGATCGCAAACTGGATGCCACCGTACAGTTGCTGATGGCAGGGAAAATCGTCGGATGGTTCCAGGGGGCTACCGAGTTCGGTCCGCGGGCCCTCGGCAATCGCAGTGTGCTGGCCTCCCCTTGGGCGCCCTACGTAAAGGAGAATCTTAACGACTTCATCAAACACCGCGAATGGTTCCGGCCGTTTGCCATCTCCGTGCCAGAGGAAGATTGTCCGAAGTATTTTGAGGCTTCCCGGCAATGCCGCTTTATGAATTCCATGGCCAAACTGCGGGCGGAGAACGATTGCCTGCCGGAGACTTTCCTGTTGCCGGGCCAGCGCGTTCGTTTGCATATCGTGGAACGGCAGAGCAACCCGACGTTCTGGGGTTTGTTGAAGCGCTTCGGAGAGCTGGCGCCGGCCCCGATGTTGCTTAATACGTCGTTCAACTTGTTCGGAGAGCCGCTAGTGGTTACTCCTCGAGATGCGATGCGCAGCTACTTTGGATCTGGCCTGGATGCACTCGTCATTGAACGTTTCGTGTTATCAAAAAATTCAATACATACTTCAACGGTAAGTCTGCCCACCAGCCGGGTTGGGATTGGAGCGTAAGAGAGCATGGATTTAAAGATCGAATCAAGAAACTTGGGCGATGTTTGCGTGCTGGCACCGCAGGTGTTTCAGGACGATCGCGGCTTCTTCACCGAGGTTTTTCGCGCGGACCTGTTCAAGGGGCTGGGCCTGCCGACTGGTTTCGTTCAAGACAACCACTCCGGATCGGTTCGCGGCGTGGTTCGCGGCTTACATTTCCAATGGGAACCGCCCATGGGCAAGCTCATGCGTGTGACGCGTGGAACCGCATTCCTGGTTGCGGTCGACATCCGCAAGGGATCGCCGACACTGGGCAAATGGTTCGGCGCCGAGATTTCTGCCGAAAGCCGCAAACAGGTGTGGGCCCCGGCGGGCTTTGCGCGTGGGTTCTGCGTGCTATCGGATTACGCGGAAATTCAATACAAGTGTACCGGCATTTACAACAACAAGGGCGAGTCGGGAATTCTTTGGAACGATCCTGAGATCGGGGTTCAATGGCCGGTACGCGATGCGCTGCTGTCCGACAAGGACCGTACTGCCCAGACTTTGAAGCAGTGGCTGGCAAGACCGGAGTCCGAGAATTTTCAGTACCAACAAGAAGTTCACACCACGGTAGGGAGATAGCGAGTCATGAAGATCCTGATTGCGGGCGGTGCAGGTTATCTGGGCTCAGTGCTGGGTCCGAAGCTGTTGGAGCGCGGCTACGAAGTGGATGTCGTGGACCTGTTCTGGTTTGGCAACCATCTGCCCGAGCAGATTGGCGTCATTCACAAGGACATTTTCGACATCAACGTCGAAGATCTCGAGCCTTACCAGCAGGTGGTGTTCCTCGCCGGCCTGTCGAACGATCCCATGGCCGAATTCTCACCCAGCCAGAACTTCATCTTCAACGCCGCCGCGCCTGCCTACCTCGCTTACATCGCGAAGAAGGCCAATGTGAAGCGCTACGTTTATGCCAGCTCCTGCTCGGTCTACGGTTACACCGACAACGAGCTGTTCGATGAGACCCGTCCGGTTTCGTCCTCGTATCCGTACGGCATTTCCAAGCTGCAGGGCGAGCAGGCAGTAATGAACCTGATGGACGACAGCTTCTCCGTCATCTCGTTGCGCAAAGGAACTGTCTCCGGCTATAGCCCGCGCATGCGCCTGGACCTGATTATCAACACTATGTTCAAGAACGGGGTTCGCAACCGCGAGATCACCGTCAACAATCCTTCGATTTGGCGCCCGATCATCAGTATTGATGACGCGACCAACGCTTATATCCGTGCGATCGAGGCTAGCGAACGCATCTCCGGGATCTTCAACGTGGCTTCGGGGAACTACACGGTTGGCGAGGTCGGCGACTTGGTGAAGATGGCAATCGAGGAACAGCTGGGAATTCACGTTCACCTGACCATCAATCACAAAAAGGATTTCCGCAACTACAAGGTCAGCATTGAGAAGGCAGAGAATGTGCTCAGCTTCCATCCCAACCACGATGTGAAGTGCATCGTGAAGAACCTGGTGGAGAACATGGCTAGCTTCCAGGACTGGGACAATCCTCAGTACTACAACATCGAGACGCTGAAGCTGCTGACGGCGAAGGACAACGGCCTGCGCACTCTGGTGGCAGCCTAAGAAGAAACGCGATCAGGAGCGAGGGCCGGGAACAATGTCGGTAGCAACCATGCCGGAGTTGAACAGTTTTAACGGGAGCCGGGTCGATATTCTCGGTGTACGCGTGCGTCCGCTGGACGTACAGCAAACCGTTGCCGAGGTCGAGAGCTGCATCCGGAATGGCGAGCGCAAGTACGGGGTATTCATCAATGTCTACAACGTAATCGAAGCTCGTCGCGATGCGGAATACTGCCGCACGTTGAATGAAGCCGATTTTCCCATGCCGGATGGCATTCCCCTGGTTTGGGCGAGCCGGGTCCTGCGCACGCCCGTGCCGGGCCGCTGTTGCGGGCCGGATTTTCTGTTGGCAATGAATAAGCGGGCGGAAGAGAAAGGCTATTCGGTTTACATCATGTGCGGCGGCGACAAGAAAGCAGAGCGCACAGCCGAAGCCTTCCAGAAGATGCACCCCAACCTCAAAGTTGTGGGTGCATGGACTCCGCCGTGGGGGCCGCTCAGCGAAGAGAGCAACAAATACATCCTGGGCGAGCTTTCCCGCACACAGCCGGACATATTTTGGGTTGGATTGGGAGCGCCCCTGCAGGAGCGCTGGGTGTGGGGCAACCGGCATCGCATTGAGGCGCACTTTACCGGAGCTGTCGGTGGCGCGTTCGACTATCACATCGGCATGAGGAAGCGAGCGCCGCGCTGGATGCAGCATCGTGGACTCGAATTCTGGTATCGCATCAGCCAGGACCCAAGCCTGTTCTGGAAGAAGCGTCATTACCAGGACTTCCACATGTTTGTGCTTCCAGTCATGATGCAGGCGCTAAGAGGGAATGGGCGCAATGGGTCAAGCCGCAAGAATGGACATGGTTAGTTAGTTCCATTTGCGAACGGCTCGACGAATATTACGCCTGAGGTGATTGAACGACAGACGGACGGTATGACAGACTGAAACTTCCGCCGTCAGGCAACTTTGCAGTGAGATCAATTCTTGAGACCTATGTTTAAGGAGAACACGAAGTATGGGAGTGATTAGCAGCACGAAAAGCAAGTTGCAGACGGCGGGAGAACTGTTTGGCTTCTTTGGCAAGAAGCGCTGGTGGATTCTGCCGGTCATCGTGACCGTCGTGGTGCTGGGCGTGGTTCTGATCGTCGGGGAAGCGACATCCTTGGCGCCCTTCATCTACACGATGTTCTAGGCTGTTCTTAAACCAAAACTTTAATAGCCAGCTACCCGTGATCTCGATCATGGGGGCTGGCTTTTGTTTTGCGGCATCTTCAGAGGTTGTGATGAAGTATCTTTCGCCGCAGCAGGTAATATTCATTGACCGGCCGGTCGTCCTGCAGAGCGGGAGCATCTGGAGCCCTTGCAATCAAGTTTGCGATTGAAGTTTCGTGTCCCAGCACGATGCGCAGGTTCTCTACAGGCGTAGGCTGCGGTCCCCATTCGACCAGGTCGTGTTGTGCTTGCTCGGGCATGCGCGCAACCAGTTCCTCCGCCGAGCGTATCGGGATAGGCTGATTGCCGGCCAGGAAGTGTAGGCCGTCGCCTTGCAGGGCACCGAAGGCGCGAGCGTAGGGAAACGATTCGGCAATCGCTCGCGCTACGGCGCTCACTGTAACGCCGTCACCATACGGCAGCCACTGCTGCAGAATCCCTCCCGGCTTCAATCGCGACTGGATGGTTGCGTAGAATTCCTTGGAATATAAGAGACTCGAACCTGCCGCACCAACCGGTGGCGGCGGATCGATAGTGATGACGTCGAATTGCTCCGGCGTTCGTTCCAGGTAGGCACGGCCATCGTCGATGACAATTCGGGCGAGCGGCGACTGCAGAAGTTGCGGACCGTCCCCGTGGAAATAACCGAAAAGCCTGGGCACGCTGGGAACCAGCTCAACGGCCGTAGTGGGGATTCCCCAGGAGAGCAGAGAGCGAAAGGTTGTGCCCATGCCGAAGCAGATGACCAATGCGTTCTGCGGCGTATGGTTCAGGGAACTCAGCGGCAGGTGGGCCATGATCTTGGTGATAGGCGTTAGCTCGGTGATGCCGAATCCGTTAACCAGCAAGCGCCTGTGCATGCCTTCGCCAGTGGCGACCACGGTCGCAGTGTGGTCGCGCAGGGCCGTGTGATGTGCGAACTGGCTTCCGTAGTCGCGGCTCAACCCGAAAGCGCTCAGCGTCAGGCACAAGAGGGCATAGCTTGCAATTTTGGCATGCGGAACAGGCTCTACCCCGTGTTCGAATCCGCTTGCAGAAGATGGCAGGAACGCCAGGATCAGCCAGGGCGCAGCGAAAACGAGCAGCACCCAGCGTTCGCTGAGAACAGGCAGAAGAACGAATCCGCTCAGCAGCGGGCCGGCGATGCATCCCAGCACGTTCACCGCGTATGCGGTTCCGGCTTTCTGCGGATCTCCCTGCGACCAGCGATCTACGAGCATGGGGGTCACGAAGCCCAGGACGGCAGACAGCGGAGCGATACCGAGTATCGGGCTCAGCGCCCTCGCGATCGAATACTGTTCCGTTCCGGCAAGCGCAGCGAAAACGGTGCAGAGTGCCAGCAATCCCCAAATCCACGGTCCAAGTCGCAGAGGCTGAGCGCCCCATGCCCGATAAGCGCGCGATCCAAGAAATGTGAAAAGAAGGTATGTTGCAAGGATAGTAGCGAACGCATACACCACGGTGCCGAGATAAGGCGTGAACAGGCGCACCCAAACAACTTCAACTCCCAAGCTGGTGCATCCCGTGGCCAATAAGAGTGCCAGGATGGTCTTGCTTCGGTTGACGGGCGGAACCGTTACTGCCTGAGCAACAGCGCCGAGCGAGGGGCCCGCCGCCAGCGCTCGCGCCAATCCCAAAGCCGCAACGGCCAAGGCGGCGTTCAACAGAGACGCAATCGAGAGCGTTCCATGAAAGCCGCAGATTTCGATTAGCAAAAGCGGAATGAAGGCACCCAGCACGGCACCCAGAACGTTTGCGACGTACAGATAACTGAACGACCGTTCCGACTCATCCGGAAAACCCCAGCGGATGGCGAGCATGGTGAATGGAATCGTGGCTCCCATGCAGGCGCACCACGGAACCAATACCAGCATGATCCAGGCGCCCGAAAGAAGATGGTAGGCAGCGAATGAGGCAAGCGAAAAATGCTCTATCAGGTGGCGACCCCAACCGATTTCCATGGGGACAGCAATGGCTGATACGCCGATGAGCAATTCTGTCACCGCGTAGAGCCGCAAGGCATGAGGACCAAGGGAGGTTTCGCGGCCGCGCGTGAAGCGACCGGCCGCCCAGGAGCCCAAACCGAGGCCAGCCATGAAAGCTGACAGCACGAGTGAGAGCAGAGCGCTAGTGACGCCGAACTTCGCCATGGCGAGGCGAAGCCAGATGATCTCGTAAAGGAGACTACAGAATCCGGAGACTGCAAAGAACAGGAAAAACCAGCGCAGCGGTAACGGCTGCTGCAAGCGCTGCGAGTTCGTCATCGGGGGAGATTGTAACTGAGAAGCAGGATTCGGCGGCACTCGACTATTTCAATTCCAGCAGCTCAGGCTTGGGCCCGATCTGCAATGCGTCTTTTGGCACGCTGCTGCTGGAGCCATCAAGTTCGCGCCGTAAGGCGAATGGCCTGTCGGGCTGGTAATTCACCGTGTTCGTATCTTCGCTCCAGACAAAGCGGCCGCGATACTTTCCGCCATTCTTGGTGAAGTCGCACAGCCATACGGTTCCTTTGGATTGCTCTTGCGCCGAGCACTCCTTATCGAAACTGGCCCCCAGCAGCCACGAGCGCACTTGCTCGTAGGCTGGTGCGGTCGGGCAAAGGTACCCCATTTTTCCGTCCTTGTTCGGAGCCGAACAGTCCCACGGCTGCTGATCGCGGGCCCACATTTGTCCTACCGGGCCCAAGTCCCAGCCGAAAAACATATAGCCCTTTACGCCCAGCGACGCGGTCACAATCAGTGACCGTGCCAGCCATGCCGAGCGGACATCCCAGTCCGGTTTGCCATTCCAGCGCGTGAAGACATTGCCCCCCGGCCACGCATCCTCACTGTCATAGATAGGCTTGCCGCGGACGCTGGTATGACGCGCCATGATTCCCTGCAGTATGTGCACCAGATCGACATTACGTTCCGGGCGCGTGGCGTAGCCGTGATAGGTTACTCCGTCCACGACATTTGCCCCATACTTGTCGAGAGCAGCGAAGTAACCTTCCGTCCATTCCTGGTAGTCGGCTGATCCTCGCGGCGAGCAATGACAGGTGTTGGCTGCCAGCACCACCGCATCCGGATTCACTGCCTTGATGGCATCGTGGAAGTCCTGGGTCATGCGTGCCCATTGCTTGAACGTCCAGTACTTCGGATTTGCCGAGCGAATATTGGGCGCTTCGTTCCACATCTCCCAATATTTGATCTTTTTGCCGTAGCGCCGTGCGACAGCGATGATGAAATCCTTGAACGTTTTATCGGAACCGTCGCCTTCGCCGCTACCGACAACCGCATCAACATCTGCGGGCGGATCGCATAGGCCGACCGAATTCGATCCACACTCGTCATCCGCGGGGCCGGCACAGTTCGCGTCCGGTACGCCTTTGCCGCGACAACGCGCTCCTCGGTTGGAAATCCATCCGGCAGTGTCGTAGATGGTGAACATCACATCTACGCCGTGAGCCGCTGAGTCGTTTACAACTTTGTCGAGGTCCCCATCCTCTGAGTTTCGTCCCCAGTGGTAACAGTGGTTGGAAGGATCGGGGCCGCCGGGACAACTTTCGAGATCATCCCAGGTAACCCTGTCGCTTACTGTTCTGCGGATGGCAAAGGGAACCGTGGGCCAGGGCTCCCCGCGTGTGTATTTGTTCTGGTGAAGGCCGAAGAAGCTCTCCTGAACCTGCCCAGCGCAAGACAGGCACGAGCCAGAGATGAGAACAAGGAAAAGAGGGACAACTTTCTTCATCGAAAAAAGTCTAGCATGACGCCATTTCGACGATTCTCTGCCAAGGGGCTCAGCCGCCCAGGTCACTTGCTGACCGTAAACGGGAGCGTATTGGACTTTTCCCCGCCGGGATTCTCCGCCATGACCTGGAACGTGCCCGCTTTCGTAAGATCGTTCGCCGGAACGTCAGCGTCGACCTCCCCGCTGTTGACGTAAGTTGTGTTAAGAGCGACACCCTGAATCTTGACTTGGGCCCCCTGGGCGAAATTTGAACCGATTACCCTCATGGTGAAGCCCGGATCGCCCACTTTAGCGCTGTTGGGGATCAGCTTTGTGAGCTGCGGAACCGGATTATTAACGGTGAACGTCAGCGAATTCGAGGGTCCGCCGCCCGGTGGCGGATTGGTGGTGATGACTTTGTACTTGCCAGCTTGCGCAATATCCGATGCCAGAATGTTGGCCTGCAGTTCCGTATGGTTCACGTAGTTGGTCTGCCGGGGAGAGCCAGCCCAATTCACGACCGAGTCAGGGACAAAGTGGTTTCCCGTAACCGTAAGTTGAAAAGCGGGTCCGCCTGCGTTTGCTTTATTTGGGGAAAGCGAACCTTCTTGGGGATGCTTGTTCAAAGTCTGAAATACGTAAGCTGATCCCTGCGCTGCATTAGAGCCGACCTGATGGAAAGGGGCCGCTACGATGCCGTCTGTTCCACTGAGCGCCAGGGAATGTCCGAAGTAATCTCCACCGGCGCCGTCGGATGCGACCACCTGGCCCGACTGGTAAACATTCTTCCAGCCTTCTTTCGATTCGAGGAAGACGAACAGGATGCCCTGATAAGGATTTCCTCCACCAGCCGCGCCGACGGCACCAGAGACCACAGCATTTGACGTGATCGCAATCGAGGTCCCGAGCAGAAGTTGAGAGGTAATGCCCGATACCCCGAGTTCCGCCGTTTGCGTCATGTCTTGCCAGCCATTAGGGGGCTGCACAAACACGTAAGCCGCACCGGTAAAATCGCTAGGCGCACCCACCGCGACGTTATTTTGGTAAATGCTTACGGAGGCCCCGAAATAGTCGTCCGCCATGCTATCGGACGCGGTCAGTTTGGCTGTCTGAGTCGCATCGACCCAACCGCTCTGCGGCTCGACGTACAGATAAGCCGCCCCGGCACTCGCGTTCCCGCCAACTGCAGCATTGGATGCGCCAGCCACGAGAACCTGACCGTCGAGCGCGATCGAAGCACCGAAAATGTCGTTGGCTGCGCCGTCGGCTGCGGTAAGCTTGGCGGTCTCGGTCATGTTTGCCCAACCGTTAGGCGGTTCGACAAAAACGTAGGCCGCTCCCTGCTCGAAATTGCTGCCGATTGACGCGTAGGGTGCCCCGACGGCGACCGTATTGCCGCTGATTGCAATGGAAGCCCCGAAGTCATCGCCCACATAGCCGTCAGAAGCCGCGAGCTTCGCAGTTTCCGTCATGTTTTGCCAGCCGCCATTGGGCTCGACGAAAACATAGGCTGCGCCCTGATGGGGATTGCCGTTTACGGTTGCGCCATCCGCTCCCACCACAATCGTATTGCCACTAATTGCCACTGAACTGCCAAAATAATCATTAGCCGCGCCGTCTGAGGCCGCGAGTTCTGCGGTTTGCGTCATGTCGCCCCAACCGCCGTCGGGCATGACGAACACGTAAGCCGCGCCCTGATCGGTATGGGAGAGCGAATGCGAAGGAGCACCGACAACAACGGTGTTCCCACTGATGCCTACCGACCATCCGAACTGATCATTGGCCGCTCCATCGGACGACGCCAGTTCGGCGGTCTGAATCCAGGGATCAATGACAATCGGATACTGCGCGCCACGATCGTCGATCTGAAGCAGCATTTTGTGTCCCTGCAACAGCAGGGAAGCAGGCAGACGTTTTCCGTCGTTGTCGTATGCGATTAGACCGGAATATCGCAGATGGGCTACGCCGTTCTGGTCCACGAGTGATAGTTCGCTACAGCCTTCATTACACCGAGGGGTAAGGTTGCCGGCAATCTCAAGTGCAATGGTCAGAAGCTCGTTCTTGTGAGCCGCGGGAGGGCGATCGAGAGTGAATCCCTGTTCCAGTCCGGCTGGGCCGTTCACGTACCACTCCGTCAAGCCGCCATGCTGATACTGGATCCGATTGTGGTCAGCTTCGGGACGACTTGCGGAAGCGACTACCCCAGCGCCGTAACCATAGCTGCGCAACTTCATCTGCCATTCGAAGTGCGCAGTCTCAACTTTTACGAGGCTCCCAGCGAAATCGGCAGCCCAATGACGCGATGGGTCGGAGAATCGGAATCCGTCGCCACGAGGCTGCGCTTCAAATGCCGGCGACTTGCGTCCTAATTGGCTTGAGATCTTGGATTGCGCGAGAGTAGGCAGGCCGCGCCAGCCCTCCCTTGCTGTCGATTCCGGTGTGGCAGAAAATAAAAAGCCTGCCCAGATCAGCAGCAGAGCGAGGCCGGTACCCTTCGTTCGCATAATACCCCTTAACGCGTAATTTTCTTTCGAGCTAGGTTGCAGTCGTGAAGTGAAGCGGATTTCGAAACCAAACCGGTTGCCTGGTTCCGCGCGGCGCAAAAGATTGCACATATTGTGCCTGTTTATGAACTTTTCCGTCAAGACACAACAGGGCAGTCCGGTCTCACAAAGGACACCTGTCCGGATTCGCATCGGTGGCTTGCTACAATGTCGTTCGGAGGATGAAACGTTGAAGGTTCTTTTGATCGGCGCAAATGGTCAGCTGGGTACGGATCTGCACAAGGTTTTTCGCAATGCCGGGGATGAGGTCATCCCGCGCACGCACGCGCAGCTCGATGTTTGCGTTCCCGAGCAGGTGGAGAGCGCCCTGACCGAGTCGAAGCCCGAAGTCGTGCTGAACACGGCTGCGTATCACAAAGTGGAAGAGTGCGAGAAGAAGTCCGACTTAGCCTTTCAGGTCAATGCGACGGCGCCCATGGAGCTGGCGCGAGCCTGCGAGCGCCACAGCGCCATCCTGGTTCACTTTACGACTGACTACGCTTTTGGCGGATATTCGAGGAACACGCCTTTTGAAGAGACCGACCGGCCAGCGCCGGTAAACGTTTACGGAGCCTCAAAAGTTGCCGGGGAGAATCTGATTGCCTTCAACAGCGAGCATGCGTTTGTGGTTCGCGTCTGCGGTTTGTATGGAGTGGCGGGCAGCAGCGGCAAGGGCGGAAATTTTGTCGAGACCATGCTGAAGAAAGCCGCCGCCGGCGATCCCATCAAAGTTGTGGATGACCAGGTGTTGACGCCAACTTACACCTTCGACATTGCGGAAGGTGTCCACAAACTGATCCAGACCCAGAAGTTCGGCTTATATCATCTGACGTCGGAAGGGCAGTGCTCCTGGCACGAATTCACCCGTCATATCTTTCAGAGCGCCGGAATCAAAGCGAATCTGTCTCCCTGCAAGACCGCCGAGTTTTTCAGCCCAGTGAAGCGGCCCGCGTATTCGGTGCTGGGCAAAATGAAGCTACGTTCGCTGGGCATCACTATGCCGACCTGGCAGGACGCGCTGCCCAGGTACCTGAAGGAAAGAGAAGGGAAGAAGGCGAGCGCGTAGCCCTCTCATCCTGAAACTGCCACTGACTGTTTCGAGCGTACTTGCGCGAAATTATCGCCGCAGAAAGCAGACCTGGTCAGTCCATTGTGCTCGCCCGTGTTCCTGGAATAGCCCTATCAGGGCACGCACCAAACCGCCAATGTCCGCCGGGGAGATTGTCTTTTCGTCAAGTCTCCAGCACTGTCATCCCGAGCGGAGCCAGAACGACAAACGCAGTCGAGGGACCTGCTTTCATGTCCTTGGAAAAGCGAGTTCCTCCACTCGCATTTGACTTGCTGCAGCAACTTTGGGGGCTCCTTCGCTATTTTCCCACCAACAATATCGGCTTTGCGCCTACCTGAACCGTGCCGCCGCGAACCGCACTCGAGTTCGTGTCGTCCAGTGTGTAGTAAATCGTGTACCTTGCCGGAACTCGAAAGTTAGTGGTTGAGCACTGTCCGCCGTTACAAGTCTGCGACGCGTCCCACACCGCGATCATTGGAGTGCCGTCAGGCTTAGCGAAATTGCAGGTGTAAACGCTGCCTTCGCGCGAGCAGCCGGTTTCAGTATTGCCCACCATCCACTCCCGTATGCGATTGAAACCGGTACCGGCTTTGGTGTCCATGAGTTCGCCAAGGCCCTTCGTGTCGTAGGAGTACCAGTACATGCGACCGATGCCGAGGCCGCGCACCAGCAGGTTGAAGCGCACCACCCATGCTTCCTGCATGTCAGGATCGGTGACCGAGCCATTGTGCCATCCGCCCTCCGTCATCCAAAGCGGCTTGGCTTGTACCTCCTTGGGCAAGGTCGTGTGCCAGCGCGGGAAGTAGTCGTAAATCTGCTCCGGCTCCATCGGGTACTCGTGCAATCCAACAATGTCGGCAGAGTCTGCCGCTCCCGGCGTCTCCCAATATTCTTCGAACCGCCGGTCCATCAGCGGGTGACCGATTCCAGCGGTTGGGCCGATGATGAGCGCGCTGGGGTCGACAGGTTCGTTGAGCCCCACGCTCTTCAAGACCTGCTGGCAGGTTTCATGCGTGGCGCTGACGTGTCCGCGGCCAGTGATGATGCACATCGCATCCTGCGACAGGCGAACCAGTTGCTCATTAGTACCCATCCAGGAAGAGGTGCGTCCGCCCTTCAGGTCGTGGCGAACGAACTCCTGCCAGACTTCCCAGGAAGAAATATGCATGCGGCTCTTCTTGAAATGCAGAGCAATGGTGCTGACCGATTTTCGCCAGATGAGGTTCGGCCCGGCCGCATCGTCGCCAAGGTCTTTCGGAGGCCGGCACATGCCTTGGCCGGGGGTGCGCGTCCGCTGCGGGTCCGAGTAGTCACAATTCTCGGTGCCGGTAAGAGTCACTGCCCAGGGGGGAGGCCCGCCCAGAATGTACGTTCCATCCTTGACTCCGTGGGAAGTGACGAGGTCAATCCAATTGTCGACCTCTTGCCAATTCCATTTGTCGGGACCGGTTTCGATCAACTGCCAGCGTGTGTGGTCGTCCCAAAAGCGATAGGAGCCGAAGGGGAAAGGCGGGAAAGGATGCCATTCGTGATTGATGTGAAGACCAAAGAATGTGATTGGCACCGGGCCCCGATCGGCACCCGTCCAATCCTTCAGAATCGAGTTAGGTTCTTGTGCGGCAACCGTTCCCAGCAGAGATAGGGCTAGCAATAAACGAACACAAATGCGCATTCCATTCCCCTCGTGCAGTGGCGCAGTTCAGTAATGGTGATGGGCAGCTGTTGAGTCGCAAACGCCGGGAGGCCAGTTCTCCAGCACTTACATTTTACTCAGAAAGCGCCGTAGTTAGGACACGGATGGCCATGCATTAACAAACAGGAGCAACTTTGCGACTGCAACAGGGTTAGGAACGGGAAACCGACAACATTAAGGTCGTGATTCGCAATGGGGAGAATTCTACGTTGTGTGTTGGGGACGAGTGGCGTAGCTGCGGGTCTGGTATTGCTCGCCAGCTGCGGTGGAGGCTCGTCATCGAAGAGCCAGAATGGGGGAGGGGGCAATAATCCGCCGATTGCTGTGCCTTCTCAGCCGGCGCCGACATTTTTCGGAATGCATCAGTCCCACCTGGCGGGATGCGACAAAGCGCCCCTGGACTTCACGCTGTTCGATGCGCCGGCGGGAGCGTTCCGTGCCTGGAGCACTTGCAAGACGCAATGGGAAGACATGAATCCGGCCAACGGTCAGTACTATTTTGACGGCTTGGACAACCTGCTGAATGCGCTTCATATTAAAGGAATCAACGACGTCTTCATCAACCTGGGAAGCACGCCGAATTGGATATCATCGAATCCGACCGACACCGTCTGTGACCGCGCCAACGTAGACGGTCATCCCCCCGGCATGTGCGATCCCCCGACCGACCTGAATCCCGATGGCACGGGAACGGATCTGGCTTGGCGCACCTTCATCACCGCTTTGCTCGCGCATGTGACCGCCTCAGGATATTCCTCGAATCATGCGCATCTTCAGTTCTAT
>Ga0335081_10001501_pt1 | contig 37165 bp, 35 predicted proteins | sample Lox_Sample_35_FD_206713 | JGI IMG/M metagenome (GOLD analysis project Ga0335081, IMG submission 206713) | Soil microbial communities from Loxahatchee National Wildlife Refuge, Florida, United States - Lox_Sample_3.5 | ecosystem: Environmental > Terrestrial > Soil > Wetlands | place: USA...
TACTTTGTGGGCATTAGGTCTGCTGATCACGACCGTGTTCCTGGCGCCTCAGGCTCAGGCTTGGGGTGTATCCTGCAGCAACGCCAACTTTAGCGGCAACTATGTGGCGAACTATACGAGTATCGCTTCGGGGGGATCCGGCGTAGAAGTTCTGACCTCCGACGGTGCAGGACATGTCACAGCGTTTTCGGCCAGCGTGTACAACTTCAATATTCCGTTTACCCTCTGGCCTGCGCAGACGGTAGGGGCGAAAGACGCTTCATCCACTTTGCCGCCTCAAATACCCCAGCAAGCCGCTGCGACCGAGGTAGGCCAAGGCACTTATGTGGTCAACGCGGATTGCAGCATGACGCTGATTCTGCGCCCCAGTCATTTCAACTGCTTCGCCCCCCCCGGTTAGTTTGGATCCCTTCGACTGCGATTTCCCGATTCATTGGGATGTGGAGCTGGTGAACGGCGGAAAGGGGTTCATTTTCATCACAACCGATCAGGGTGTGGGTGCAGTCGGAGCCGGAGTGCATCTGTAGTTCATGTGCTACCAAACGGAAACGAATCAGGAGAAAAGGATGAAAACCAAGATCAATCTATTGGCAATTTGTTTTCTGCTCGCAGGCCTGTCATTGGTTCCCCAGGTGGCGCACGCACAAATTGGTGCTGTTGCCTCCTTGCACCCCGGCCAGCCTCAACACTTCGTTTGGCTACCTGTTAAGCGGCTTTACCGCAAAAACCGGCCCCACTGGCCAGGTGGGAAGCCTGATTTTCAACGGCACGGGCGGGCTCACGAATACATTCGACGTGGTCGACGACCCAAACTTTTTCAGCTTCAGCACTGTGTTGGGGCAGGTGACCCAGGGAACCTATACCATCAGCAGCGACTGTTCGGGTGCGACGTTGATCCTCCACGGCAATCCGGCCCCGTGCATCTTCGTCAATGTGGTGTTTAACGTTCCACCTCCTTTCAACGCGATCGGGCTCGGGATACTGCCACTAGGCCCGCCGCCACTGGGTAGTCAGTCGCCGGTGGGACCACTGGGCGCACCGGTATCGGGACCGTCGTTTTTGGGCACCGATGCAACGCTCTCTTGCACCGATTCGGACGCGAATGTGTTTCCGGGGAAGCCGCCAACGCCAATCCCGCCGGCTTTAAGAGGCACACCGGACGGAACCACGTTTGCTTCTTTTAACTTCCCGCTGTCCCTCTACACCGGATTCATGATCCAAGAGTGAAGTGAGGTGTCGAGCGAGGAATTTCTCGAGTAAAGGCTTCGCGCAAGAGGCATTCGCGCGAAGCCTCTTCTTCGAGCGACGTGTATGGGCCCGCTTAGGGCGCAAGAAGTTGGCAATCGGGGGCTCTCAGTACGTTTTCGTTCAGCCTGCCTATATAGTTCTTCAACCACCCGCAATGGCCCCGGCCCCGCGAATTGGTGCGTTCCGGGGTGATTGACGAGCTATCCGCAAATGTTGCAGAGTTCGGTGGGGGCGCCCTTATGGATATCGCTTGTTACCCAATTCAGATCGGTCGGTATCTTTTCGAGGCGGAACCGGCGAGTGTGGCTGCGCTGATCGAACGGGATAACCAATGAAGGATCGACCGGCTGACCTCGGCGGTCCTGGGATGTCCATCGGCGCCGCTGTCCTCCGAAAGGAAGGGCGAAGCAATAAGGAGGTCGCCACAAAGCTCGGCATAAGCCTCAAGACCCAGAAAACCATCGGGCCAATATCATGACCAAGTTAGGTCTGCAAGCGACGGCGCACTTGGTGCGTTATGCGCTCCGCAATCATCTTACGAGTGGTTAGATAGCGTGGATCGGAACGGCGGTCGCCTCATCCACTTGCCCGAATCCGTCCTTATAGAAGACTCCCATCTGCGCGTCGTTGTACACGCCGGCGGCTGATACGCGGGTGCGATGCTGATGTGTCCTTCGGCTCTCCGCGGCAAGGGCTATGATAAAACCTCGGTTCACAGCCCAGCCACTCTTCTCAGCAGCCCGCTACGGTTGTCTTGTGCGACGAACACTAGGCATAGGAAAAGCAGGTTCCGCCGACAACGGATATGGGCCCAGATATTCCAGCCGCATGTCGGCAGTGACTTCGTCGAGCATTTCCAGGGTGACGGCCTTCGATTCCAGCGCGAAGGCGATCAACAGCAGGTTGTCGCAAATGGCATTGATCAAGCGGGGGATGCCTTGGGAACGAAAGTGAATTTCTTCCAGGATGTTGGGCGCGATGATCTGCTGATCCACCAACCCGGCCCGGCCCATTCGCGAATTGATGTAGGTGACTGTCTCCTCGGGGCTGAATCCTTGTAACGCACAACGCAGCGCGATGCGCTGTTTTAGCTGCCGGTATTCCGGCGCCTCCAGCTTGCGGTCCAACTCCTGCTGCCCCGCGAGCACGATCTGCAACAACTTGCCGCCGCGATTCTCCATGTTGCCGAGCAGGCGGATCTCTTCCAAGACTTCCCAATCGAGGTTGTGAGCTTCGTCAACGATCAGGGCTGTCGCACGCCCATGGTTCGCCCGTTCCATCAACATGCTCTTGAGCGCCAGCAAGACATCGACCTTCGACCGATGGTCGCAGCTCAGGTTGAAGTCGCGGGAAACGAGCTCGAAAAACTGTTCGACCGTAAGCCGGGAATTGACCAGCGAAGCAAAGGTGATCTGCTGCGCAGTCAGGAAATCGTGCAGGCACTGGAGCATGGTGGTCTTCCCCGTACCCACTTCGCCAGTGATCACGATGAACCCCTTGCGGCTCTGCACACCATAAATCAGGTTGGCCAAAGCCTCTTCGTGCTGCGGGCTCCGGAACAGAAACGCCGGGTCCGGGCTCATATTGAAAGGGTTCTGATTAAAACCAAAGAAAGCGTTATACATATGGAGCTGCCTGGATTGCCTGCATATGAAACAGGCACTGCCAGCCGCCTATAGCGAGACAGTTAGGCTCGTAGCGCATGCCGAGATTGGCGTTTTGACAAAGCATACCTTCGAACTGGATTCCCAGAGGATCGAACCCGCAACATGACGAATTTGTAGAAATTTGGCAAGTGCAGGGCCAACGACCACAACTTCTGGGGTAGGACCCTTCGCAGGATGCTTAAGTCGAGCGGATGCAACGAAATCGTCCTCAAGCCGTGGTATTTCGTCAACTGATTAGCGGCCACGGGTGCGGTCCTTTGGACCGATTTCCTCGAACATTTCCCCAAATTCTTTCCCGGAGTCTCGATCGGTTGGGTTGCATTGGACAGACGCAATTTGGAGTAGCGCCCGCGCTCCGCTGGGCTGCGGCTTCTCGGACCAAGCTTGCGCGGAACGCGCGTGGAATGACTTTAGATTATAGTGGGGAAAGTTCGGCTAGGAAAGTCGCCCAGGGATTCTCAAAACCGTGTTTTGTCCATTCGGACTACAGCGCCAAAAGCCAGCGCCCCAAACGTCGCTTTTGCGGAGGAGTGTGGGGCGCTGGGCTGCTCCGAACCAGAAAATCCAATCGAAATCCCGGGAAACGGAGCAGAGTATCGAAATAGTAACCCCGGCTGAGACCAAGATCAAGATCTAATTCTCGAAAGTCAGCCTAGTCGGCTCCGGCGGATAGTTGTAGATTCCGACTCTGGTACCGGCGCTGCTCCCCGTGATGGCTTGCTGACGCGACAGCCGCGTGTCCCGCTGGCCTCGACCTTGTGGAGCGAAACATGGAATCCGCCTCTTGCCGCACCCGCGGCGGAGATTCTCTCGGTCTGTCCTCGTAATCAGGCCGTCTGTTTTTCGGTTTGGACTGTGCTTGCCGTTTTCACTGTGCAGCGCGCCCGAGCAGCACGATCAGCAGTAACAAACCAAATCTGATCGCGGACGGCTTTTTATTGGAACGCTGATCTTGTTTTGTTGCAGTTCGCGCAACCGTCAGGTCGCTTTTTGCCCATAGCCGTGCTCCTAATAGCTGTTGAGGCAACCGGCTGTCCATTCCATGGGGATGTCCGTTCCCTCGCGGCAACAGAGGACGGCGAGGCGGTCGAGCTATTTTTTTTTGAGACAGCCTGCCACAGAAAGCGAAACCATGGATGCCAATTTGCTGACTGCGAATTTGGAGGATCGGCGGTCGAACACGATCCGCCATCAGCGACCCCCAGCGTCTCCGATTCACCAACCTCGATCAGACTCTGAACGATCCTTACCGGACCCATTTGAGCTCTCCGTACCAGTACGAGCTCAAGAAAATTCGAGAGCATGAGGTCCTCATCCGCACCATCGAGATGTAGTTTGCCTTTTGCTTCAGGTTTCAGATTCTAAACCGGTGATTTTCCAACCAGGGCTTGTGACAGCACGACGGATCGTGCGCAAAATGCGGGGTGAGACTCAAGCTCATCTGGTGGCCGGCGATGACGGTCACTACTACGTGGTGAAGTTCACGAACAACCCCCGAGGCTGCCGCATCCTCGTGAACGAGTTGGTGGCCTGCCTCCTCCTTCACGAACTCGGTGTGCTTACCCCAGAGGTTGCTTTCATCCGGGTGGATGAACAATTCCGCTCAGAAAACCCCGCAGGGCACCTTGTCACCGCGGCCGGCAACGAACCGTTTTCTGTGGGGATTCATCTGGGCACGCGTTATCCAGCAGGAGGGTCCCCGATTTACGACTTCCTACCAGATCCCATATTGCCGAGAGTCGACAACCTGAGCCATTTTTTAGGGGCCCTGGTTTTTGACAAATGGACCGCAAATGCCGGTGAGCGTCAGGCAATCTTCTTTCGCAGGACGGTCGTCCCAAGACCTAACCATCTGGAATCGAAATGGATCGTGGAGATGATCGATCACGGTCGAGCTTTTCAGGGGAAGGAATGGACCTTTCGTGATCTGCCCGAGCAGGGATTATACCGGCAGGCAATCGTCTACAACCCGACAGGGTCATTCGATGATGCGCAGGTGTGGATTGATAAGGCTTCGCGAATCACAGACGGGCGACTGGACTGCATTCGACGGTTTGTTCCGCCCGCCTGGATCGAAGGTGAGGAGCGCGAATTTGCGCATCTGCTGGAGCGCTTGGCGGATCGCCGGAGCCGGGTCGCGGAACTGACCGAACAATCGTTGGCCTGGGGAGCCGCGCGGACTGCCGGCCGGAGCTTCCAGCCGATGGACGCTCCCGACGCCAATGCCTGCGGCAGAGCACGTGAAATGAAGAATTGAGAATTCCAACCTGAGGCCGGCACTGCATGGGCATTCAAACCCTTGTGCCGCGCCGTCTGATGCCCCTTTTCACTTCCATTCTCGCGCTTTTATCAGCGGGAGTGCTGTCGTTGGTTGTGGCATTCGGGGTCGCAGCCCTTCTCCTGCTCGCGTTCGGGTTGGTCCTCAGGACACCCACATTGCATGATTCACCATCTCAGGAGAAACGCACGGAGATCGTTCGTGAGACCTGAGGTTGTTGTCACCTGTATACCTCAAGCTGCCTTTCCTGTAGTCCGATGCTCCGAAATCATCGCCGGAGTTGACATTAATAACAAGACCTGAATATCTCGATAATTGCACGGCGCGGAAAGTAGAGAATCCTTTAACCAAACGAATTAGTCTCCCGGTTAGTACTGGAGCCAAACGGCCCTTTTCCCTGTTACTACAACTGCCTTTGGCAGCGCAAGACCCATTGCTCCCATGGCGGTTTCAGGGGATTATCGAACGCTAGAAGGAAAAACCAAATTTGCCCCTCGCGTCCAGGTTGTTGCTCCTGATCGGCACCACTGCCGCGCTGTCTTTTGCGGACATTCCGTTTGCGATTTCCCTGACCGATCCGAACTTCGGCACACCGTCCGATGACGTTTTCGGCGACCCGTTGAGTTATGCGGATCAAAGTTTTAATCTCGCGGGGCCATCGGGCGGAGGCGTGGTCGGTACGTGGACCCTCACGATCCTTACGAACTACGGAATAAACACCATCGAAACCAGCAAGGCGAACCATGGCAGCATCGGGGGGGATACTTCATTGCCCGTGTTTTGTGACGGTGGCGGATTCGTCCAGTCTGGCTCTACTCCTTGCCCGGGGAGCACGCCATTTTTCATGTCGGACTTCCTAATCCAGCAAGGCAACAACTACTATGGCATCGTCATGTCAACAGGTCATGTGGACTATTCGCCGGATTATACGGCGCCAAATGGCGATGGGTACGTTGCCGGCAACGTGTATGAAGTTACCAGCGCGTCCTCGGGCTTTCTGGACTCGCAACACGGCAACCCATCGGCCGGTCCGGTGATTTTGGCCGAAGGCGGCACGAAGGTGGATGTAGGATCGTTGGTTGTCGCCGTGAACACGGCTCCTGGAGGCGGGACCTGCTACGGCCAGACGCACGGTTCAGGAGTGAACGCAACGGATTGCGCCGAGTACAAAGTTACTGAGACCTTCACCGTGACATCGGCCGGGAACTTCTTCAACCCCAACCAAGGCTATTCGATTTACTGGTCTTCAGCCGATTGTTACAACGCGTCTTTGACGTATCAAAACACTGTGCCGGAACCCGCCGCCCTCATTTGGCTGGTGCCAGCTCTGCTGCTGCTACGGGCCTGCGTGCGACCGCGCGAGCGAGCGAAGTAGCAGCGAGCTTCGCTGGATTCCTTCGGCAGGCGGCTTCCCACCCAGTTGCTTGTTTTTGCCTATGCCCGCCCGTTTTCGCCTCCGCCCGTCAGTCCGCCAGCAACGACATCATTGGGTACGCCGATCGAACGTTGAAAATGTTTGGCCCGTGTGCCGATTCACATTCCGGTCTGCAGACCGTGGTTGAATCAAACCAGACCATCCAATTGGGAACGGCCATAGTCCAAAATTTCCGAACTGCTTGAACAGCCGCCGCACGCAGTCGGTTTGCTAACGCGGCAGGCAGTAAACATGTTTAGCAGTGGATCGATAAGACCTTCCGTGCCAAGGCGTCCAGATCATCACCATCGAATCGGTAGGTGTGACATCCCGCCGCCACCCCTGCGTCCACATCCGATTGTTTGTCGCCGATCAGGATCGATTGTTCCAAATCGATCTGCCACTTCGACGCTAAGCCGAGAATCATTCCTGGTTTCGGCTTGCGACAGGCACAAGGCGTCTGATGGCCAGGAATGATCGCATTGGGGTGATGCATGCAGAAAGCGATATCGGTGATTCTAGCTCCGTTCTTCTCTGCCTCAATGCATAGATGAGAGTGGAATCGATGCATATCCTGTTCGGTGAACATCCCGAGACCGATTCCGCCCTGGTTGGTGACGACGAAAATCGCAAAACCTGCCTCATGAAATTTCCGGATCGCCTCGGGTGCTCCCGTAACCCAAGCAAAGTCTTCGATCCGGTATGTGTACCCGCGATCCCGAACCAAGGTGCCGTCGCGATCCAAGAAAATAGCCGGTTTCGGAGAGACCATCGCTTTACCGCGCGAGTGCCGGCAAAAATGTGGCCGGACAATCGGAAAACAATCGATTGACAAAGACTCGGGCTCCTCACATCAGGTTGGGCCCAAAAACACAAATTCCATGTCTCCTTCGATCTTACCAGCGCTGGTACTACCTATGTTTTCTTTCTTTCTCGCCGCAGGGAATCCACGTGCTGAGACGAGGTCAGGAGTGTTATTGACAAATCTCAATTCTCTGCCGAGTATTCGACGTCTGCGGAGAGATGTCCCGATCCTCCGGAACGGCTTAACGAGCGACCTGGCGAATCTTCCGAAAAGACGCTCTTTTCAAAATATTGCCGCCTATTCCACAGCCGCGCGTTCGCTTGGGACCCGGCACCGTGGCAGCCAACATCTGCAGCAGGTTTCCGCCCTGCGGACGTAAGCTGAGCCTCTAAGAAACCAAAGCATGGTGATCCTTGGCACCGAACTATTGCTCTACCCGTCCTAGTACAATTTCCGATTCCGGCTGTTCGAAACGTTGCAGGGACATTCACGTTTTGGGGCTATACTCTCGGGGATCGACCGTTTGGAGGAGGTGGGAGGAAATCGATGCGTGCACCATTGGTGCCACTGGCTCTCGTTCTGGTTGCGGTGGCCTCCGGTGCCAGCCTTTCGATTTCCGATTTAACCGGAAAGGCCGGAGAGACGATTTCTGCGAGCATTTCCTTCTCGCCCGGCGAACAGACCGTAAGTGGCATTCAATTCGACCTGGTTTCGGATGAGACGGTTCGGCTTCTGGTAGTGCCCGGAGCGCAGATAGGAATGTCGGCGAAGGTCCTTTACACGGGGTGGGTCGGATCGCGCCGGCTCCGTTGCTTAATTGTCGGAATGAACCAGAGCACTCTGTCCGCCGGTGAGCTCGTTCGGGTTTTCGCGACAATCAGCACGCTGGCACGACCGGGACTCCTACACTGGCAAGTCGTCAACCTCGCTGCAACGGATTTCGCCGGAAATTCAGTCTCCGTATATGGGAATGTCGCGACGATTGCCGTGGGAAGGGGCCCAGCGACTCAATTTCTGTCGGTGCGCGGCGTATTGAATGCAGCCAGTCTGCTCCCCGGTCCGATTTCACCAGGAGAGATCGTTACCCTATTTGGATCCTTTCCATCGGAGCCGCAGATCCGGATCGACGGGATGACCGCTCCGATAATCTACATCGGAGCGAACCAAGTAAATGCGACGGTGCCGATTCGATTGAATATGGCACCACCTCGGTTGTTGGAGGTTCGCGGAGAATCGCACGCCACTGTGGCGATTCCACTTTGGGCGGCGCCAGAATCTCCCGCGATCTTCACGCAAAACGGGTTAGGCACGGGAGGGGCGGTCGTCCTCAACCCGGACCATTCGTTGAACTCGGCATCGAACCCCACTACGGCCGGATCGATCGTCAGCGTGTATGGGACGGGCTTTGGCACTCTCGAATCACTACTGGTGGACGGTGAGACAACATCGAACCCAGCCTCCACCGCGCGCCCGGTCACCGCCTATGTAGGCGGCGTACCCGCACAAGTGATCTCGGTTATCGAGGCTCCGGACCAGGTCGCCGGCATCGTGCACATCGATGTGCGGATTCCCACGGGTGCACAGTCCGATCTTCAGGCGCCGTTGCTGCTGCGGGTCGGAGATGCCGAAAGTCAACCGGGAGTAACCATCGCAATTCGCTAGCACTTAACCGCAACGCTCAGAAGATTCCGAACTTTGGGTTCAGCCCTGACTTCAAATCCATACTGCCTTTCCATAACACAGGTTGCATCTCGTTTCCTGGTACGCGCCCCATTTGCTGGACTGGCCGGATCGGGATCACGCGCTTTTAGCCAGGCCGAAACAGAATAAGATCAGAGCAATGAGCGAATGAGGTGGATGGCTCGCTGGAAAATCGAAGTAAAGGCCGATTCACCCACACAGGCGGCACAAGAAGCAATGCAAGGAGATTGCCACTGGACGCCCATCATTCCTGGTGCCCTGAACGATTCTCTTCATGAGGCGTTGTAAAGCACTATACGGAGGGATCAGAGGACGAGCCCGGTGAATCTGAAGGGCTCCGTGGCTTCGGCCGTCGCCCTCTCGGCAGTAACCCGACTGGCTTATCCCAATACGGACTCTTGCAATAGGTGCAAGCTTTGGGACGACCCGGAATACGCTTGATCCACTTACAACCGCATCGAAGACACACGCAGATCGAACCCACGCCACCCATATTGAAAATGTTAGCTCTTCCCCACGCCCGGCGACACACCAGTTGTAAACCGCCCAAACCCGCCTTTGCTTCCTTCGGGCAGTAGAATAGTGAGGAAACACGTCGAGTAACCCAGCCACTTATGCCAATATCGAGAGGATCACCGAGTAGTCCTTGCTGCCATCGAAGGCTTTGAACCGCAAAAGAAACAAATCGACAACCGGATTATGGAACAGCACCAAATGCTCAACGGACGTCGCTTTGGGGGCTGTCCAGAATCCGAACGTCCTGACTCCTAAGCGTGGGAAGCTGAGTGCTGCTACACGACGACGCATGCGAGCGGCCCAACAGCGTCGGTGGGCGGCCGTCAGGGGCGAACCGAAGCCGTCCGCAACGGCCACGACTGAAACTTCGACTCGTAAACGGCGTCTCACCGCCGCGCGCAGACAACCAATCGTCGCTGGCGCCAAGAAACATGGCGCGCGATAGCGTGCCGAGACGGCGGAGCGTTAGAGACCTGCCGATGGACCGACAACCACCAGACGAGACAGTGGCTGAAAGGCAGTCCCCAGTCCGAAAATCGTTCGGCCTGGCGAGCGCGAGTTTCGATCGTGTTCGCCAGGACGTCGTAGGTCCGCACCTTCGTGCCGTCGATAACTGGCCATTTTCGTGGAACTACGGGGAATTTCCAACTGGAGTGGACACTGCGAGAATGGTCGGCGTGTGACTGGAGCCCTGTGGCTCGACGGACCACGGGCGGTTATTGTTGGTAAGCAAAGGGGGGCTACCCAAAGTCAACGGTTGGACGATTATTCCTGACCATCAGCCCGTGCCGAGGTAGACTGATACCAATACAGTACATATGCCAGGCGCCGCGTCAGGAATGGCCGGCGCCACTCACGCGCGCGGCCACTACCATACCTGCAAATCCGTTGGAGCAGCCACGCGACTCGGTGCTCAGAGTCGGACTCAGACCTCCACCAAAAAGGGACCTCTTCGGCAACAGTGGAATTTCGAAGTCAGGTGCCCGGCTGCCTCCCCTACTCATTTTTCCACTTCCCCGCCCTCGCAGTGCCTGCCGTTGCCCGCCGCGCGCTCGTCAAACGCCCGCCGAAGTTCGCGCTGCGGGACCGACGAAAGCCGCAGAAGATCTGCGATCGGAAGCCCGAAGCCGGCGGTCAATCGTGGCCGCGGCCGAATCTGGCATCCGGGAGTTTTAGTACTGTGGTTGAGTAGGTCCTATTTCGAAAAGAAATCTTCGCAATTCATCTACTATGTTTTGCTTGACGACTGCAGGAGATAGTCTTATGCTTTTGAAGTTGTCAATAGAATTGTCAATTCTATTTTAATAATAATTCAAACTGCCGAGACGGAGGCACAACAGCAACATGCTACAAGACATCAACCTGGACGCGGTGCTGAAGGACTTGCGGCTGGAATTAGAACACATTAACGGTGCAATCGAAGCGTTTGAGCGATTGGGCCGGAGGAAGACCTGTAGACGCGCTTCCCTCGCCACAACCCCTCGTCCAGCGGAGCGTGGCTCGGGAAAAGACGGCTCCCAGAGTATCTCCGCTCGCTCGCATCCCCCTCAAGACTACCAGGGACCAACCGCCCAGTGATCCCACTGCTCCGGCATCACACCAGTTGCCGAATTCTTTTGGTAAGCAAGTTTTCCAGGCTCGCACAGCGGTCGTGATTCCCGGCCCCTCGCCGGACCGAAAGTCTCGGCAGGAGAAATACATAGGCGCGGTCAGGAAACTGACCACATGCCAACTTTCTGTCTTGGCGCATTCTCTGGGACGCACCAGATCCGACCAGTCTCGTGACGATCTACCACGTCGAAGGCAAACGGCCACCATCAGATTTTTCTCCGCGTTTTAGCAGGCAAGGCTTCGTTGCGTGTGTAGCGAGGCCAACGATTACCGGCTCCGCCGCATTCAGTACTGCAAGGAACCCAGCATCGACTAGTCCTGGCCGTCCGGGATCTTCTAATCTCCCTTAATTGGGTATGGATTCATTAAAGGGCTGAACTTGTGATACGGGGGGCCGGAAGCGCGGACGCCGAGCGAACAGCTTGTTGTAAGAGAGCCCGGGGCGGCACACACGGAGGATAGGGCTTACCGGGTTCCGTTGGTTTCGTTGCGCAGCCTCAGGAAACGCGCCTGCCGGAGGTGGCCGTCATGGGTCCATTCCAAGAACTCGACCTCGGCGACGAGCACGGGCTCCACCCAGCGACAGGGCCTCATGGCTTTCGCGGTCAACCGATCGCTCCAACGGCCGCTGGTAGACTCCGGAAGGTTTTCGAACGGGCAGCGCGAGGTCTGGAGCTGGCGCAGCAGGCGAAACAGCTGGTCTCGCACCTCGGGAGTAATACCCCTACTCGTCTGTGCCACGTACATCAGCTGGTTGCCAGCATAGTGGCCGAGTAGCACTGCACCCTGGGTCTGTGAGTCCAGCGTGTAGCCACCGATAACAAAGTCCTGCGCGAGATTCACGGACATTTTTTGCCAGGCGCCGGAGCACAAGCCCGGCTCGTAGCCGCTGTTCAGGCGCTTGGCGACCAGCCCTCCCAGCCCTTGGGTCTTCACGGCCAGGATAAGGTCATCCAAACGACCGCCCAACGGGGACGGTTCGCGTATGGAGTCGCCCAGCTTCGCTAGAACTTGGTCGGCCAGCCGCTCACGCCGCTCGGCCAACGGCTCCGCCATGACATCGCGTCCTCCCAAGATCATGACGTCAAAAACGTAATAACACAGAGTGGCTGGACGAGATTGATACTCGAGCGCCTTAAACGACGGCTGTCCGGACTCATCCAGCGCAGCCAACTCTCCGTCCACAACGGTTTCGTCCGGCAGCATCCCCAGCGCGGCGACAACAGCTGCGTACCGGCTGCCAAACTCTCGGTTTGTGCGCGAGCGTAGACGGACTTGGTGGTCGGACTTGTAGGCAATGGCGCGGTAGCCGTCCAGCTTGATCTCGTACTGCCACTCGGGACCTTCTGCAAGCCGGTCGGCCGGGCGCAGCAACATCGGTCTGATGAAGTGGGCTTTGGTCACCGTGCTTTGCTAGTGTGGCACAGACCAACGAACCGCGCTTGCATCCGAATGTCCGCCGAGGAAGAATTCTGGATCGAGTGCGGCTCTACGTTAGGTCGTCTCCTTTCGCGAGCGAAATCATCTCACGAAAACTCGATTGCCAGCGGCAGAGCAGTCCTGCTACCGACCACGCTCACCAACGTCTGACAAGCCAAACGGTTCTCGTCTCCATCCGACCTACAGTCCACCAATCCCGGCCAGACCGCCGCTTGATACCGCTTACAGGTGTATCACCGAGAGGACTTCACTGAATCGAAAGAGTAGCGGAAGCAGGGCTGGAAATCCCTGCAATCGTGATCATCAACAATTGTGCTCCAGACCGAGTGTTCGGTGGGAGCTGGATCGTAAGCTGATCGACACCATCCACGAATAGCGCCGCAGCGCCTGCATAGAGAACCGTTGCTTGTTCTCCGCCGACGCGCACTAAGATCGGTTGCGTTAAGTTACTCGGGACGTTGGCGACTGACCCTGTCACGCCAGGGGGAATCGTCTCTCCGCCTCCGGTAAAATAGATCGTCACCTTCGAACCCTGAGCGGCAGGTGAAGAAGGGCTGTTAACGGAGCCGTTTTGGTTTAAGGCCACCGCCGGGCCCGAGCCCGTCCCACCAGTTATAAATGCGCCGGGTGACGCACTGGCGACCGGGACAGTCTGAGTTGCTGAGGCGCCTTGGTATTCGACTTGCACAATCACTTGTGATTGGCCACCTACCTCATGAGGAACGATGGCAATAATCTGGCTTGCGGAAGAATATAGGATCGGAGCCGGAACGGAGCTAAACAGAACCCGGGTCCCTTGCAACGTCGTGTCAATCGCTCCCGATGCCGAATTCAGAACATAGGATACGCCCGTACTGGGACCAAGAGCAGTACCCAAGATCGATACAATTTCTCCGGGCGCAATCGGTCCCGGCAACCGGGTGGCCGCATGGATCACGCTGCCGATGAGAAGGGTGTGCGCGGAGGGAGCAACCGCAGGCGTTACCGAGATCACCGTGGAGCAAAGGCAAAGAAGTATCATGGATTTCGGTTCGACGCAGATTATGGAAGCCCCCATTATACGCTGGCAAATCTTCCCCCGAGCCCTGGCGTCCCCGACATCGCGTCCCCGACCGGCACAGGCCCGCAATCGCAGCCGGCTGCCCAAGAAATTGGGATTTTAGAGCAGGCCAAATCACAAAATATCAAAAGGCCCGGAATTCTGAAATACGGATAAAAGAATAGATACATACAGGTTCCTAGCACGCACGGGTTCACTTCCTTGCGGGCCCGCATAAAGTTGCCCTCGAACCATCTCCGCTAACGTTTGCCGATGGTGAGTAGATAGGAATTCTACGAGCGTTCAGGAATTGTTGTGAGGATACGGCAGCGCTCCGTTACTTCTTTGAACGGAGGAGGAGCGAAGCGCTGCCTAAAACGTCCCCAAAAACTCCTGATATCTCAGGAAGAACGGGGAAACTATCGAGATAGTAATGCAAAGCCAAGACGCCGTCAAGAATGCAAACACAAGAATTTTACAAGGGGTACGATTGTTCTATCAGATTTAGCTATGCTAGACCCGCGAATCGACCAGGGTTAGACGGCAAAGACGAGCTGCCAGACTCGCGAGAAGTTGAGCACGGCCTTGCCAGTATCCAAACTCTTTACCGGAGCATTGGCTCCGAGGAATCCCTTCCGTTCCACTGAGTTGGTGTAAGTCAGTCAAGTCCTGTCGGCCGCCGCTCATAAACCAAGGAGTGCTCTTTCGGGGTGGGACCCGGTCTTCTTCGTATAGCGAAAGGCGGCATGCGCCGGCAAAACCGCCGGCATCCGGCATCCGGAGGGCGCGCAACGCGAAAAGCAGCGGGCGCCGATGCAAGGTACGGGAATTCGACCTGAGTAACTGCCGAGAGAAGGAAGCAGGAGGAAATAGACAGAGGCTGGCGAACCGTAGATGATGGAAACAGAGGCGTAGCGCCCAGGGAGAACATATCGAGGCGGTCGAAGTACTGGGCGCACCGATCGCGTCTCTGGGCACACCAGGCGTTTCGAGCGAACCTCTCAATCGCATGAGCATGACGAACTCAAGCGGGCTGGCCGCAAAGTCGGCCCTCGGTGATCCCGTGAAAAGGGATCAAGGAGAGCACCCCCGGCTCGGAATTACAGAAGCTTGCTCGCGGCGGCCAGAGAATCCGGTTTGAGGCCTACGCTGCAACTCCGTCAAGAGGTTAGAAGGACCGGCGAGTTATAGCACCCCCCTGACTCGACTGCTGTACGCTCGGAATCCAACTATCCGGCAGCGGGCACCACGGCGAAGTTGGTGCCAGGCCAAGTGCGAAAAGAATAGTGGATTACAGTGAATTAACTGAGAAACCTGAACCGGCGGACCCACTCGCCAACAAGAGCGATTCAGCCCGCGCTCCAGAAGCATGCTTGGTCCGAGAGAAACCAAAACACCGGGAGCGCGGGTGCTCACTCGCCCATGATCGCGTTATTAGCGATGGCTGCAGCGGTCGCCCTGGTGCTCCTGATCGGACGAATCGTCATCGGCTTCGAGCCGAAACAAGATCGGGCTGGGGGAGCGGGAAGAGCGCTGGTATGGGAAACGAGGGTTGTGAGCATCAACGAGTGGAGTCCACCGACTTCCGCCGCGTCGCCCAATAGCGTTTCATTCGTTCCGACACTTGTTGTCGCTCTTCCGGCGGCATGGATCTTCGGCCTCGTGAACTTCTAGGCCGATCCCATAAGAAGGACTGATCGGGCCTTGTGAGTCTTCGAGAGCGGCAATCACTCGCGCTAGCCTTTTTTCTCCGCGTCCAGTTCGCGCAAGATCTGACTCAGGTCCATAGGCCAATTGGGCAACGTGCGCATCATACTCCGTATAACCGAACGTTCCGGTTCTCGGGGCTCCGAGACGCGATCGAGAGGAAAGAAACTCCGTGTCGGCGTTGGTAGATCTGAGCGCATCGGTGATCACCGCAGACGGTCCCGCCACCGCCACCAGTGGTCCCCCGCCGGCGACTGACCCTGGCTGGCTCCTGGCCTCACTACGGCGAGCGAGCATTAACGCATGAAATGGTGCATTAATGCTCGTCTGGACAAACACAGCGCGAGTGTACGGTGGAGATCAGACCGAGTCAATAGAACTTCTCTGTGAAAATTTCTTTGGGTTTAGTCATCTCATGATGTGGGCCTGCTGGACCGTCGTAAGCCTAGACGCAAGTACGCTCTGGGTAAGAACCGTTCCGCCACCAAACACGACGAATCCCTGAACCAGCCTCGGATTGAAGGCGCACACCAGCATACTCCCTAATCCTGCTTACTGGGCGAGGCTAACCATGCGGTTTCGTTTCGCACCGCATATTGGGAACTGCCCGAAGACCGGGTCGCGATCTCCTCCGACGGCCCTCCCGTGGTTGCCGTCAATCGTGCGGCGCTGTTTCATGTAAAACGCCTGGCGGTTATCTTGCCAATTTGCAGAATCTGCTATAAACTTTTCCAATAAGTCCGCGAAATATGCCGGGCGCCGCACCAGCCATAACCATCTGGCCGGCGCCACTCCTGTTTCTCACAACGGGACGTTTTGATCAGCCCCCTGGCAGCGAACCTCAGCACAACCTTCCAGTGTCCCGATCCCCGCTTGAGCAGCGGCGCGCTATTGTGGCGCACCAGTGCCCTTGGCGCACGAGTGGCAGATACCGGTGAGGGGAGATTAGCAGATTCGGTACGGTCAGCACCAAGCCGGTCGGCGCCGGATACCGCGAGCGCGTTCTCGCCCGCCAAGGGCGGTGCGGATCCCAGGTGCGCGGTTTGGCGTCCGTTCTGGACTCCCACTGCGGATACGATTATGAGCGGAGTACACCCTGCGACCGTCAGCCCAAACCGACAGGCTGTCGGAGCATTGGCGCGTTCCTTGCCTGAGTGGGGAAACGGCTCCAGTTCAATGGATTGCAGAAGTTGGCTCGAATTTCAAAGGATACTTCCGCTGGATCGCCCGAGGAACACCTTGACGCCAAAACCAATTGAGGAAATCCATATCCGATTAAGGGAGATTAAAACATGCAATTTCGCCTTCCGCTCTTCAAGGGCGCCGTCGCCGGCGCCCGCTGGAGACGAAAAACCTTCAAGAAATGGCCGTCTTCTAGCAAGACGTTTGGAGTATAACCTCAAAACTCCGGCTGCACCCCAACCCAGGATCAAGACAACGTCTAAAACCAAGTCCAACAGCGTCAGCGGCGCACCGGAACCATAAGGGTTGGCTGCTCAGGGGTCGGCGCAGCGCATGTTTGGACTGACAAAGTGGGGAAACCAGCGCGAATCTCTCAGGTTCGAGCAGGAAGGACAAGACTGTAGCTCGTCGACTAACTCGAGCGGCGCCTCGAGGAGACCGTTCCGGTGCCATCCAACCTGCAAGGTCGTTGCGGTTACGCCTGATGCGGGCATCGGTGGCTTGGGGCACGGAATCCCAAGTTAACCGCACGGTACTCACCTTCGCGAGATCCATTCATAAGCCCAAAGCTAACACCAGCGTCCAGGCTGAGGTAACGTCCGTGCTTGTTAAGATTCAGCTAAGACTGCGCTCCGCCGGAGATAGGAATGCGATATCGTTCGAGAGCCCTGTTGTTCGCTGCCGTTTGCTCCCTGCCGCTCGCCGCCGAAGCACAGAGCACGTGCACCACGTCCAGTTTGTTCGGCACGTACTTCTATGTCTTGAGCGGCAATTATTACAGCGGTGCTGACAGCCAATTCGTTCCGTACGCAGAGGTCGGTAGGTTCGTCGCCGATGGAAACGGGGGCATTAGCGGGCAGTCCACCGCGAGTACGGGTCTTACTCTAGGGCCGCTGGTCTTGAATGGGAGTTATACTCTCGCCGGGAATTGCACTGGGACTATGGCGCTGAATACGCAAACGCTCAACCTCCAGCTACTCTCAGGCGGACAGAGCGTTTTGCTCGCCTCCTCATCGATGGATTTTGTCGTTACTGGCCAAGCGTACCGGGCCGCGAGCAGTGGCGGGGGCGTGTGCGCTAACGGACTGTTGAGCGGAACTTATGGTTACGTAATGTCCGGGCAAGTCGCACTGAGCAGTGGCGATTACTATTATTCCGAGACCGGCCAGCTCCTGGCGGATGGCAATGGCCACATCACCGATACGAACGTCTATGATTTGGGTGGCGGTGGGCGGTCCGATAGCGGGAGTGGAACTTACAACATCAACGCCGATTGTTCGGGCACCGTTCAACTGGTCTATCCGGAAGGAACCTATACCTACAACATCGCGCTTGCGCAAGGTGGCGACCTTTTGTTTCTCGAGACCGATCCGGGAACGGGTGTCGCGGGGACCGGCCAGCTTCAATCTACTGGCGGAAAGGTGTTGCCCCAGTTCGTCTTCGGTGCTGGAACCTGGTACTCGGCCTTGTATTTCACCAATACCAACAGCGACAGCGTCTCTTTCACGGTGAACTTCATCGCTGATGCGGGGATACCTCTGACTGTGCCGCCGCTCGGCGGATCCTCCATTGCTGTCACGATTCCACCCAGTGGCACAGCGGTGCTAGAGGCCCCGAGTTCGGGATCGTTCGGCGATGGGTATGCGTCCGTTACTTTGCCCGCGGGTGTCACCGGATACGGAATCTTCCGACAGAGCGTGGCGGGCCGCCCCGATCAGGAAGCCGTCGTGCCGCTTACCAATGCCAGTTCGACGACGAATACACTCGCTTGGGATGAAACCGGAAACGCCGTCACCAGCCTGGCGATTGCCAATCCCAGCGCTGTGGCCACCACGGTCACCATCACGGTTTGGGATACCAGCGGAAAGCTTCTCGGTACCTCACCACCCGTCGCCCTCGCGGCCACTAGCAAGATCGAAGGGGCACTGGACGCACTATCCGGTCTGAACCTCTCAGGTAAGCGGGGTTCGGCGCAATTCACTGTCTCGACGGGAAATGTAGCGGTGTTGGGACTCCGATTTTCAGGCGTCGCCTTCACATCGATTCCTGCGGCCGGCAATTGAAATAGGTGGCCTGGCGCGGTACCTTCTGCTGGGGACGCGGTCTTCAGTTGCTAAGTACCGCAGACGGCAAGATTGACCTCGTGCGGTCTCGTCTCTGACCGCGAAGCCAGCTCACCGATTCGCGCACGAGATCCGGGACGATCGACCGCCGAGCGACAAGTCTGCGGAGCAATTGGTCCACATATCGTTCTTCGCCTGATGTCCAGGACGGGGGCAAGATACTAAGCGCTTCATCCGCGATTTCCGTTGGGAGTTCCATCAAGCGGTCCAGCCACGGCTCGAACGTCAACATGGATACGTGTCTTCCATAGACTGCCGTGCGGGCGTAGATACCCTGTATGGCCGAGTCTCGAAATGTCCAATCGTTTCCTTGAAACGCTAAACCGTTGTCGATGATTTGCGTTACCCAGCGAACTTGGCTGAGGCCGCCTCCGGACGCCACGTCCGCTCGAAAAAAGATCGCTTGACGACCATCGGCATTACTTACCCACTTGTCGAACACTAACGCTGCGCAAAGATCTGCGCCGTTATACAGATTGTGCAGCAACTTGTCTGGAAAACAGTCGTAAACTGGATGGCGTCCCGGTGTCCCAGGATGCTGTGACCCAAAATGCTCGCCAGCACACATTGCACTTCGCTGCCCAGTGGGGACAAACTCGGCGCACGAGTCCACCAAGTCTTGATCGACCGTTATGAGCGCAACCGGCGGTGTGGCGATATGAAGCCGGGTAAGCAGAAACGTTCCGATGACTTCATTGATCAGTGTTCGCGGTCCCTGGAGATTGCAACCAAATTTCACGATGTAGTGGTGTCCATCGTTGGTTTCTAGCAATTGCGGTCTGGTTCCACCCCTCATAGCACGAATCCATCGACACGCACGAACCCGTTGTAGCAAGCCAGCCATCTCTACGTTCTCCAGATGAATTTCCCGGACTCTTCGGCTATCCTGGGGCCAATATCAGGTTTGTTCGGGAAATAGGAGCTCGCTCTCTGATATTTCGGCTAAGGTGCCGTCGCAGCTTTGCTTTGGTGGCCCAGATGTTCCGTGAACAATTGGTCCAACCCAGTATCCAAGTCGGTGATCGGGAATGGCTTAAGATCGCTGATCTGGATAGTGTTGGAAAGAGAATTCTCCATCCTTGCGAGCATCGACGTGCCGCTCTCGGCAGCAACGTCTTGCTCCAGTTGAGCGAGGAGTAACTGCACGATCGGGCGTTCCTCCTCGGGGACTTGGGCGAAATCGTTTCCAACACGGATGTACACTCTGTCGGCAAGGGGATCGAGGATCAGGACCGCAATGGGACACAGCCGACCGCTTGGCAATTCGAATTGCAAGACAGCGTACGCAGTTTCGCAATGCATGTCCGAACTCGACCAATAAAGACCGGTGTTCAACCGCGTCGCGGCGTTTCGGTCAGGAGTCCCGCTGCGATTCTACGCTGAAGAACCTCACAAGAGTGGCCGTTTGACAAGGCCCGCTGGAGCCCTCTAGGCAGACTCTCGCGGGCGATACGGCATAACCACGAACTACACGTTCATAGACTGAGCAGATATAGTTCATCGAATCGAAATTCCAAAACGGGGATCTACGCTTCGTCGCAGTAGTGGCGGAGTGAGTTCCGGAGTCTCAGATTTCTTCGCGGTGAGATCTGGGTGAAGTCCGGCTTGTTGTTCAGCCGCGATGTGGGCGTATGGTGGTTCCGCTTACCTTCCTTGGTTCGCCTTGTGTCGGCTTGAGCTCAACCGCTAGAGTTGTCAACATGGCCATCGAACTCGATGGCGTCCACGTCACCGTCGGCAGCAGCGGCGCGCGGATTTACACTCGAAATTCATACCGCAAGACTTTTAAAGCAGTACCCGCGGCAGTGCTCCTAAGGACCTTCCCACTGACCTCAAGCCGTAAGTCTCCCGTTTCCAGCTTCGCCGGCCAGTCGATCACGAGTTGAATCCTCTTTCCGACGGGTAACATCCGGTCTGTCTTGAAAAACAACCCGCCAGTACTGACATTTGACACCACGCCCGTGCCTCGATCGTGCCCAATCTGGAACCGCAGCGGAGCCGACACTGCATTGCGCACCGTGCGGCGCCGATTTGCCGCGAACCGCCTCACAGTGGGAGTGCCAGATAGGTCCGCCACGTGCGTCGATTGTGTCCGCAAATTAGCCAAGAGGTACTAGTCTTCCACGCCCAGTACGTTCTGTCAAGAACCATTTTGGACCGAGGCCTCTGTATTGATTGCGTGGTGTGCCGATCCGAACGTTGAGTCCAGTTTCCTGATTCTTGACTCGCACCGCCCGGTCTCGAGTCTCATAAGGATCGGTCCGACTCGATGCAGGTGACCGACTTCTTGCGAGAGTAGCGATTGCATTGCAGAAAATAAGTTGGGCCGCACTCGACATCAGGCACGACGATGACCTGCCGCTAGTAAGAAAACCGATCGCAGATCGTTTACCCACATCACGCAACGCCTTCGCACTCCTCCGGCGTGTGCGCAGAAAGATACCGGTCCGTCTCTCGGGAAAAACGAGGGAAATTTCACGACGACTACTCATCATCCGCTCGTCACGCAAGCTCACCGATGTGCCTACGGGATGGTCCAGGCGCCGGTAACTTGCCACCCACTACCAATCGAGGCGTTGTCGTAGGAGAATGCGTATACGTTTTGGGTGCCTTGGAAAGTTCCGGCAAAACTCACTGGAACGTTGACGGTCAAAAGGTTGCCGCTGGAGGAACTAGAGCCGGTGACTGCAGAGACCGTGCACTGGCTGTTGGCCAGCGAGGCGGCACTACCCAGAGTGATCGGCCCTAGCCAGTCCGCACCGGCGTCATCAAGCAGGCGAAACGCTCTGGCAGAATTGTTGAACTCCACGTAACAACTGCTGGGAGCGGTGAGGCTGGAGTTGATCAAAAAGTACACAAGGCTAATGTCGGCTGCGCCGCTCGCGTCGTCCACAGTGACGGCAAACGTCTGCGAAGAGCCCGAACCCGTGGTTGGAACCACGGTTGGAGGTCCGGAAGTAGGCACCGTCCAAGTTCCTGTAATCAACCAGCCGACGCTCGCGAAGGCGTTATCGAAGGCAAAGGCATAGATATTCTTGGCCCCGGCAAAACTTGGGGCAAAGCTAAGCGGGATAGTGAGAGTCAGGTTGCCGGTTACAGTGGCCGTCGCGGCAGAAACGGCGCATTGGTGGTTGGCGATCGAAGTGGCAGTGCCTAGCGTGATCGGCCCCAGCCAGTTGGTGTTAGCATCGTTACGCAGTTGGAACGTTTTGGCCGCGCTGCTGTACAACAGCAGACAAGTGTTGGTGGCGCTAAGTGTAGGATTCACCAGAAAATACACGAAGCTGGAATTGCTGCCGTCGGCCGTGCTGATGGCTGAGTTAACGGTGAAGGTCTGGGAAAAGCCCGAACCGGAGACCGGCACTACGGAGATCTGGGACTGTCCCGAATTGGTTACGGTCCAAGTGCCCACAGAAAGCCAGCCGCTCGAACTCGAGGTGGCGTCGTAGGCTAACGCATACAAATTCTTGGCACCAACGAAAGCCGCGCCAAAGTTCACCGGAATACTCACGCTTAGATCGTCGCCGGCGAGCAAGCTGGAGCCCTTGCTGGCGTCGATCGTGCACTGGCTGTTGGCGACGGAAGTAGCAGTGCCCAGAGTAACCGGGCCCAACCAACCGGTCCCGGCATCGTTTTCCAGCTGGAAAGTGTTGGTGGCGCTGTTGAATTCGGCATAGCAACTGCCGGGAGCTGCGAGGGCGGAATTGACAAGGAAATACACGATCCCAACGTTCGATGCGCCGCTGCCATCAGCTACGGTGATGGTAAAGGTCTGTGAAAAGCCGGAGCCGGTTGCGGGGGCAGTGGAGATCAACTGTGGTGGTTGGGGTTTTGCCTTGGTGATCGCTGTGGCGACATTCGAATACGGGCCCAGGTTTCCGGCCGCATCCATCGCCCGCACGCGGTAGCTATAGCTCGAGCCCGGACTCAAACTAATATCGCTGTACGCAGTGCCAGGTGGTGTTGCAATCTGGGCAAAGCTCGTGCAGCCCACTCCCTGGCAACGTTCGATCAAGTAAATGGTCACCGCTGCGCTGGCGGTGGAGGCGGCCCAACCGAGGTTGATTTGATTCATACCCGCGGTGCTGGCACTCAGATTCGTCGGAGCCGTCGGCACTGTCGTCGACAAACCGAATCCGATGACGACCCCGCCGGTGGCCGAGAGGGCCAAGCGGTTCCCCGGCCCGGATACCGCTAAAGGATTTACAATATCGATCGTGGAAGCCGTTACCCCTGCCGCAACCTTGAGACTCAAGCTCGCGACCGTCCCGCTGGCCAACGTTGTGGTGTTTAAGCCGGAAACCAAACAGGTGTATGTACCCGAACCTGCAACACAATTCAGGGTCTTGCCGGCGTTGGTTACCGACGGGCCCGCAATTGCGGAAATCGCCAAAACGTTGTTGGTTGGGTAGCTGAACGTCCACTGGAGAGCTGCCGGTTCACTGCCGGACGGCGAAGTCAAATTTAGGCTTAGGGATACCGTCCCATCTACCGAGGCGGTCCCCGAGGAAAGCGCCAGGAGGTCGTTCTGCGCGAAAACTACCCGAGGAGCCATCAAGAGGACCGCTGCGAGGAGCAGCTGAATGTTCCGGCCATGCGAATGCTGCAAAGGGGTTTCCATGTACGTTTTAATACACAAGAGCGGTTTTACACGTGTCGCTTTTCTTACAAATCGGGGGATGACCAAATTTATCACGTTCTCTCGGCACGGCCAAGGGTGAAAATAGTAAATTGGTCGGAATTGAGGATAGTTGGGATTACTACGGTGATGGGAAGTTTTCCAAGAGATTCAGTCCCTAAGGTTATAAAATTAGGGCGATTTCAAATCGTGCGGATCGGCGTGGTTTTCACCGTTGAGTGTGGCAGCGGGCAAATCCAGCTGACCTCCCAGAATTCCCGGGGCCGTTCGTCAACGAGGAGACAGGACTGGGCAAAAACTTCCGGCTGCCGATTCTCACCTAGTGAGAATCTGCACAGATCCAGTTGCGCATCGGGCAAGTCTCTTGTTTTCTGACGACTGTGTTTGGCACTTACCGTGCCTTAGTGCCGCTCCAACTTCAACATTGATCATTGGGGGTAAATGCAAATTCATACGAAATCCATATCAGTCCGGAACTGCAGTCGCTGCGGCGATGAATTTCGCGTCGGGTCCAACGAGAGAATCTGCCTTAGCTGCCGCAGGCCCAGAAAGCAACCATTGGGACCGCTTGTTCGGCACCTGACGCTCCGCGAAAAACAAATCGTCGAACTCGTCGGTCAGGCTAAACTAAACAAGGAAATTGCCTACCACCTGCATTTAACAGAGGGAACCATCAAGGAATACTTGAATAAGATTTTTCGCAAGCTCGGCGTCAAGAACCGCACGGAGCTCGCAATCTGGTCATTGGCAAATCCGTCTCAATGTCGCTGGATCGCGCAAAAGGCGGGCACGCCGTACCCGCAAGTTTCCGAAACGGTCCGATCACACCGGCCAAAACAGGTAACCTGCGTGGTCGATGGGTCTTAAGTTCCAGGGCCCACTCCGTTTGGAGGGCCGCAATCAGTGACTGGAGGAAGGCCTAAAGGAAGGAGTCGCAGTTGGGATTTGTGGTTTTCCGCGGCACGCAGAGGGCTGGTCGCCTGCGCAGGCGTTGTTGACGCCGTTGTGCCGTAGTTGGACCGTGCGGCTTATTGCCCTCCCGAGTGCTCGATCCGAGCCCGTGGTTCGTCCTCGTCGAGACCGCCTAATCCATCACCGGGCCGCTTCGATGGCTGCGGTCACGACGTTACTCACAACTTGCTGGCCGCCGAAGCTGAATACCTCCACTTGAACTGGGACCGCGTCTCCGAACATTGGAGCCGTTGGCACGCGTACCTGAATCGCGTACAAGCCCGCATGACCAGCCACGGGCTGCACAGAATCGGTCCTAGCGTATGCCCCACCAACTTCAACCAGCAAGGTCGCGAACGTGTCGACTTTCCCCAGCCCAGAGGCGAAGATCAAGACCTCATCGCCCGGCTGCGCAGGGTGTCCTGAAAGGCTAAAGTCTCGCTCCATCACGCGATCCTGCGTTCCGACAAACGCGAGTAGGCCATGATCTTCTGCCGATCCAAGCAAGGGCCGAATCACTGGTGAGACTTCGTTCATGGTGCTGCTCAACGGCGCCGTGATTCCCTCTGGGGTCTCTACGGCGATCGATAACGGTGCGCCCGCAGCAAGGGCTGGGCAGAGAAAGTTCACCCGGGTCGCGGAACGGTAAAGGACAGGCACTGCCTGGCCATTGACTTGAACGCGAACGCCTCCTAGGTCCACAGTGCTGCCAGACGGGTCGGATAGCACCGAATTCTCAGGAGCAAGCCATCGTCCCGCTAGGCTTCCAATCGCATTCGGACTGCATCCCACCGCTTGCGATGGTGTCAACGAGGGTGCCCCCGCGTCCACCTCGATCGTCACCTGGGCCGCCGAAGACTGGCCTGCGGAGTTGGTCGCCGTAAAGACGAGGACGTGCGTGCCCTGTTGGGACTCAACCGGAATCCAATGAAACAGCCCTGTTGCCGGGTCAAAGGAAGCGCCGGTCGGAAGGCTTTGAGCGGTCAGCTGAACCGGTAAATCGCTCGGATCTTCGGCACCGACTACGAAACGCACCACAGTCCCAAGTCGCGCGAATTGCGTCTTGGGAATGCTCAGGACCGGGCCGGCCCCCGGGAGAACCAGGACTGCATCCTGCATTTGCTCATTCTCCCAACTCGTGGTGATGCGGACGGATTGCGGTCTCGCCAGCGGGTCGATCGAGACTTGGAAAGTGAGACTGGACTGATCGGGACGCGCCGCCACGACCGCCGGAGTTCTTGCCTGCTCACTGCTGCTGGCGACCTCGAGTTCCAGGGGAGTCGAACTCGCCACGACCCGCACCTCACACGTAACTTGCGCCCCCGGACTCACGACCCTGGGCGAACAAGACAGCGACGAAACAGGACTTTGGAGGCGGGAAGACTCCAGGGCTGGACCGATTGTCGGAACGGCCGCAGTTGACCTCGAAGGCTTCAAGCTTCGGCTCGTTACCGTCCCTGCGGGAGTGCCGGTCCCGGTAGACGTACTGATCCGAACCGTAACGATGCTGGATCCGCCGTTCAACGTCGCCGTAACGGTGGCGAGCTGGCGGATCGGGATGCCTACTGTAGTACCCGACACAATCGAATTGGCGTTACTGGGCGTAGCGCTGGAACTGATCGAGAATGTAGCGGAAGTGGCACCCGCAGGTACCGTGATCGACGGTGGAACCGATAACAACGTATTGTTGCTGGCCAGCGAGATCGTCGTGCCGCCAGCAGGAGCTGCTTTGTTCAGTGTGGCGGTGCACGTGCCCGTGCCTCCCGCACCCAAACTCGCCGGCGTACAGCTCAATGCCGACACCGACTGCGAGGATAACAAGCTGACCGCAAATGTTTGCGAGACCCCTGTCAGGGTAGCCGTGAGCGTAACTGTCTGGTTGCTCGAGATGTTCCCGGCCGTGGCGCTGAAGGTCCCCGTTATCGACCCTGCTGGCACGGTTGTCGATCGTAGAACTGGCAGCAGCGAGCTATTGCTGCTTAACCCGATCGCGGTTCCATTGGAAGGGGCAGCTTGGTTTAGCGTCACCGTGCAAATCGTGATGCCTTGCGAAACCAAACTGGCGGGATTGCAGGACAGTGAGGAGAGAGACAGGGAAGCAACTAAACTAACGGTAGACGTCTGTACGACACCGTTCAGTGAGGCAGTGAGCATAGCACTCTGGTTGTTGGGAATGCTACTGCCAGCAGTCGCGCTGAACGTAGTGGTTGCCGAACCCGCAGCAATCGTGATCGTCGGCGCCGGAACCGGGAGGAACGCATTACTGCTGGATAAGGAGACTGTGATGCCTCCGGAAGGTGCTGCCTGGCTCACGGTCACCGTGCAGGTGGTACTGGCTCCGCCGGCCAAAGTATTGGGATTGCACGCAAGGGAGGAAAGCGTGACACCCGCCGGGAGGTTGATCGTGGAGGTCTGCGAAATGCCGCTCAGCGTAGCAGTGAGAGTAGCGGTTTGATTGCTGGCAGTGCTGCCGGCGGTCACGCTGAAGCTGGCCGTAGCGGAACCCGCCGGAACGGTGATCGTCGACGCTGGAACGGGGAGGAAATTACTGCTGCTGGCGAGCGAGACTGTCGTGCCACCCGCGGGTGCGGCCTGGCTCAACGTCACCGTACAGGTAGTGCTGGCTCCCGCTGCGACAGTAGTGGGATTGCATGCCAGGGAGGAAAGAGTGACCGCCGTGGTCAGGTTGATGGTGGCGGTCTGGGAGACGCCGTTCAGTGTGGCGGTCAGCGTAACGCTTTGATTGCTGGCGGAGCTACCGGCAGTCGCGCTGAAGGTGGTCGTTGGTGAACCGGCAGGAACCGTAATCGTCGACGCTGGGACGGGGAGTAAATTACTGCTGCTGGCGAGCGAGATTGTCGTGCCACCCGCGGGCGCTGCCTGGCTCAGGGTTACGGTACAAGTGGTTTGGACTCCGCTGGCCAAACTAGAGGGGTTGCATGCCAAAGACGAAAGCATGCCAGCCGCAGTCAGACTGATCGTAGCCGTGCGAGAAACGCCATTCAGAGTAGAGGTCAGCGTAGCGGTTTGATTGGTGACAATACTGCCCGCCGTCGCGCTGAACGTGGCTGTCGCCGAACCCGCCGGAACGGTGATCGCCGATGCTGGAACCGGGAGCAGATTATTGCTGCTGGACAGAGATACTGTCGTACCATCGGAAGGAGCCGGCTGGTTCAAGGTCAGTGTGCAGGTGCTCGTCACGCCGCTTGCTAAACTGCCGGGATTACAGGACAGCGAGGTCAGGATCACGGGCGTTGTCAAGCTGACGATGGCGGTTTGCGAAAGGCCGTTCCAGGTGGCAGTGAGCGTAGCGCTTTGATTGCTGGGAATGGTCCCGCTGGTGGTAGCACTGAAGCTGATAGTGGCCGAACCCGCTGGTACGGTGACCGTGGATGCGGGAACAGGCAGTAACGGATTGCTGCTGGAGAGGCTGATCGAGGCACCCCCGGCTGGAGCCGTCTGGCTCACCGAAACCGTGCAGGTGGTGCTGGCTCCCGAGGTCAGACTGGTCGGATTGCAGGACAACGAAGACAGCGTCGTTGTGGTCACTAAGCTGATGGTGGCAGTCTGCGAAACGCCGCTGAGGGAAGCCGTGAGGGTGGCGCTCTGATTGCTCGGAATATTGCTGCTCGCCGTCGCACTGAAGGTGCCCGTTGTGGAGCCTCCCGGTATGGTTGTCGACCTCGGAACACGTAGTAAGGAATTGCTGCTGGTTAAGACCACTGCCATTCCACCGGAGGGAGCCGCCTGGCTAAGGGTCACCGTACAGGTAGTGACGGTTGCCGGTGACAGATTGGCGGGGCTGCAGGAGACCGAAGAAAGAGTCATCGCGGACTCAAGGCTAATGAGGGCAGTCTGCGAAACGCCGCTTACCGTAGCGCTGAGAGTAGCGATCTGGTTGCTGGGGACACTGCTTGCAGCGAGGGCAGTGAAGGTGGTCGAGGTCGAACCCGCGGGAACCGTGATCGTAGACGCCGGAACGGGCAACAGGGCGTTGTTACTGGAAAGCGAAACTGCAGTGCCACCGGCAGGTGCCGCCTGACTCAGGGCCACGGTGCATGTCGTGCTCGCTCCTGAGGCCAAACTCGTGGGATTGCAGGCGAGTGAAGACAAGACCACGGGTGTTGTCAAACTGATCGTGGAAGTCTTGGACACACCGCTTAGGGTGGCGGTCAGTGTGGCGCTTTGATTGCTCGGAAGGCTACTGTTCGCGGTCGCGCTGAACGTCGTTGTGGCCGAGCCCGCGGGGACTGTAACGGTCGATGTCGGAACTGCTAGCAGCGCATTGCTGCTGGAAAGCGAGACCACGGTGCCGCCGGTGGGAGCCGCTTGGCTTAGGGTCACAGTGCACGTCGTCGTCGCTGCGGACGCCAGATTCGTCGGAGTACAGGACAACGAAGACAAGACGACTACCGGAGCCGTCAAGCTAATCGTGCAAGTCTTGGACACGCCGCTCAGCGTAGCCGTGAGGGTGGCACTCTGATTGCCACCTATGCTGCTGCCCACGGCAGCACTGAACGTAGTCGTGGCCGAACCCGCGGGAACCGTAATCGTCGATGCCGGAACTGGCAGCAGTCCGTTGTTGCTGGAGAGCGCCACTGAGGTGCCACCGGCAGGAGCCGCTTGGCTCAGAGTCACCGTGCATATAGTGCTCGCTCCGGAGGCCAAACTAGTGGGGTTACAGGAAAGCGAGGATAGAACCACCGGTGCGACCAAACTAATCGCGGTGGCTTGCGAAACGCCATTCAGCGTGGCAGTGAGGGTAGCGCTCTGATTGCTCGCAATACTGCTGCTCGCGGTTGCGCTAAAGGTCGTTGTGGCCGAACCCGCCGGGACCGTGATCGTGGATGCGGGAACGGGCAAGAGCGTGTTGTTGCTGGACAACGAGACCGTTGTGCCACCGGTTGGGCTGGATCCACTCAGTGTGACGGTACAAGTCGTACTCGCCGAGGTGCTCAGAGTGTTCGGATTGCAGGACACCGAAGTGAGGGTGGGTGCCGCTACTCCACCCGAGCCAGTCACTACGCCTCCCGAAGCGGAAGTCGGTATGGTATTTCCTACCGCGTCCGTTGCGTCCGTATTGCTGATCCCGACCGACGTACTGCTCACACCGGCTGCAATTGTGAGATTCACGACGGCCACCACCCCGCTCGCCATGGTGGTGGTGTTCATTCCCGTCGCTAGGCAGGTGTAGGTTCCGGAACCGGTCCGGCAATTCAAGCTCTTGTTGGCATTCGTCGCCGATGACCCGGCCACTGCCGAAATCGAAGAGACATTGCTGGCGGGATACGTGAACGTCCACTGTAGCCCCGCTGGCTGACTGCCCGCTGGTGAGCTTAGACTTAAGTTGAGGGAGACCGTTCCATTCGCCGTAGCTGTGCCAGAAGAGAGGGTCAGCGAGTCGGACTGGCCGAAAGCGGCCTGCGCTAGGATTGTAAAAAGAACACCGATGAGGAATGGCCGGATCGTTTGCTTTGGTAAGCTATTTCCCATAGTCGTGGACTCTGAGTACTAGGCGTTCTGAACCTAACATTCCCTGGGTCGTACTGCCTAGCACGAAAATGGTTAATCGCCTGAATAAACAATAGTTAGTAATGGTGAGGGAGGACTTCTCCAATTGCAGTCGGTGTTTTCCGGTGGGGAGTGGCTGTGATCCAGTATTCACAACCACATAAAGCTGCACTCGAAAGGAAACGTGCATCCCGAACGGCTTCTGGGATTGCGAGTGTTTGCCACCTATCGGGCCGCCTCGAAGTCCGCCGTCACCACATTGCTAGTGACTAGCTGGGAATTGGGAGTTGCCACCTCCAACAGGACAGGCTCTGCGTCTCCAACCAGGGCAGTCAGCGGTACTCGCACCTGCACGGCGAAGACCCCGGCATATGCGGACACAGGCTGCACCGATTCAACCTCAGCATTCGATCCGGCGATCCTGACCTGCACGGTGGGTCGGTCACCTAAACCCGTGGCCCAAATCACCACATCATCGCCGGGCTGCGCCGGATGTCCACGCACTTGGAAGTTCCGTTCCATCACCAACTCGTTCGTACCCGCAAACGAGATCATTCCCTGGCCCTGATGGGATCCGTCAAGCGACAAAATTGTGGGCCATGCTGCTTGCATCGTTCCCGTCAGAGGCAGTGTGCTCCCCGCCGGCGTTTCCACCACGAGCGACAATGGCGTGCCTGGCTCCAGTCCCGGACAAAGGAAACTCACGTTGGTCGGCGAAAGGAACAGTATCGGGACAGCTTGGCCATTGACCTTGACTGAGACGCCAACGAGTTCGAAGGCGCTGCCCGATGGCTCCGAAAAGACGCGTTCGGCAAGCCACTCGCCTTCGACGCTAACCCTGGCGTTCGGACTGCATTGTAGCGGGGTGGTCAAGGCTGGCATTCCCCGGTCTACTACCAGCGTAGTGTCCGCTTTCGCGGAGTGACCAGCGGCGTTTGTGGCCGTAAAGCTAATTCGGTAACTCGCTTGTTGGGCTGCCGTCGGCGTCCACGTAAACACACCGCTGGCTGGATCAAAAGAAGCCCCAGCGGGGAGCGGACCAGCGGTCAGTTGCACGGATAGATCATCTGGATCCACCGCGGCCACGCTAAATCGAACCGGCCTTCCCGATGCCGCCCGCAAACTTGCTGGATTCGTGAGCACTGGGCCTACCGCCGGGGCCACTCCGATATTGCTCTCCACGTGGCTATCTCCCAGAACGGCCGTAATCATCGCCGTTTGCTGTTTGGCAACAGGGTCTACAGAAACTTGGAATGTCAGGCTGGACTGGTTGGGGCGAGTCGTCACTACGGCCGGAACCTTGACCTCGGGGCTACTGCTCGCCAAAGACAGCGGCACGGGACTGGGGCTTGGCGCTATCTGAATCTCACAAGTAGTCTGGCTGCCGGCCTTTGCCACGACCGGGAAGCAAGAGAGGATCGAGAGTCCGCTTTGGTGCGGAGCCACAGATACGCGATTAACTGAGTGATCGCTCGAAGTGGATGAAACGAGCGCTGCGGTTGAGAGTTTCGCTGTCACAGTTGCTGCCGCCTGCAGCGTAACCACCGCGTTCGCCACCGTGGTCGGGTTGGCCACGCTGGTAGCTGTCACCGTAACCGACGAAACCGGTTTAAGCGCCACCATCTGCATCGTCCAGCCGTTATTCGCGGATCCCGTAGCCGCCCAAGCGCCGGGGTTGCCGCTCGTCTTGTCCTCGACGAGGTTGCTGTGGAACGTCGACCGCGCGCTGAAGCCAGTGCCCACGGTGCACACCCAGTCGCCGACACAGAAGCCGTAGATGAGATCCGAGGCCGCGGTCGTCGTGGCGTTGCCGCTCGAGACCGCCCCCGCCTTGCCCGATGCTCCCGCCTGTGCATCAATCGGATTCAGCGGATCCACGCCGGCGTATTCGGTGAGATATGCTTCAATCCAACTCGACACCGCCGAAAGCTTGATCGTCACCGTATCGGCGCCACCTTTAACATTCTTTGCGTAGTAAACGCGGCTGCTCGCGCCTTCCGGAGAAGTCAACTGGTTTCCCACCTCAGTAAAGGTGTTTCCCTGGGAGTCGGTGATGGAAGAGAGGCTGGCATTAGCAGTGAAATCGAATGCAACCAGGATCAGATCTCCTGCGGTGGTGTTTGAGGGAAAAGAGAGAGAGAAGGAGCTGGCAGATCCGGACGGCGCGTTCGCAACTGCTTGTACTAAATGCGGCGCGCTGATATTCGACGGCGCGCTATACAAACCCGTGCTGCTCACCGAACCCACACTCGGGCTCACGCTCCAGCTCACTGTTGTATTGCCGGAACCCCCGGTCAGCGCGGCTGTGAATTGTTGCGTCTGGTTAACCGCAAGTGTGGCAGTAGCCGGACTGATAGTCACACTCGCCGGCCCAAGCAGGGTTATCACCGCGCTGGCCGTCTTGGTTCCATCCGCCGCGCTGGTCGCAGTCACCGTCACGGTTTGTCGCGCGCTGATGCTGACCGGAGCTGTGTACAACCCCGTGCTGCTCACAGTGCCTACGCTTGGGCTTACGCTCCAGGTCACGGCTGTGTTACCCGATCCGCCTGTCACGTTGGCCGTGAGTTGCTGCGTTTGATTGGCCGACAGACTTGCCGTTGCCGGATTCACCGTCACACCCACCGGCGCTAGCAGCGTGATCGTCGCGCTGGCCGACTTGGTCCCGTCCACCACGCTGGTCGCGGTCACCGTCACCGTCTGTTGCGCGCTGATGCTTGCTGGAGCCGTGAACAACCCTGTGCTGCTCACTATGCCTACGCTCGGACTCACGCTCCAGGTCACCGCTGTGTTGCCGGAACCGCCCGTCACGGACGCTGTGAACTGCTGCGTTTGATTGGGGGAAAGACTCGCCGTTGTCGGACTCACCGTTACACTCGCCGGTGCCAGTAGCGTAATCGTCGCGCTGGCCGACTTGGTCCCGTCCGCCACGCTGGTCGCCGTCACCGTCACCGTCTGTTGTGCGCTGATGCTGGCAGGAGCGGTGTACAAACCCGTGCTGCTGACCGAACCTACTCTTGGGCTCACGCTCCAGGTCACCGCCGTATTGCCGGAACCGCCAGTCACCGAAGCGGTAAACTGCTGGGTCTGATTGGCCGCCAGGGTGGCGGTGGACGGACTGAGGGTAACGTTTACGGGCGCCAGCAGGGTAACCGCGGCACTGGCTGCCTTGGTACCATCGGCCACGCTGATCGCCGTCACGGTTACGGTCTGCTGTGCCGTAATGCTGGCAGGAGCGGTGTACAATCCGGTGCTGCTGACCGAGCCTACGCTGGGATTCACGCTCCAGGTCACGGCTGTATTGCCGGAACCACCCGTCACCGTGGCGGTGAACTGTTGCGTCTGATTGGCCGCAAGGGTGGCCGTGGCGGGACTGAGGGTAACGTTCACGGGCGCCAGCAGGGTGATCACGGCACTGGCCGTCTTGGTGGCATCGGCGACACTGGTCGCCGCCACGGTTACGGTCTGCTGTGCGGTAATGCTAGCGGGCGCAGTGTACAAACCGGTGCTGCTGACCGAGCCTACGCTGGGATTCACGCTCCAGGTCACGGCTGTATTGCCGACACCGCCAGTGACTGTGGCGGCGAACTGCTGCGTCTGATTGGCCGCCAGGGTGGCGGTGGCCGGACTGAGGGTAACGTTCACGGGCGCCAGCAGGGTAACCGCGGCACTGGCTGCCTTGGTGCCATCGGCCACGCTGGTCGCCGTCACGGCTACGGTCTGCTGCGCCGTAATGCTAGCGGGCGCAGTGTACAAACCGGTGCTGCTGACCGAGCCTACGCTGGGATTCACGCTCCACGTCAGGGCCGTAATGCCGGAACCGCCAGTCACCGTGGCGGTGAACTGTTGCGTCTGATTGGCCGCAAGGGTGGTGGTGGCCGGACTGAGGGTAACGTTCACGGGCGCCAGCAGGGTAACCGCGGCACTGGCCGTCTTGGTGCCATCGGCCACGCTGGTCGCCGTCACCGTCACCGTCTGTTGTGCGTTGATGCTGGCAGGAGCGGTGTACAAACCGGCGCTGCTGACAGAACCTACGCTCGGACTCACGCTCCAGGTAACCGCTGTATTGCCGGAACCGCCGGTGACCGTGGCGGTGAACTGTTGCGTCTGATTGGCCGCAAGCGTGGCGCTCGACGGACTGAGGGTAACGTTCACGGGCGCCAGCAGTGCAACCGCGGCACTGGCTGTCTTGGTGCCATCGGCCACGCTGGTTGCCGTCACGGTTACGGTCTGCTGCGTGGTGATGCTCGCGGGCGCGGTGTATAGCCCTGTGCTGCTCACCGAACCCACGTTCGGGTTAACATTCCAGGTCACGGCCGTATTGCCAGAACCACCAGTCACCGTGGCGGTGAACTGCATCGTCTGATTGGCTGCCAGCGTTGCCGTGGCCGGACCGACAGTAACGCTTACGAGTGGCAGCAGAGTCACCACAGCGCTCGCCGTCTTAGTCCCATCGGCCACACTGGTCGCTATCACGGTTACGGCCTGCTGTGCCGTAATACTTGCAGGTGCGGTGTATAGCCCCGTGCTACTCACTGAACCTACGCTCGGATTTACACTCCAGGTCATCGCCGTGTTGCCCGAGCCGCCCGTTACGGTCGCCGTGAACTGCTGCGTCTGATTAGCCGCCAGCGTCGAGGTCGTGGGGCTCACCGTAACTGCAACGGGAGTCAAAACCGAAATCGAACCTGGTTGAGCTGATATTGGTAGAGCACCCCCGTCAGCCGCGGACGCGGAAAGATTGATCAGCTGCAGCGCGATGTTTCCAGTGGCCGCGGGAGACAAGATCACGTTCAAAGTAGCAACCACACCGTTTGAAAGCCCACTTGTGTTGACGCCGTACAACAGACACCGGACGCCAGAGCACTGTAGGGATTTTCCCGCCGAAGCGCCGGCCGTTCCGAGGACTACGCTGACGGCGCTGACCCCAGTCCCAGTTTGCAGGTCCCACTGTAGTGCCGCTGGCGGCGTGGCTCCCCCAGATGCCAGCGTAATCGTAAGCGGAACCGTTGATCCCGACGCGACGGCGGCCGATGAGATTTGCAAAGAGTTGGTTTGCGCTAGTCCAAGCGCAGCTGACAAGAAAGCGATAACGGATAGCCGGGTTGATGTGCTCACATATAGCTTTTCGGACCCGTTTATCGAAAACTTTAGAACACTCCCGCGCCTTTCCGTTGGAATACGTGATCTACCTGGGACGTCAGGCTATATCGGTAGTGTGGGCGTTCCTCAGATTTCCAAAAGAGCAGACACAGCGGAACTACCCCAAGGCTAAGCCTCAGCAGGCTGACTCTCAGCGCGATCAACCTCGTACCGCCATCCGGGGCAGGGGATCACCAACTACGACCAAAAATTCCTGGCGATTTCGGAGTTCGCGGGACGGAGATGGGAGAATCGCGACTTTAGCGGTAGGGCGAACGAACCCTAATCGCAGTTGTGCTGGGATCAACGACTGCGACCGGAACGGCAACGGTTACAAGAGATGGAGCGACTCGATTCTTAGGTAGTAACGATCGCGGGCCACGGCATCAGCGGCGCATTATACCCAAAATTGGTGTGCCGCACCATAAAGTAGCGTATCGCCCGATCTTTTGGTTCTGAACGGTTCCGTTAGAGGCTCATAGCTGCATGAAGTTTCAGCAGGTTACCCGGGCGTTGAAGGTTGGTTAGCAAAGTGCCACGAGACAGCGCTTCCAGATGCGGAGCCTTGGAAACTCGTCTTTGGGGGAACGAAATCTGGGGTCGGCTTCGGTAGTGTCTGGAGGCTATTACGAGGGGCGGTATACCGGATGTCGCGCCAAGCCGATCGAGAGAAATTGAGTGGCAAGGTGACCTAATTCATAAAGGCTAAACGTACGTTTCTTTCAAATTACTTGACCGCGGGAGCGTGCTTATGGCACCATCCTTCCGTTGTGAAGATAGCGGGGGAAATGTCTGCCGCTCCCAACCTCCGAGAGCGAGCTTATGCTCCGATCGATCGGCGGCGCCACCACCGCTTTCGGATAGAGGTACCCGTGGAATACGTCCTACGCGATTGTCGCGGCTCCGCGGTAACCTCCGACATGAGCAGTCGGGGGATCTTGATCCAGACGGATCGGATTCTGAAGCCGGGTAAACGGGTACAACTGCTCATCGACTGGCCGGCTGTGCTGGATGGTGCAATCCCGTTGCGCCTGGTTGTTTCCGGCAAGGTTTTGCGTAGCGGTCGCCGCGGCACGGCTGTTAGCGTGCTGCAATACGAGTTTCGGATCCGTCCCAAGGGCCCAGAAAAGGCTTAACTCCTAGGTCTCTAGCGGCTTCGTTGGTTATTGCGTGGGCTGGATGAGGCCCATAGATCTCATGGCTGTTACTGTTCTAGCGGTTCACGATGACGTTGCGTTTTTGTTCGCACTAGCCCTTCAACTGGAGCCCCGCGGGGTTGCCTTGCTTCCTGCGGATTCTGTCAAAAGTGCCGAACGTCTCTCTTCGGAGTTGAAGCTGCGGCCCGATCTCCTGATCATCAACTGCAAGCTCAGGGGGACCTGCGCATTCGCAGCGGAATCTCTCCAACGATGGCCCGCGCTGAAGGTGGCTGCGGTCGTCTCGAAAGGTCACCGTTGCGCGAGGTGTCGGCACCTGCTCGATGCGACCATCGAAGATTCTTCGGCGCCGGAGATCGCCAGCTGGCGGACTCTCGTCCTGACGCTGATCCACCAAAAGCACATGGCCACACAATAGTGCCCGCCCCCGGAATCGCTATTGCAGCATCTCGGAGTCGCGCACATGCACGACCGCAGCCAAGGATGCCAGATGGCATTCGGCGGGATGGACCACTGACCAGACGGCGAGCTCCGTGCGGTTCTTGACGCCGAGCTTGCGATAGACTTTGTTCAGGTATTCTTTGATCGTGCCCTCGGACAGGTGCAATTCAAACGCAATTTCCTTGTTGAGTTTCGCCTGGCTTACTAGATGAACGATTTGTTTCTCGCGGAACGTGAGAGGGGCGTCTAGGCCCGCGGAACGGTGCCGCCTGGGTTTGCGACAAGCGGAACAGACCCGCTCCGGTCCACCGACTCGGAATTCGCTGCCACAACGGCAACAATTCTTGACGGCGCCACCCGACGAATTCTTGGTATTGCTGAACATGGTTCCCCTCACCCGGCTTCTGTTTCAAAGCAGTGTGCGCGTCCGGATTGCCGGATTCCGAAAGGCGCCTGCTCCGACTTCTCGGCCTACGGCCTGCGGTGCCGAATCGGTACTCTCAGAATGATTCGTGGTCCTGTCCCCGAAAAGTTCTCACAGTCCCGAACTCTGCCCGAAGGGGCTAACTCTGGCGCGTCCGGAACGCTCCCTGGCA
>Ga0335081_10001502_pt1 | contig 37149 bp, 32 predicted proteins | sample Lox_Sample_35_FD_206713 | JGI IMG/M metagenome (GOLD analysis project Ga0335081, IMG submission 206713) | Soil microbial communities from Loxahatchee National Wildlife Refuge, Florida, United States - Lox_Sample_3.5 | ecosystem: Environmental > Terrestrial > Soil > Wetlands | place: USA...
CCTGCGACGGATGTCCCCAGTGGCCACCTCATCGACCGTCTGCAGGACGTCGGCGGCCCCGTTCAGCTCCTCGGCCTGGTGCTGTGCGAAATAGGCGATGGTCACATTGTGCCCGACGCGCCGCTCACCGCCGTCGATCGGCTCCACGCCGGCGATGATCCGGGCCATCGTCGACTTTCCCGCCCCGTTGACACCGACGAACGCGATCCGGTCCCCACGGTCGATGTCCAGGCTCACGCCGTTGAACACGCGCAGCGCCCCGTAGCTCTTGTCGACGCCCTTCAGCTCCATCACCACGCGCCCCGACGGGGGAGCGGCCGGAAACGCAAAGTGGATCCCCCCCTCCTCGTCCTCGATCTCGATCAGATCCATCTTCTCGAGCTGCTTGATCCGGCTCTGCACCTGGCGGGCCTTCGTGGCCTTGTACCGGAAGCGCTCGATGAACTGCTCGGTCTGCTTGATCTGCTGCTGCTGGTTGCGCCAGGCCGCGAGCTGCTGCTCCTTCCGCGCGGCCTTTTCCCGGACATAGAACGCGTAGTTCCCGGCGTACTCGGTCAGCGCGCCGAGCGAGAGCTCGTACGTCTTCGCGGTCATGTTGTCCAGGAACCGCCTGTCGTGCGACACGATCATCACGGCCCCCTCGTACGCGCGCAGGTAGTCTTCGAGCCAGCGGAGGGAGTCGAGATCGAGGTGATTGGTGGGCTCGTCCAGCAGGAGAAGGGACGGCTGGGCCAGGAGCAGCTTTGCCAGCGCGATGCGCATCTGCCATCCCCCGCTGAACTCTTCCGTCTGCCGCTCCATGTCGGCGGGAGAGAACCCGAGTCCCGCGAGCACCTTCTCGATGCCCGTGCGGATCCGGAATGCGTCGGAGGCCTCCAGGCGGTGCTGGAGCTCCCCGTAGACCTCCAGCAGCTCGGCGAACTCGGGCGACTCGTGGCCCAGTTCCCCCATCCGGCGGTGAACCTCGTCCAGGGCGGCCTGCGTCTCGATCACGCCCGCGAACACCGACTCCGCCTCCGCGTAGAGCGTGCGCCCGGCGGCCGCCATGCCCTCCTGGGGGAGATAGCCGACGCTCACGTACTTCGCCTTTGCCACCGTCCCGCTGTCGGGGGACATCGCGCCGACAAGCATCCGCAGGAGGGTGGTCTTCCCCGTCCCGTTCGCCCCCACGAGGCCGATGCGGTCGTGCGGGCCGATGCGGAAGCCGATCTCTTTAAAGAGGACCCTGTCCCCGAACTGCAACCGGAGGCCGACTGCGGCGATCATCGCGCGGCGGGGACTACTTCAGGTAATACTTCAGGGGGTTCGGGTCCACGCGGCATTCTTCGGCGATGCGGATGGGGGAGATCTTCCGCTCGTCCCTGAGCTTGTAGAGGCGCGGCACCAGGCGGTCCCGCAGTTCGATGGGCGTGAGAGGATTGATGTAGATGGACGTCCCCCCTTCGAAGCCCGCGGGAACGTTAATGCGCCACTTGATCAGCACGTGCCACGGCATCTTGTAGACCCCGTCCACCGGTGTGTAGTACCATTCCTCGTTGCAGGAGATCTGGCTCCCCATCGCGGCGTGGATCGCGTGCACCAGGTCGCTCACCCCGCGGATCTCGTCATCCGCGTGCTCGTAGGGGCGGCCGGCCACGGAGCGCGAGTAGACCTCGATCGTGGGGGAGCGGTGGCCGATCCCCGCCCACGCGATCGCGTGATCGTTTTCCGCGAAGATGAGGTTGTGGTACGCCGCGAAGTTCGCTCCGTACTCGTTGTACACGTTCGGGTCTTCCCTGAGCATGTGCGTCTGCGTCTCGATCGACGCTCCCCACTCATCCAGCGCGACGATCTGCTTGTGGAGGTGGTCGAACGACGCCCCCGCGGCACGGAGCCAGTTCTGGAAGACGCTGATGTAGCGGACGTACCGGTTGGTTTGCGTGATGTCGAGCATCGCGTCGACGGTGAACCGGAAGTAGCGGAAGTGCTCCTCGAGCGACATCTCTCCCGAGGAAAAGAGGTCCTGGTCGGACGTCCCCCCCTCGCGGAAGTGGCGGCGGGCGATGACCAGCTCGTGCCCCCCGCCGAAAAACGCGTCCGCGATGGCGAACTTGTCCGCCATCGGCATTTTCTCGATCTGCTCTTCGGTGCGCCCTTCCTGCCGGAGCTTGTAGTGGACAATGTCCGTGATGTGCTTGAGGCCGGCGGCGCTCGCCAGGTATTCTTCCTTCCACTTCTGCCGCCCCTGGCTCATCTTGTAGGCGTAGTTCTTGCGCCAGTAATCGAGCGTGACGATCTCGAACATGTTCCCCACGCGGCGGAAGGATGCCTCCGTCTCGAAATAGCGGTCGGGACTCAGGGCGTCGATCCTATCCCAGCGCCCGTCCCGCTGCACCAGGCGCGACTTCTCCGGGGGCGTCTCAAAGTAGCGCGGGGGGCAGAAGCTGCAGTAATCCTCCGGCGACCGGACTTCCAGCGGTTTCGTCCCGGCGGGAGCCTCGTTGGTGATCGGCCGGTTCTTCCTCCCCGCCACGGCCCAGACTTCCGTGCCGGTGAAGGGATTGACCTGCTTCACCGTCCCGTCGGGCATAATTGTATAGTACCGGTTCGGCTGCATCGCCTCGCATCCTCCCCCCTCTCTGCGGGGGGAATTTCCTTATGAACCCGTCACGGCGCCGAGGAGCGCGTCCACCATCGCGGCACTCCCTCCCTCGGCGTACACGCGGATGAGCGGCTCGGTGCCGGAAGCGCGCACCAGGAGCCACCCCCCCTCCACGAAAAACTTGTGCCCGTCCACGTCGCTCCGACCCGTGACCTCGAAGGGCCCGAGCGATTTCACTGGACGCCTGAACCGCTTCATGATCGTTTCTTTCTCCCGCACGGTGAGGTGCATGTCGACGCGGCGGAACTCGTGGTTCCCGTACTCCTCCATCAGTTCCTGCACGAGCGCCGAGAGCGGTTTCTTTCGCACGGCCAACAGCTCGCAGAGCATCAGTCCCAGGAATATCCCGTCGCGCTCCGGGAGATGCCCCTTGACCGCGAGCCCGCCGCTCTCCTCGCCGCCGATCAGCACGTCGTGCTCCGTCATGTAGCGGCAGATGTGCTTGAACCCGACGGGCGTCTCCACGAGCTTCAGGCCGTACTTCGCGCACTGCGCATCGACCATCTTCGTAACGGAGAGCGACTTGACCACTTCCCCCGTCATGTGCTTCTGCTCGACCAGGTGCTTGAGGAGGAGCGCAAAGATCCTGTGCGAGTCGACGAAGTTCCCCCGCTCGTCCATGGCGCCGATCCGGTCCGCGTCGCCGTCCGTGGCGATCCCGATATCATACTTGCCCGCCGTCACCCCGGCGCTGAGCGCGGTCAGGTTCTGCGCGATCGGCTCCGGGTTCGTCCCGCCGAACGACGGGTTGTAGATCTCGTGCATCTGTGTCACGTTCGGGAAGACGCCGTCCATCACCCCCTGCCCGGCGCCGTACATGACGTCGGACAGAATGCGCAGGCCCGAGCGCCGGATCAGGTTGAAGTCGATCTTCCCGCCGATGTCGTCCAGGTAGCGTTGCTTCATCGGCAGGGAAGAGACCGTTCCCTTTGCCGTGAGCTGGGCGAGCGTCCTGCGCGCCGGGGGGAGCCGGCGGAGTTTCATCACGCGGGCAAGCTCCCGCTCAACCCGCGCAATCATCTCGGGATGGGCGGGGCCGCCGAACTCCCCCTTGATCTTGAAGCCGTTGTAGCGCGCCGGGTTGTGGCTCGCCGTGATCACGATCCCCCCCGCCGCCCCTTCACGGAGCGTCAGGAGCGAGACCATCGGCGTGCTCACGATCCCGTCGGCGAGCTTGATCCGTATCCCGGCACCGGCCATGACGAGCGCGACGGTCTCGGCGAACTCACGCGACATGAACCGGGCGTCGTACCCGATCACGACGCCGTTCTTCCGCTTGGGGTGCCGGGCAAAGTACCGCGCGGTCGCGAGCGCCACCTTCCGGAGGTTCTCGAGCGTGTAGTCGTCCGCGATCACCCCCCGCCATCCGTCCGTACCGAACACAATCGTCTGGGCCATGGAAGAGTTCCGGGATTATTTGATCCGGGGAAACGCCGATTTGCCTGCGTACCGCGCCTGCTCGCCCAGCTCTTCCTCGATCCGGATGAGCTGGTTGTACTTCGCGATCCGGTCCGTGCGGCTCGCGGAGCCGGTCTTGATCTGTCCCACGTTCGTGGCCACGGCGACGTCGGCGATCGTCGCGTCCTCCGTCTCCCCCGAGCGATGGCTGATCACGCTCGTGTAGCCGGCGCATTTCGCCATCTCGATCGCGTCGAGCGTCTCGGTGAGCGTCCCGATCTGGTTCAGCTTGATCAGGATCGAGTTCGCCACGCCCATGTCGATCCCCTTCTTCAGGAACTCGGTGTTCGTCACGAAGACGTCGTCTCCCACGAGCTGGATCTTCTTCCCCAGCTTCTCGGTCTGGATCTTCCAGCCCGTCCAGTCGTTCTCCGCCATCCCGTCCTCGATCGAGATGATCGGGTACTGGTTCACCCAGCTTTCGTAATAGGCGACCATCTGCTCGGGCGTCTTGGAGGACTTGTCCGATTTGGCAAACACGTACTTCCCGTTGTCGAAGAACTCGCTGGAGGCGGGGTCGAGCGCGAGGAACACGTCCTTGCCGGGGCCGTAGCCGGCCTTCGTGATCGCTTCCAGGATCACCTCGACCGCCTCTTCGTTCGATTTCAGGTTGGGCGCGAACCCTCCTTCGTCGCCGACGGCGGTGTTGTATCCTTTCTTTGAAAGGACCCCCTTGAGCGCGTGGAAGACCTCCGCGCCCATCCTGAGCCCTTCGGCGAACGAGGGCGCCGCGGCGGGGACGATCATGAACTCCTGGATATCGACATTATTGTCCGCGTGCTTCCCGCCGTTCAGTATGTTCATCATGGGAACGGGCAGCGTTTTCGCGTTTGTCCCGCCGATGTACCTGTACAGGGGGAGATTCATCGACTGCGCGGCCGCCTTCGCCGCGGCGAGCGAGACGCCGAGTATCGCATTCGCGCCAAGCTTTGCCTTCGTCGGCGTCCCGTCCAGCCGGATCATCATTGCGTCGAGCTCCGTCTGCTCGACCGCGTCGAACCCGGTGAGCTCCTCGGCGATCGTCGTGTTGACGTGCTCGACCGCGTTCAGGACGCCCTTGCCGTTATACCGCGTTTTGTCGCCGTCTCTCAGCTCGACCGCCTCGTGCTCGCCCGTGGAAGCGCCGCTTGGAACCGCCGCGCGTCCCCTGACGCCGTTTTCCAGCGTGACATCGACTTCGATGGTGGGATTACCGCGCGAGTCCAGGATTTCGCGCGCAACAATATCAGCAATCACGGTACTCATGGATCTCTCCTTGTTCATGTCAGTGTGCACCAGACGACAAACTACGTCAAAAAACGCCTGAAAATCAACGTGAGAGCGACATGTGGAGCGCGGCCAGGACTTCATCCACGGTGAGGAGCTTCATGCACTCCATGTAGCCGTCGCCGGTCCTGTTGCAGAAATCAAGGTGGCAGGGATGGCAGGGAACGTCGCGCCGGAGCGCCGCGTGCCCGTGCGACGCGTCGTACGGAAACCAGATATTCTCTTCCCCCGGGCCGAAGAGGCCGATCGTGGGAACGCCGAGCGCCGCGGCGATGTGCATCGGTCCCGCGTCGTTGGCGACGAATGCGCTGAAGCAGGAGATGACCGCGGCGAGCTGGCGGAGCGGCAGCACGTTGAGCGCGGAAGGAGCGGTCACCGACCGCGAACGAACGGCGTTCACCGCGTCACGGTCAGCGGGACCTCCCACGAGGACGACAGCCGCCGCAAGCTTCGCGCGCACCAAGTCCGCAAGCTCCGCGAACCGCTCCGGCAGCCATCGCTTCGCGGGCCATGTCGCCCCGGGGTGGATGCCGACGATCTTCCCTTCCGGTGCTCCTTCGCCGAGCGACCACCGGAGATACGCGCGCGCATCCCTGCGTTCGTCGCCGGAAAGGAATATCTCCGGTGCGGAGGCGACGGGAGGGATTCCCGCCGCTGCGATCGAGCGGTTGTGAAATTCCACCGCGGTCTTCGGCAGCCCGTCGTCTGCAACCTGGATCGTATAGAGCCTTCCACGCCCGCGGCGCTCCGGCCCCACGCGCACGCGCGCGCCGGAGAGCCGCGCAATGAGCGCGCTCCTGGGATTCCCGAACAGGTCGATGACCAGGTCAAAGCGCCGCTTCCTGAGCGCGAGCGCCATGCGCGCCTGCTCGAATATCGAAGGACGGCCGTAGTCGTAGGGGAGGATTTCGTCCAGGAAGGGATTCCCCTGGAGGAGCGAGACCGCGGATTTCTCCCCCATGTAGGCGATGTAGCCGTCAGGGTACGCGCTGCGGACGCTCCTGATCGCGGGGGTCGTGAGGACGACGTCCCCGATAAACCTCATCCGGGTGATGAGTATCCGCCGCCGGGCCGCCGCCGCATCAGTCGCCACGGCGCTCCGCCCATTCGCAACGGTCGATCCAGGTGTCCATTTTCTCTTCGGCGATATCCGCGTCATCGGCATTGAGAGAAATCCAGAACGCGTTCCTCGCCTCCGCGTACCTCCCGAGCCTGTAGAGCGCCTGCCCGAGATACCGCAGGCGGAGCGCCTCCAGGTCGAGGTCGTCGTCCGTGAGATCGAGCTTCTGGAGCGTCGCGACGACCTCCTGGAAATCCCCTTCGCGCAGGAGCGCGCGCCCTTTCATGTACTCGAGTATCCGGCTCCCCTCGCCGAGCGCAGTGAGCGAATCGATCACGGCCACCCGGGAGGAATCAGACACGTCCGCCATGAAGAGCGGGAGGTAGATTCTCCCGCGGGGATCGGCTTCCATCGCAAGGAGGCGGAGCGCCGCCGCTTCGGTGTATCCCTCGGCCAGGTCGGCCTGGTAGACCCTGTCGTACAGGGCGTACGCTTTCTCCCTGTCACCCGACACCCAGTAGGCGTCGCCGATCGGGAGGAAGAGCGCAAGATAGCGGGCCGGCCGGTCGTCCGCGAGCACCACGGTGTCCATGACCGACGTGAGCACGTCGGTCCTCCCGAGCCTGAGCGCGGCGCCGAGGTACCCGCCGAGCGCGTCGATGCCCCGGCCGGCGGCCCAGACGCGGGCGAAGAGCGACTCCGCGACGGCAAAATCTCTTCCGGCGAAGGCGCGCCTGGCCTCCAGGGAGCGCTCGGCCAGGACCCGCGCGCACACTTTCGTGAATATCGTCCCGCGGCGGAAGAGCGCGTCCACGCAGTCCTGGTCCTCGTCGTAGAGCTGGACGTCATCCAGGTATTCCCCCCATTCCCGCGCGAGCCCGGCAAGCGATCTCCCGTAGATGCCCCGGTAGTCGAGCGAGCGGTACAGGAGCGCCATGTTGTGCATCCCGTAGCGGTCGATCAGGTAGCGGCAGAACGAGCCGGCAAGCACGTAGCTCATCGACGACTGGTGCGCGGCGAACCCCCAGGGGCTCATGATCTCCTCGATCGGGGGGGCGATCCCGGCCTCGCTGAGCATGGCGGCGTATTCGTGCAGCGTCCGGTTTCCCCATTCGCGGTCCACCGCCATCGCAAGTCCCTCCACGAGGCCGGTGGAGAGGCTCGCGCCGATGACGGGGACACCGAGCGGCGCCGCCGCGACGTGGACCAGCTCGTGCTTGAGCGAACCCTCGAGCGACTGCCGGGAGATGTGGATCTGCCCGCTCCAGGGTTTGGCGATGTCCGTGTTCCCCGCCCCGATCAGCCGCTGCTTCATCTCGGGAGAGGGATAGATGTAGGATTCGAGAACTCTCCCGTCGGCGAGCCCAAGCGCGCTCCTGACCTGCACCAGGCGGAACTCGTGCTCGCGCGCGGTCTGCTCGAGCTCCACCGGCGTGAAGGACGAAGGGGAATAATAGAGAACGAAATGTTCCGTGCGCAGCTCGCCGCCGAGCGTCCGGCGGATAAACGCCGACGTCGATTCGAACCCGAGATCGCACCTGAAGAGGTAGAGCCCCGCAAGCGCGAGCACCACCGCCGCAGCCCTCACGCGCCGGTGCGGCGCGATGAGACCCGACCAGAGCACGCGAAGTCCCCTCAGGAACCCCCGCCGGCCCTCCCCGTCGGCCAGGACGATCATCCCTTCCCACGCGAACACCGAGGCGACGAAGAGCGTGGCCGCGCGGAAGAGGACGAGCGTGCGCGTCACGCCGAGCGCCTCGTCGTACGTGAGCCCCGGGAAGTAGCCGTAGAGAAAGTTGTACGAGAAGACGGCCGGCGTGAAATACCCCAGGCCGAAGCTGTAGGCCAGGAGCGCCGCGTAGATACAGAGAACCACCGCGCGCCCCCGCACGGTGAGCGCCGCGGCAAAGAACCCCACCGCCACGCCGAAGAGAACGCTCACGCCCGGGAGCAGCGTGAAAAAGGCGAGTCCCTGGGCCATCGAGCAATTCCGCACCGCAAGCGCGTTGAGCGTCATGACAGCAAGCGGGATCAGGAGGAGGAGCTCGTTTGCAGCGGCGGAGCGGGCGACAGCGCGCGCGGCCGCCCGCGCGGGGGGAAGATCCCCGGGAGACGCCAGCGCATCGGTCACCGCACGCACGGTGAGAAAGGCCGCGCACCAGGAGGACGCGAGCGCGATCAGTGCCGAGAACTCGTACCCGAGATAGTCCAGGAGCGGTATGCGCGTGCAGAGGAGGGCCGTGGCCCCATAGAACAGCGCGGTAAGCCTCACCCCCGGGAGCGTCCGGAGCGCGCGTTTCTTCAGAACTCCTCCCCCGCTTCCCGGCGGATGTCGGCTCCCAGGGCGTGAAGCTTCTTCTCGATCGCCTCGTACCCCCTGTCGATATGGTAGACGCGGAGCACTTCCGTCGTCCCCTCGGCGACCAGCCCTGCCAGGATCAGCGAGGCCGACGCCCGGAGGTCCGTGGACATCACCTTCGCGCCCGTGAGCCGCTCGACGCCCCGGACCACGGCGGCATTTTCCTTCACCTCGATATCGGCCCCCAGCCGCACCAGTTCCGGGACGTGCTTGAACCGGTCGAAATAGATCGAATCCGTCACCACGGACGTCCCCGGGGCGACCGCCATGAGCGATGTCCACTGCGCCTGCATGTCCGTCGGGAACCCGGGGTAGATCGCCGCGGTGACGTCGACGGGCCGGATCGTGCCGGGGGCTTCCAGCGACACCGTCCCTCCCTCGCAGCGGATGGTGCACCCGGCGTCCTCGAGCTTCGCAATGACCGCCGAGAGATGCGCGGGATTCACGGACGTGAGCGTGACGCTCCCCCCGGTGATCGCCGCGGCGGTCAGGAACGTCCCCGCCTCGATCCGGTCGGGAATCGTCGTACAATCGGCCGGGTGGAGCGCGTCCACCCCCTCGATCTCCAGCCGGCTGGTCCCGACGCCGTCGATGCGGGCGCCCATCGCGACCAGGAATTCCGCCAGCGCGGTGATCTCCGGCTCGATCGCGGCATTTTCGATGAGCGTCGTCCCCCGGGCGAGCGTCGCCGCCATCATGACGTTCCCCGTGGCCCCGACGCTCGAGACATCAAAGTGAATCCGCGCCCCCTGCAACCGGGCCGCATGCGCGATGATATATCCCCCCTCGAGGTCGACCGCGGCGCCGAGCTTGCGTATCCCCTCGATGTGGAGGTTGACCGGGCGGGGTCCCCACGCGCATCCGCCGGGCAGGGAGACCTTCGCCTCGCCGAACCGGGCGAGGAGAGGTCCGAGCACGTAGACGGATGCCCGCATTTTCTTGACGTGCTCGTACGGGGCTTCGTGCTTCTTGATCCCCTTCGTATCGAGCGTGAGCACGCTCCCTTTCAGCTCGATACGCATGCCCATCGAGCGGAGCAGGCTCGACATGGTGCCGACGTCGCGGAGCGAGGGGGTATTGGCGAAATGAAATGTGCCCGGCGCGAGCATCGCGGCGGGCATCAGCGCAAGCGTGGCGTTCTTCGCGCCGCTCACGGCCACCGTCCCCTTCAGCGGCTTCCCTCCGCGGATCACGAACTTGTCCACCTGGCTCCAGACGTTGTGCGGGAATGAATGAGCAGAAAAAGGGGGGGAAAGTCAATCGCGCCTCCGCCTTGCTTCTCGGGCGCACCCCCCCTATATTCCCCCATGCTTCCGCGCAGCATGCCTCTCGCCGCCGCGTTCGCCCCGGTGCTGTTCATTCACGCAAGCGCTTTCGCCCTGATCACCGTGACCGATGATCTGGGCCGGCGCGTGACGCTCGAGCATCCCGCCGCGCGCATCGTGTCGCTTGCGCCCAGCATCACCGAGTGCCTCTTCGCGATCGGCGCCGGATCCCGGCTCGCGGGGGTGACGGATTTCTGCAACTACCCGCCGGAGGCGGCCGCGCGGACGCACGTGGGGGGAATGATCAACCCGAGCCTCGAGGCGATCGTCGCGCTCCGGCCGGACCTGATCGTTCTCAGCATGGAAGGGAACATGCGCGCGGACTTCGACCGGCTCACGACACTCGGCGCGCCGGTGTTCGTCACGAATCCCCGCACGCTGGACGGTATCTACCTGTCGCTGGAAGAGCTCGGGACGCTCGCGGGAACGGCGGACAGCGCGCGGGCGCTCGTCCGGAAGCTCCGCGCCCGCGAGAGCGCGGCCCGGGACGCCGTGAAGGGAATGCCCCCCGTGCGTGTTATTGCGATCGTGTCGCTCTCCCCCCTCATATGCGTGGGGGCGCATACGTTCATCGACGAGCTGCTCACCGCGGCAGGAGGCACAAACATCGCACGGAGGGGGAGCGGCACATACCCCGCATACAGCCGGGAACAGGTGATCGCCGACGACCCGGAGGCGATCATCGTGATGTCGGATGCACTTGCCGCAGGAGCATCGCTGGAAAAGGTGTTTCCGGAGTGGGCCTCCCTCGCCGCCCTGAAACAGCACCGGGTCTTCCGGCTGGACGGGGACATGCTCGCGCGCCCGGGACCCCGGGCGATCGACGCACTGGAACTGCTCGTTCACTATCTCCACTCGCCGCAATGACACCAGCAGCCCGCACACGCAGAGCCCGGCGCGCCGCCGGGCGGCGCCGGAAGACATTTATCGCGGTCGCCGGCAACATCGGTTCGGGGAAATCCTCGCTCACGGGAATACTCAGCACGCATTTCGGGTGGACCCCGTATTTCGAGTCGGTCGAGGACAATCCGTACCTTGCGGATTTCTACGCCGACATGAAGCGGTGGTCGTTCAACCTGCAGGTCTACTTTCTCTCAAACCGGTTCAGGAGCCACAAGGCCATCACCGAGGGTCCCTCTTCCGTCATCCTGGACAGGGCGATCTACGAGGACGCGGAGATCTTCGCGCGCAACCTCTACGAGATCGGGAACATGGAGAAGCGGGACTACGAGAACTACGTCGCACTCTACGAGGTGATGACCGAGTACCTGAGGCCCCCCGACCTCCTCATCTACCTGCGCGCCGGCGTCGACACGCTCGTGCGGCAGATCGCGCTCAGGGGGAGGGACTTCGAGCAGTCGATCCGGAGAGAATACCTTGAGCAACTCAACCGCCACTACGAGTCGTGGATCGCCCGCTACACGAAGGGGCCGCTCCTGGTGATCGAGTCCGATGGCGTGGATTTCGTGAAGAAGGAGGAGGACCTGCACAACGTGGTGGGTCTGATCGCGAAGAAGCTCGCTCTTCCCGCCGGGAATCTCCCCGTCAGACGAAAAACATCCTGAGCATGACGACCAGGAGCGCCACGGCATAGGGGGCGCGGAGCGCGGTCCTGTCCGCCTTCTCCGCGAGCCGGTCCCCGGCGAGCGCCCCGGGAACGGCGCCCAGGGCGAGCGCGCCGGCACACGGCCAATCCACGAACCCGTGCATCCCGGGAGGGAGAAACTCGCTCGACCATCCCCAGAGGACGTACGCGGCCGCCCCCGCGGCGGCGCAGGCGAGCGAGGCCGCATGCGCCGTGCCCGTCGCCTTCCTGAGCGGAATCCGGAGGTATGAATAGAGGAGGGGGACGGAGACCACCGTCCCGCCCGTGCCGGATACCGACGACAGGCCGCCTGCGATGAGTCCCGCGGGAATGAGTTTTGCCGCCGCGGCCGGTTGTTCCGGGCTCTTCCCGGATTTCCGTTTCCCGGCAAAGAGCCTCACCGCCGCCGCCAGGAGCAGGAGGCCGAAGATCTTCCTGAGCGTCGTCCCCTCGAGCCCGCAGGCGATTGCCCCCGCCGCCAGCGCCGCTGCTGCCCCGGCGATAGCGAGCAAGGCCGCGTCGCGCCGCATCACCTGGCCTCTCCCCCCGGCCGCACATGCAAGCGCGAGACCCATCGCGGCCGTCGCCGCGAGGCTCGTCCCCATCGCCACGTGCGTCGCGACGAGCGACGAGACGTTCCACGCGTGGAGCGCGGCGAGCATGACGGGGACAATCACGATCCCGTCGCCGATCGCGAAGACCCCCGAGAGGAACCCCGCCGCGGCCCCGGCAACGACGAGCAGCGCTGCTCCGGGGACGTCCATCATTTCGTGAGCTTTCTCTCGTACTCGCGGCGGTCCTTCAGGAGCCCTTCCGCGACGCGGAGCTGGCGGTCGTCGCGCAGCGACGCCTCGATCCGTCCCCGGTCGCCGTGCAGCCGGGCGCGGAGCTCGATCGTGAGCTCATCGGCGATGTGGTCCCTGTAGCGGTCGAACCCGCGCAGCTTCTCCTTCTGCAGCGAGAGCTCGAGCCGGTCGAGCGTCTCCAGCACGTCGTGCCCGTAGTGGGAGCGCTCGGCCACCGTGCGCAGGTCGCCGATCTTCCCTTCCATGTCCTCCTGGTAGTCGAACTTCTCCTTCTCCAGGAACGACCGGAACTCCGCCAGGATCGCGCCGTCGGCACTGTCGACGTCGACCCCCCTGTGATCGGCGACGTACGTGTTGGCAAACTTGAACAGCAGCGCCCTCCGCTCGAGCTCGCGCACCATGGGCCCCTCGTCCTCTTCCGTGGCCACCGAGTCAGGCGCGATCCCGCCGTACTCATAGACTTTCCGCCCGTGGAGCGTGTGGAACTCCCGGCGGAGGCTGTCGGGGACGGTCACGAAGACGCCGTTCTTGTCCCGGTGCTGGTAGTCGATCTCCTGTATGCTCCGCCCGCTCGGGATGTAGTAGCGGGCCGTCGTGATCTTGAGCTGCGCGCCGAAATCGAGCGGCAGTATCGTCTGCACGAGCCCCTTGCCGAACGTGCGGGTCCCGACGATCAGTCCCCTGTCCAGGTCCTGCAGCGCCCCCGCGACGATCTCGCTCGCGCTTGCGCTCCCCCTGTCGGTGAGGACCACCAGGGGCGTCGCGGGCAGCAGGGGCTCCTCGGCACTCTGGTACGTCTTGTCCGCCTCCGGCTTCCGCCCCTTCGTGGTGACAATCGTGCTCCCCCGCGGGACGAACTTGCTCACCACGTCCACCGCCGCGTCCAGGAGCCCGCCGGGGTTCCCCCGGAGGTCCAGCACGACACCCTTGAGATCCCCCTCGATCTTCAGCTCCTTGATCGCCTGGCGCACCTCCTCCCCCGCCTTCCGGGAGAACCGCTCCAGGCGGATGTAGCCGATCCCGTTGTGGAGATAGCCGGAGTACGTGACGTTCTTGACCTGGATCTCCTCCCGGACGAGCGTGAACTCGAGCGGCGCCTTCACCCCTTCGCGCCCGATCATCACCTTGACCTCCGTTCCCGGCTCGCCGCGCGTCAGGCCTCGCACCTCGTCGGGTTTCTTCCCATTGACGGCGACGCCTCCCACCTCGATCAGGCGGTCGCCGGGCACGATGCCGGCCCGCGCGGCCGAGTAGCCGTCCATCACCGTGATGATCTTCAGCGCGCCGTCCCGCACACCGATGGTGACCCCGATCCCGCCGTACTTCCCGGTGGTGAGCAGGTCGACCTCGTCCCCTTCCTCCCTGTCGATGTAGACTGTGTACGGATCGAGCGTGCCGAGCATGCCGTCGATCCCCGCCTGCATGAACTTCTCCGGGTCTATTTCATCGACATAATTGACGGTGATTTCCCGGTACACCCTCCCGAAGACGTCGATCCCCTTGTTAATCTTGAGGTAGAGATCCGTATCCGGCAGCACGACGAATCCCGCCCCCGCCGCCAGTACCCCCGCCGCCGCAATCACGACCCACGTTCTCCAGACCCTGCGCCGCCCCGTCTCGCCCATCGCGTTCACCGCTCCTTGGTTAATGTAGTTGCTCCTGTCGCTCCCCGACCGCGCGAAGGATATCCGCCGCGACCAGATCGATACTCCTCATGCCGTCAAACACGCGCACGCGCTCCGGGTGCTCCCGGGCAATCGCCAGGTAGCCCTCCCGGACGCGTTCGAAGAATTCCCTGCCGCCCCCCTCCATACGGTCTCCCTCGGCACCGGCGGTGCGCTTGCGCCGAAGCACCTCGTCCACGGTGATGTCGACCAGGATCGTCAGGTCGGGCACGGTGCCGGCGGAGGCAATTTCATTGATCGTCGCGATCGCGCCGATCGCCAGCCCGCGACCGTAGCCCTGGTAGGCCGTCGTCGAATCGTAAAACCTGTCGCACACGACGGTTTCCCCCCGCGCAAGCGCGGGGGCAATCACCTCGCGCACGAGCTGCGCGCGGCTCGCCGAAAAGAGGAACAGCTCCGCGAGGTCGGACAGCCCGAGCGTGCGCCTGTCCAGAAGTAACTCGCGGAGCCGTTCGGAAATCACCGTTCCCCCCGGTTCGCGGATGAACCGGACCGCCGCGGAGCCCCCCGCGCGAAGCGCTTCCACCAGGATCTGCGCCTGCGTCGTCTTGCCGCTCGCGTCGAGTCCTTCGAATGTGAGGAACATGGATCAACATAGCGATTTCTGCGAGTCGAATCAACCGGGAGATCGCTTCGCTCCGCTCGCAATGACAGCCCGGTCACGGCGGCCGCGGGTTGATAGTCTGCCTCCTTTTCAGTAGTTTCCCCACTGCATGTCGACACCTGAGCGGCCACATAAGCCCGCCCGCACCCGCCCGTCCCCCCGCACAGCGCAGCGCAAGCTCGACTCCCGCTCCGAGGATTCCGCGATCATTGCCGATGCGCTCGCCGGCAGCGACGCCGCGTACCGGCGCCTGATGGAGAAGTACCACGACGCGATATTCAATTTCATTTACCGGATGGTGCGCGACAGGGAGCAGGTGGAGGACCTGACGCAGGAGGCGTTCATCAAGGCGTTCGGGTCACTCAAGAGCTTCAACGAAGAGTTCGCCTTTTCGACCTGGCTGTACAAAATCGCCACGAACAACTGCATCGACTACATCCGGAAGAAGAAGCTCCAGATGTTCTCGATCGACAAGCCCATCGAGTCGAAGGACAGCGATTTCACGTTCGAGCTGCCGGACGATTCCTACGAGGCGGACAGGGAGCTGATCAGCGACCAGAGGGCAGTCATGCTCAACCGGGCGATCGATCAGCTCCCGGAGAAATACCGGCTGGTGATCCGGCTCAGGCACGTCGAGGAGCGGAGCTACGAGGAAATCGCCAAAATGCTCCGGCTCCCGATCGGGACAGTGAAGGCGCACATCTTCAGGGCACGGGAGCTGCTCTACAAGCAGCTCAGGGGGAAGATCCGGCACTATTAGAGAGGCCCCGAAACTCCCGGGGTGCGACTGCGTACACTCCCGTAGGGGGGAGGATCCCGCATGAACCGACGAACGACAGTCCTGGCACCCGTCGCACTGGCCGCCGCGCTCTGGAGCGCCTCAGGCGCTCCCCTGCCGCCGCAGGACACGGCCGAAACGCGCGAGATCGGCCGCACGACCGAAAAAGAGCTGAAGGTGACGCTCACATCCTCATTCGGCTCGCTCAGCATTTCCCGGGGGACGCCCGAAAAGATGGTGATCATCACAAGCGCCCCGCGGCACCACGAGGAGCCGGCCGTCGGCGTGGACTATGCCATACGGAACCGCATCGGCTACATGGACCTCTCGCTCGGCGAGGGAAGCCGCGACAGAAACGGCCGCAGGGGGTTCCACCTTGCGGGCCTCGAAGGGGGGAAGTGGTACCTGAAGTTCAGCGACGCGGTGCCGATCTCGTTCGACCTCGAGCTGGGCGTGGGCAAGGGAGATTTCGACCTGTCGGGGCTCCAGGTGAAGGATTTCAACCTCTCGACGGGGGCGAGCGACGTCACGCTCGGGTTCGACGAGCCCAACCGCGGCTCGATCGACAACCTGAGCATCGAGTCGGGCGTGAGCAAGTTCGACGGCCGCAACCTCTGCAACGCCAACTTCAAGCGATTTCACTTCCAGGGGGGCGTCGGCGCGTACACGCTTGACTTCGGCGGCCCGCTCTCCTCGGAAGTGGACGTGGACATCGAGGTGGGACTCGGGGTGATGACGGTGTACCTCCCGCGCGAGGTGGGAGCGCGGGTCATCTATGACAAGACCTGGGCGTCGAAGGTCGATACGCCGGAGGATTTTTCCGCGACCGCGGAGAACACGTACACGAGCGGCAACTATTACTCCGCCGCCGGGAAGATGAACATCCGGATCGACTCGGGGCTCGGGAGCGTGCGCATCCGCCGCCGGTAGCGCGCTACCGCTGCCAGAGGACGAACGGGCCCCAGATCGCGGGGGAGGAGTATTCCCCCGCGTTGATCATTCCCAGCTCAGCCTTCCGGAACGCGCCGGGGACATCCGCCCCGGTGAGTAACGCAGTATAGAAGAGCTCTCCGAAGTACTTCTTCGCCTTTCGCGTGGGCACCCACGAGGTAAAGATCACGTCCTGCGCCCCTGCGGCGACAAAGAGATACGGCTCCGCGGGCCGCACACCCAGGCGGGCCTGATCGAGGTCCGACACCACGACTGCCGGAGGCGCGGCGATTGACACGAGGTCTCCCAGCGGTACGTGGCGGAGGATTTCGGGCGATTCCGAATCGGCCAGGACGACGTACGAATTGCCCGGGCGCTGGTCGTTGAAGCGGATGGGCAGGGCCAGGTGGAGGAGATCCTCGTTCTCACGCTGGAGCGTCCCCAGCGTCGCCTGCTGGTCGAAGTAGAGCCTGACCTCCTTGTAGAACGCCCTGATGTCCCGCAACTCGTATTCGACGTCCCACCCGCTGGAGCCCGGGCACCCGAGTCCCACCACCGTCTGCACGGCGGCCCCGGGCCGCCGCCGCAGGAGGAGCGACCAGGCGGAGGGGACGTACGCAAGCGCGTGCTGCTCGGCCACGTACCCCCCGGGGCGCTTCCCCCCGCGCGTGAGCGTCTGCAGCGGGAGCGACGCGACATCGCGAGGGAGCACCACGTCCAGCTCGGCGATGCCGGCCACCGCCCCCTCGATCGGCGCGATGAACGCCTCGTAGAGCTGCGGGGCGATTTCCTTCACGCGCGCGTCCAGCGGCGCGCGCTGCTCATCGGCGGAATCTTCGTACGCCTGGCGCTGGCGCAGCAGGTCCGCATACTCCCGGGCGAGATCGAACACCCTGTCTTTCTCGAACGCCGCGACGTAGACTCCCGCCTTCGCTCCCGTCACCACGAACGTGTAGAGCGACCGCCGCGTGAGCACCGGCTCCACGAGCGCCCGTGCGGGCGTAAGGACCTTCTGCACGTCGGCGATGCTCACGCTCCCGACGCGGACGAACGGCTCGCACGACCTGTCGCAGCGCGCAACGGCCTCGGCCGCCGACTGCATGGCCTCGCGCGCCCGGGCGCACTCCTCCCTCGCCGCCGTCGCCTGGGCCCGGTCCCTGTTCCCCCCGGAGGCCATCTCGAGCATCCGCCGCTCCGCCCCGATGACGCGGGCGCGCGCATCGCGGAACCCGTCCATGAGCGCGCGCAGCGTGTCGCTCCGGACGCGGGGATCGAGCACGCCGAGCACGCTGAAGAGCTCGCGGCTCCGCCGGCGGTCGGCGTACCAGAACGCTTCTTCGTAGCGACCGAGCTGGAGGAGGATGTCGATCGTCTCGTCGTACCAGGGTGTGCTGCGCGCCCCCAGGTACGCCTGCTCGCACGAGAGCCAGAGGTCGTCCTCCGCGCGCGGCGCCGCCGCAGCCTCGCTCTGGTCGATGCCCCGCCTGAAGTACGCGAGCGCGTCCGTCGGCTGGCTCGCCCGGAGGAGGAGCGTCCCCGTCGCGAGCGATGCATAGGCGAGTCCGTCCGGCGCATCCAGCGAGCGGAAGATCGCCGCCCCCGCGCGGTAAAGGCGGAGCGCGCTGTCGCGCGCGGACTCGGCGTTGCACGCCCCGAGCTGGAGAAGAAGGTATCCCTGCGCAAGGCTATCGGCGCCTGCGCGGGCGGACGCATATGCGGCTCGGAAGAACCGCGACGCTTCATCGAACTGCCTCCCCCGCAGGTACAGGTTCCCGACCCTGACCAGGGCCTCAAGGCGCGGCGCGAACGCCCCGCGCGTCCGGTCTGCGCGGCGGAGGCATTCGGCGTAGTTGGTCAGTGCGTCGCGGAGCTTGCCGGTGGACTCGAACGACATCGCCAGGCGCAGCGCCGTGCGCACCGCCAGGAGCGAATCCCCTCCCTGGTCCGCCAGCATGAGCGCGTGCAGGTAGTCTTCCGCCCCTTTGTCGAACTGCCGCACCGCGGCGTGATTATCGCCCGAGGCCAGCTCGACCGCGGCCTGGTGCGGAACGTCGCCGGCAGCGGTGTAGGACTGGAGCAGGTCGCGGATGATATCGGCTTCCTGGTCCGTCTCGTCGAGCGCCCGCGCGCAGGGGAGCATCGCCCACTCGATTTCCATGACGCCGTCGTCGTCGTGAAAGACGCGCGCCAGGCGGAGCGCCTCGACGTACATCGCGAGCGCCTCCCGCTCCTGGCCCATCGTCCTGCGGAGCCCCGCCACGCGAAGCGTGATGTCGCGCGCGCCGCTCCTGTCGGCAAGGCTGCGGAACTCCGCCTGCGAGCGCGCGTACCATCCGAACGCGCTGTCAAACCGCGCGCCCGCGGCATCCAGGTCGCCCAGCATCCGCGTCTCCTCGGCGACGCGGGCTCTCCGGTTGAGCGCGTCGTCCAGGGCAAGCGCCCCGGCACAATGTTCCCTGGCGGCGCGGGAGTCTTCCCTGACCAGCGCCTCCTTTGCCTGCGCAAGCTCCGCGTCGGCCCTGATCTGCTCGGGGGTCGGCTGGTTGCCGCAGCCGGAGCCGAGGAGGGCAAAGGCAAGGAGGAAGAGCAGCGTGTGGGAGCGTCCCATGGGGTCAGGAAGTTGTGAGGGCGCGCAGGATGCGCCCGGGGTGATCCGTGATGACGGCATCCACGCCGGCGCGGGCAGCCGCGGCGGCGTCCCCGGCGGTGTTCACGCCGTAGACCGCGACGGCCAGGCCGGCCGCGCGCGCTTCACGCAGGTGGCGCACGCGGAACTGGTTCCTGCTGCAGATGAACATCGCGGCGCCGCTGCGCCGTGCGATCTCACGCGCGGAGCGGAAGCGGTCGCGCACCGGGACGTACAGGACGCCGAGCCGGAGCGCGGGATCGAGGCGGTGCAGGCGACGGAGAAACCCGTGATCGAACGAGGAAACAATCACGCCCTCGCGACGGCGCGCCCCGTGGATCGCCCGGGCGAGCGCGCGGGCGATCGCACCCGAGCGCCGCCGGTCGCCGTCCGTCTTCACCTCGATATCAAGCCCCACGGCGCGGGGAAGGGCCGCAAGCACCTCTCCCAGGAGCGGGATCCGCTCTCCGCGGAAGCGCCGGCCGTACCATGCCCCGGCATCGGCCGCGCGGACTTCCCGTGCGGAGAGGGAGCGCAGGCGCCCTTTTCCATCCGAAGTTCGCCCCAGCCGCCGGTCATGGTGCACGACCAGCTCCCCGTCGCGCGTCATCCGGACGTCGAACTCGATCATGTCGGCCCCGGCCTCCGCGGCCATTCTGAACGCCGCCATGGTATTCTCGGGCGCCGCGCCCGAGCTGCCGCGGTGGGCGACGACGAGCGGCCGGTGTGGCTGCTCGGCGCTCACGCCGGAAGGGAATCCTGGAGCAGGAGCTTGATCTCCCGGTGCACCACGTCGATCGAGCCCGTCCCGTCCACGCTCAGCACCACTCCGCTCACCCGGTAATAGTGGATCACCGGCTCCGTCGTGCCATGGTACACGCGCAGGCGTTCCCGCACGGTGGCCTCCCGGTCGTCGTCCCTCTGGATGAGGGGGGTGCCGCACCGCGGACACATCTCCCCGGCGGCGAGCCCGTCGGTCTCCGTGTTAAAGATCGCGCCGTCGCGCGGGCAGACCAGCCGGCTGGAGAGACGGTGAATGATCTCCTCGTCGTCCGCGCGGATATCCACGACCCTGACGTCGCGGATGTTCAGCTCCTCAAATATCCGCGCCAGGGCTTTCGCCTGGGTGAGCGTCCGCGGAAACCCGTCGAGCACGAAGCCCCGCGCAGCGCGCGCCGAGGCGAGCACGTCGCGGACAATCCCGATCATGACGTCGTCCGGCACAAGTTTCCCCTCGTCCATGATCGCCTTGGCGCGCCGCCCAAGCTCTGTCCCCTCTTTCGCCGCCGCGCGCAGCATGTCGCCCGTGGAGATATGCGGAACGCCCAGCTCCTCGGAAAGCAGTTCTGCCTGCGTGCCTTTCCCCACGCCCGGCGGACCAAAGAGTAGAAGACGCATACGGTGTTCACTTTCTGTCAGTGTGTGATGGGTGTTCCCCGCCGGCGTGCGCCGCTATCCGCCGCTCAGCGCGAGCTGGCCGCAGGCCGCGTCGATATCCTCCCCGGCGCTCATGCGCACCATCACCGTCAGGTGCGCCGCCCGGAGGCGCCCTGCGATAGCCTCCATGCGGGGGGAAGGCCCGAGCGTCGCGCCAAATCCCTGCGGGTGCGCGAAGCCGATCGCGTGGAACGGGATGATGTTGATTTTTGACGGGATGCGCCGGGCGAGCGCCACCAGGCGACGGACGTCCTCCTCCCCGTCGTTCACGCCGTCGAAGAAGATCACCTCGTACGTCACCCTCTGCCGGATCTTCCGGTAGTAGTACTCCAGGGCCTCCGTGAGGACCCGGAGCCCGTATTTCCTGTTGATGGGCATCAGGCGCGACCGGGTCTCATCCACGGCGCTGTGAAGCGAGAGGGCGAGCTTCACCCTCGCACCGTCGTCGGCCATCCGGCGGATCCTGTCGGCGCGACCGGCGGTGGAGACCGTGATGTGCCTCGCAGCGATCCCGCACCCGTCGGTGAGTATCGCCGCGGCTTTCATCGTGGCCTCATAGTTCAGGAGCGGCTCCCCCATTCCCATGAAGACCACGTTGGTGATCCTCCGCTCGGCCTCGCCCGAGGCCGCCAGCACCTGCCCGACGATTTCCCCGGCGCTCAGGTTTCTCCTGAAGCCCATCGTGCCCGTGGCGCAAAACGCGCAGTCAAGCGGGCACCCGACCTGCGTGGAGACGCAGAGCGTGAGCCGGTTTTGCTCTCCCGCCTCCCCCCGGAATGCGGAGGCGGGGGGAATGAGCACGCTCTCCACGCGCAACCCGTCCTCGAGCGCAAAGAGGAGCTTCACCGTGCCGTCGGAGGACCGTCGGGAAGAGGCCACCCCGGGGGCGGCAATCGCGGCGACGCCCTCCAGCGTGCGGCGGAAGTCCCGCGCGATGTCGGTCATCCCCTCGAATGAGCGTGCCCCCCGGGCATAGAGCCAGCGGTAGAGCTGCGTGCCGCGGTATGCCGGCTGGCCCGCCCCGCGCACAAATGCGGAAAGCTCCTCGCGCGACATCCCCAGCAGATTCGTCCGCTCCCCGGCCATGGCGCCCTAATTTACGAAACTGTGGTCCCGTGTGCAAGAATACGGGAGCGCCGTCCCGCTTGACGCGCGGGACGGCGCTCCATCCAAAACGCGTCCGTGGTTCTTAATTCTTGTGCCCCGATGCCTGCATGTAGACCTGGACCGTCAGGTAATCATCCGCCTTCGACGGGGCGGTCTTCACAGTTCCGGCCGCGGAGAACGTCACCTGCAGCGGCGGCTGCGAAGTCAGCGCAGCGACGATATCATTTGCACCCGACTGGTTGAGCGCGATGGCCGAACTCGCGAGGAGCGACTGCGGCGTGTTGAATTGCGTCCACGTCCCGCTGTATGTGAAGAGCGTGTCACGGGATTTGCTCCCCACCGCGACGAATACGGTCCCCGAGCCGTTGCCCAGGTCTTCCGGTCCGGTGGTCTGCACAGTGATGTCGTAGATCGAAGCCCCCGTCAGCGTATAGCCGCTGGAGACGAGGGACGCAGGATTGATCGCCGGCGCCATCCCGCCGTACTGCGTGTTCGTCCCGGGGTTGATCAGGAACGTTGCGCCCAGGGGGCTCACCTTGAGCGAGATCGTGAGCTTGCTCGGATCCGTGATGCAGTCAAACGCCATCAGCGGAAGCGCGGCGATGACCAGCAGTGCAAGGAGTTTCATCTTCATGTCTGTTCTCCCGAAGGATGTGTCGTTTCACATGTGCGGACCATTCCCGGCACCGTGCCGGTCAGCCCCCGAAGCCGATGCCGGCCGAGTAGTTGGTAATCGACCCGAAATTGGCGTCCCCGAATATCGAGAAGAACCCGAGATGCAGACAGAGGCCGAGCGTCGCCCGGAACGAGTTCGCCCCATCCATCGTGATGTCCACGGCCGGCACGGTGACGTCCGCCGGGGTGTATTTCACCTCCATGCTGCTCTTCTCCCACTGGAGCCCGCCGTAGACGCGGAGAACGGAAAAGCTCTTGCTGGCCTGCGCCCCGATTGCGAGCCCGGAGAAGTTAATCAGGTCGCCGAATGAGAACTTGCTGTAATAAATGTGTGCCGCGACGTCGAGGGGGATCACCGGGAGCCACTGGTTGACGCTGTGCTGGGCGCCGATTCCGAAGAGCGATGCCGAGGGAAGCCCGGAGAGCGCCGGGATCCCGATGTAGCGGATGATCGCCCTCGTCCCGAACACGTCCCCGATCGTGATCTGCGGCGCGGCCAGCGGGAGGGCGGGGGTATTGATGAACCCGCCGGCGATGCCGTAATAGGGCTGACCGGTCTTCGGGTTGATAAGAGAGTCCCGCCCGCCGCCGAATATCGTCGCGGTCTTGAACGACCCCACGGGCGAGTTCAGCGTATACGTCTTCTGGGCGTCTCCCACCATCGATGCCATGCCGACGATCTCGAACGACATGTGGAAGCCGGTCCTGGCGATCTCAGCCGAATGGAACATCCCGGCGTTCATGTCCGTCCCGAAGAGATCCCCGAACGGCTGGATGTACCCCTTCACGTCATTCTGGTTAAACTGGTCCAACGTCTTTTCGAAGTTGGACTGAGCCCTGAGCCTCGGCGCCACGACCAGAAGCGCGCAGGCGACGGCGACCAGGAGCCGTCCGGTGTGCCGCAGTGGTGTCATACGGGTTCTCCTCTCGTGAAAGTGGGGCGATGGGGGGGTGGTGCCGTAATACCTATAATACAGGCCCGGCGCTTATCCGGGCCGTGCCGAACGTCACACTCATAGAAAAAGTGTCATTTTCGCGGGGACGGGGAGCCTGCCTGGCGCAAGGCATTAAGAACGGCCTCCATATCGGCCGGCATCTGCGACTCGAAAAACGCCGGCTTTTGCGTCCCCGGGTGGATAAACCCTACCGTCCTTGCATGCAGCGCCTGGCGGCCGATCAGGCTCAGCAGGCGCTCGACTTCGGCTTTCTGTCCGGTCGTCCCCGGGCCCCAGACAATCCTCCGTCCCCCGTACGTCGGGTCGCCGAACACGGGGTGGTTGATATGGGCAAGGTGCACCCTGATCTGGTGCGTCCGGCCGGTCCTGAGCTTCAGCCGGAGGAGCGCAAGGTAGCGGAACTGCTCCATGACCGTGAATTCCGTGACGGCGGATTTCCCCCCGGGGACGACGGCCATCTTCTTCCTGTCGGAGGCGCTCCGCCCGACGTTTGCCTCGATAACGCCTGAATCCCTTTCGAACCGCCCCCAGACGATCGCCTGGTATTCCCGTATCACTGTGCGGCGGGCGAACTGGGCGGCGAGGCGGGCATGCGCCTCGGACGTTTTCGCGACGACCAGGAGCCCGGAGGTCTCCTTGTCCAGACGGTGGACGATCCCGGGACGGACCGGGTCTGCGCCGGGGGCAAGCGATCCGCAGTGATGGAGCAGCGCGTTGACCAGCGTGCCGGTCGTATTGCCGTGCGCGGGGTGCGTCACCATCCCCGCGGGCTTGTTCACAACGATGAGGTGCTCGTCTTCGTACACGATTGCCAGGGGGATCTCCTCGGCAATCGTCTCGGCCGGCGGCGGCTTCGGAAGCAGAATCCGGATGACGTCGCCCGGCATGACGGGGTAGCTGGGACGGACGCGCTCGCCGTTGACCAGAACGGCCCCCTCCCGGATCGCCTTCTGCACGCGCGTCCGTGTGGCGTTTTCCACGCAGCCGGTCACGTACAGATCGAGCCGTTCTTTCGTCTTCCCGGGGGGGACCCTGATCTCAACGGGCAGTGTCATTGACGGGGGGATGCACCGGTGCGGCGCCGTCGCCCACCCCCGCGGAGCGATGGAAGAAGAGAAGCATCAGCACGCCGACGGTGACGGCGGCGTCCGCGATGTTGAAGACGGGCCAGCGGGTGAGCTGGAGGCCGAGAAAATTGATATCGAAGAAGTTCATGTCGAGAAAGTCGACGACCTTTCCGTAAAACAGGGGAGCGTCGCCGAATATGACGCCGTAAAAGACCCGGTCCATGAGGTTCCCCAGCGCGCCACCCAGTATCATCGCAAGCGAAAGCCGGAACCCGAGAGACTCGCGACGGGCGTGATAGAGGTATGCCACGATGGCGATCGAGGCGGCGATAGAGAAGAGGGAAAAGAAGAGCTTCCCGCCGATATCGATGCCGAACGCCATCCCCGGGTTCTCGATGTACGTGAGCCGGAGGAAATTCCCGAGGAGCGGCCTGCTCGAGCCGTAGGGGACGCCCCCCAGCGTGATGCCCAGCGCCGGGAGCCTTGCTCCCTTGACCATGAGCTTCGCCGCCTGGTCGCCGATGACGATCAGCACGGAGAGAATCAGAACCCGCACGCCCTATTTCGCCCCCTTCTTCTTTCCGAGGGCGATCCGTCCGCGGTCGCAGGGCATGTTCGTGTTTTTGTACTCGGCGCACGTCGTCGCCGTGGGGACCGCCTCCAGGCGCTCCTTGGGCACGAGGAGCCCGCAGACTTTGCACGAGCCGTACGTCTTGGCGTCGATCCGCGCCAGGGCGTCGTCGAGCTGGTTCACGAACTTGCTCCCGCGCGAGGCGAAGAGGAACGTCTTTTCCCGCTCCATCGCGTCGGTCCCCTGCTCCATATGGAGGGAGTAGTTCGAGCTCTCGCTCACGTATTCCCCCGTCGTCACGTCCATCATGCTCTCTTTCAGCGAATCGAGCTCCTCGACCGTCTCCTTCCGCTTCGCAAGGATGATCTCCCTGAAGCGTTTCAGGTCGTCCGCCCCATACGCTTTCGGCGCCGCTGCAACCTGCGCCACGAGCCTGGCGGTCACGGCCTTCTTCGGCGCAGTTTTTTCCGCCCGCGCGGCAGCAGCCTTCTTCAGGTTCGCCTTCGCCTTCTTGATCTGCCGCGCCCGGGCAGCGGCCTTCTCCTTCATGATCTGCACGGTGCCCTTGACAACCGTACGGGAACCCTTCTTTGTTGCCATTGCCGTGTGCTCTCCTTGTGAAGGTTCGTTAACGGCGCTCGATGCCCGCCGTGACCTCTTCCCCGTTCAGTTCGAACGACGCCGTGTGCTCTCCCGCCCGCGCACCGGCGCTCAGCTCATCCGCCAGGGTTTCTCCCCTGATGTAGGGCGCCATCGCGGCGAGCACGGCGGCGGTCTGCTCTCCCGCGCGGAACGTGATCGCAATCCGGTCCGTGACCGCGAACCCGGCGTCCTTCCGCATGTTCTGCACGCGGTTGACGAACTCGCGCGCGATCCCCTCGGCGAGCAGTTCCGGGGTGATCCGCGTGTCGAGCGCCACCGTGAGCGCGCCGTCCGATTCGACGAGCCATCCCTTGATGTCGTCCCGGATGATCTCGACGTCTTCCCGCGCCAGCGTGACGGCGCTCCCGTTGAGCGGAACGACGAGCGTCCCCTCGCGCTCGAGCGCGGCGATTTCCTCTTCGCGCAGGTCCCTGATCCGCAGGGCGACCTGCTGCACCGATTTGCCGAACTTCGGCCCGATCGATTTGAAGTTCGCCTTTGCCCTCCGCGTGACAATGCCGGAGGTGTCGGCGACGTACTCGACCGCCTTCACATTGATCTCGTCCCGGATCACGTCCTCCATGGCGCGGACGTCCTCCCGTTCCCGCGCGCCCGCGATGGGGAGGATGATCCGGGAGAGCGGCTGGCGGACTTTCAGGTTTGATTTCATCCGCATCGCGCGGACGAGCATCACGATCCGCTCGGCGCGCTCCATCCGCTCTTCAAGCGCCCGGTCGATTTCCCCCTGATCGGGCGCCGGCATTGCGGCCAGGTGGACGGACTCGGCCGCGTCGCGGCCGGTGACCCCGTTCAGGTTGCGGTACAGCTCCTCCGCCAGGAAAGGGGCGAAGGGGGCCATCAGCCGGACCACGGCGTCCAGGCACTCGTAGAGCGTCTGGTAGGCCGAAAGCTTGTCCTTCCCCATTTCGCTCTTCCAGAACCGCCTCCGGTTCCTCCGAACATACCAGTTGGAGAGCTGATCTATTGTGAACTCGCTCACGCTCCGGGCGGCCTTTGTGACGTCGTAGCCGTCCATGGCGGCCCGGTAGCGCGCGAGGAGCGAGTGAAGCTCCGAGATGATCCAGCGGTCGATCTCGGAGCGCTCCGCGACCGGCACACGCGCCTCCGCGTACGCAAAACCGTCGATATTGGCGTACATCGAGAAAAACGCGTATGTATTGACCAGCGTGCCGAAAAACTTCCGCTGCGCGTCAGCCAGCGCTTCCTCGTCGAAGCTGGTCGGGCGCCAGGGGGGAGAGGCGGTCACCAGGTACCACCGCGTCGCGTCCGCGCCGTAGCGGTCCAGAATCGCGAAGGGGTCCACCGTGTTCCCGCGCGATTTGGACATCTTCTGCCCGTCGGCGTCCAGGATCAGCTCGTTGACCATGACGGCGTTGTACGTGGGCTTGTTGAAGAGGAACGTCCCGATCGCGTGGAGCGAGTAGAACCAGCCGCGCGTCTGGTCAATCCCCTCGGAGATGAAATCTGCGGGGTACCGTGCGCCCGAGTCGATGAACTCCCTGTGCTCGAACGGGTAGTGCCACTGGGCAAAGGGCATTGCGCCCGAGTCGAACCAGACGTCGATCAGCTCCGGCGTGCGCCGCATCGTGCCTCCGCATGCGCACGCAAACGTCACGTCGTCCACGTACGGCTTGTGGAGGTCGAGCGGCTCCCGCACGCCGTTCCCCGTGCGGTATTCGGCGACGCTCCCGACGCATTTATGCCCGCCGCACCTGTCGCACACCCAGATGGGGAGGGGCGTCCCCCAGAACCGGTCGCGGGAGAGCGCCCAGTCCTTGTTTTCCTCGAGCCAGTTGCCGAACCGTCCCTGGCCGACCTCGGGAGGCACCCAGGTGATCTCCCTGTTCAGTTCGATCATCCGCGCGGCATACTTCGTTGTGCTGATGTACCACGAGTCGCGGGCGTAGTAGAGCAGGGGGGTCTTGCACCGCCAGCAGTGCGGATAGCTGTGCGTGATCGTCTCTTTCCGGTAGAGAATCCCCCGCTCCTTCAGCACGCGGATGATGTCGTGGTCCGCTTCCTTGACGAACTTCCCGGCGAAATCCGGAACATCGGGCCCGAACTCTCCGCGCGGGTTGACGGGATGAATCGTCGGGAGCCCCTCTCTGCGCGACGTCTGGTAGTCGTCCTCTCCGTAGGCCGGGGCCATGTGGACGATCCCCGTGCCGTCTTCCGTGGTGACGAAGGAAGCCGTGACGACGTAAAACGCCTTCTCCGACACCGGGTGGTAATTGAATATCCGTTCGTACTCCAGGTTCTTCAGCGCGCTCCCGGGGAATTTCTCCAGCACGGTATACTCCCCTTCCAGGACGCCGAGCCGGGTCTCTGCCAGGATCAGCTTTTCGGCGCCGTGCTGTACCTTCACGTACGTCACGTCCGGAGCGACGGCGAGCGCGACGTTGGCGATGAGCGTCCAGGGAGTCGTTGTCCAAACCAGGAACGACGTGTCGGGAGCATTGCGGAGCCGCATCCGGACGTAGACGCTCGGATCCCTGACGTCGTCGTAGCCGAGCGACACCTCGTGCGAGGAGAGGGGCGTCTCGCAGCGCGGGCAGTAGGGCTGGATTTTGTACCCCCGGTATATCATGCCCTCGTCGAAGTACCGCTTCAGGGCCCACCAGACGGACTCGATGTAGTCGTTGGCCAGCGTGATGTAGGGGTCCGAGAGATCCACCCAGTACCCCATCTGCTCCGTCATCCGCTCCCAGTCGGCCTTGTACTTCCAGACGGATTCCTGGCACTTCCGGTTGAACTCGGCCACGCCGTAGCGGACGATGTCGTCCTTGTGGCGGAACCCGAGCTGTTTCTCCACCTCGATCTCCACGGGGAGGCCGTGCGTGTCCCATCCCGCCTTCCTGTGGACCTGGAAGCCCGTCATCGTCCTGTAGCGGCACACCAGGTCTTTGAGCGTGCGGGCCATGACATGGTGGATGCCGGGACGGCCGTTCGCCGTCGGGGGGCCCTCGTAGAAAGTGAACCCCGGACGTCCCTCCCGTCCGGCTATGCTCCGGGCGAACACGTGCTCCCCCTTCCAGAAGGCGAGTATCTCCTTCTCAAGCGCGGGGTAGGAGAGCCTGTCGGTCAGTTCCTTGAACTTCACAGCCGTTCGACCACCCCTTTCATGATCGCCGTCAGCCGCGGCTCGGTCTGCGAGGCCACCGCGATAATGTCCTCCACGTTCGCCACCTGGAGCGCGTCGGGGAAGCACTCGTCGGTGATGATCGAGAACCCCAGGACGCTGATGCCCATGTGGTTGGCAACGATGTTCTCCGGCACTGTGGACATCCCGACGGCGTCGGCGCCGATGGAACGGAGGAAGCGGTACTCGGCGCGTGTCTCGAGGTTCGGGCCGGCAACGGCGACAAACACCCCCCGTTCCGGGCGGATCTTCAACTCGAGCGCCACGCGCTCGGCCAGCGCGATCAGGCTCCGCGAGTAGGGCTCCGACATGTCGGGGAACCGCGGCCCGAGCGTGTCGTCGTTCGGTCCGATCAGGGGGTTGTCGCCAATCAGGTTAATGTGGTCGGTGATGATCATGATGTTCCCGCGGCTGAACTGCGGGTTCATCCCCCCGGCGGCGTTTGAGATGAGGAGCGTGTTCACGCCCAGGAATTTCATTACGCGCACGGGGAACGTGACCTGCTGAAGCGTGTAGCCTTCATAGTAGTGGAAACGCCCCTGCATGGCGACCACCGCCTTGCCGCCGAGCGTGCCGAAGATCAGCCGCCCGTGGTGCGATTCGACTGTGGAGAGGGGAAAATGGGGAATGTCGCCGTAGTCGATGACCGCCTCGGCGGCGATCTCTTTCGCCAGCCCCCCCAGCCCCGTGCCGAGGATGATCCCGACGCCGGGTTCCATGCGCGTCTTCGTGCGCAGGAACCGGACCGCCTCGTCAATGCGTGTGCGGAGCTCTGTCATCGTCGATGTTCTTCAGTATGCTCTCCACCTCGAGCGATTCCTTGCCGGTCCCGAGCGACGTGCCGGCCCCGAGGTCTTCCGAGCCCCCCATGTCGAGCGTTTTGAGGAGGTCCAGCTCAGAGCTGAGGAGTACCCGCAACCTGCCGATCAGGGATTCCTTGCGCGCCTGGAGCCGGTGGAGCTCGGCGCCCAGCCGGGCGAGGTCGGCGTTGGCCTTCTCCACGATCTTCGCCCCCCGCGATTCGGCCTCGCGTACGATTGTCTCCGCCTCCCGTCGTGCCGATTCGTATGTTCGCCCCGTCGCCTCCTGCGCCTGGAGGAGCGTCTGCTGGAGCGTTTTTTCGATCTGCCGGTAGTCCTTCAGCTGCGTCTCCAGCTCCACGATCCGGTCGCGCGCCTCTTTCTGCGCCCGGAGCGCCTCTTCCAGGTCTGCCGCCGCCATCTCCAGGAACGTGTCGACTTCGACGGGATCGTACCCCCGCATGATGCGCTTGAATTCCTGCTTCCGGATATCGAGCGGTGTAAGCTTCATGGAGTCCTCCGCTGGTTGTCAGCTTTCGCTCTGCGCCCGAAAAGCGCCGTCCCGATTCTCACGATCGTCGCCCCCTCCTCGACGGCAACCTCGAAATCCCCCGTCATGCCCATGGAGAGGTGCTTCATGTGCGGGTGGGCGCTCGCGAGCCCGTCCCGGAGCTCCCGGAGCCGGCGGAACATCGGCCGCGACCCTTCGGCCTGGGGGAGGAACGGTCCGATTGTCATAAGCCCGGCGAGCCGTATGTGGCGGCAGGGGCCGAGCGCGCGCGCCAGCGAGGCGACGTCTTCCGGGGCGACGCCGAATTTCGTCTCTTCCCCCGTCGTGTTGACCTCGATCAGGCAATCGACCACGCGGCCGGCTTCATTCGCCCTGCGGTCGATCTCAAGCCCCAGCCGCTCGGAGTCGAGCGCGTGGATCATGTGCACGCCCGGGACGACCTGCTTCACCTTGTTGGTCTGGAGGTGGCCGATAAAGTGCCACCGGACATCCTCCCCCTCGAGCGCGCGCTGCTTGGCGAGAAGCTCCTGGACATAGTTCTCGCCGATATCGCCGATCCCGCCCCGGATAGCCTCGCTCAGCGCGGAGGCGGGGAACGTTTTCCCGACCGCCAGGAGCGTGACATCGCCCGCGGGGCGGCCGGCACGGCGACAGGCCCCGGCGATCCGCTCCCGGACGCCCATGATGTTCTCAGAAATCATTCAAAATCAAGAATTTAATATAACCGATTGTGCCCTGAAAATCAACGAATTGCCCCGCCGCGGTTCCTTGACTTACCCCCGATTTTTGATTTACTTGCCTTCGGCGACACGTGCACATTCAGGAACGGGGAATGAGCATACTCGACTTCGGCAATTTTGACGACGATCCCGAGGACGACCAGGGCCGGCGGGAGCGTTTTGAAGACGAGCTAAGAAAGTACCGGGAATCGCAGAAGGACGGGTCCTCCGGCATCACCAACGCCGAAGCGCTGGAGGAGATCGTCAACTACTATTTTGATAACGAGAAGTACGAAGACGCCCTCCATTTCGTCAACCAGCTCCTCGCCATCGTCCCCTACAGCGCGGATTTCTGGCACCGGAAGGGGCTCATCCTCGCGAACCTCTTCAAGTACGAGGAGGCCCTCGAGGCCTACGACCGGTCCCTCTCCCTGAATCCCGTTGACCCGGAAGTTCTCGTCAACCGGGGAATCACGCTCGACGACCTCGGGCGCTACCCTGACGCCATAGCGAGCTTCAACCGCGCACTCGAGATTGATCCGGCCCAGGAGGACGCCCTGTTCAACAAGGGGATCTCGCTGGAAAAGACGGGGCAGTACGAGGATGCGGCCGGGATTTTCCGGTTCATACTCGACGGCAACCCGGACCACAAGGACGCCTGGTACGAGATGGGGTACTGCTTCGACTACCTCGACCGCCCGTCGGAGTCGCTCCGCTGTTACGACGAACACCTGAACCGGGACCCCTACAACTACAACGCCTGGTACAACCGGGGAATCGTCCTGAACCGGATGATGCAGTACAACCTGGCCATCGAAAGTTACGAAACGGCGCTCGCGATACACGAAAAATTCCCGTCCGCCTGGTACAATAAAGGGAACGCGTTCGCCAACCTGGGGCGCCTGCAGGATGCCATCGACTGCTATCGGCAGACGCTCCAGCAGGACGAAAAAGACGTGCCGGCGTGGCACAACCTGGGAAACGCCTACGAGGAGCTGGGAGAATACGAGGACGCCATCAAGTCCTTCACGCAGGCGATCAGGAATGAGCCGACGCACTACGAGTCGTACTTCGGCCGCGGGAGCTGTCACGACGCGCTGGAACAGTGGCGCAAGGCGCTGGCGGACTACAACAAGGCCCTCTCGCTCTGCAAGGACTACCCGGAGCTCTGGTACGCGAAGGCGGACCTCCTCTACAATATGGGGAAGCCCCGGGAGTCGCTGCTGGCGTACCGGATGGTGACGCGCCTGGAGCCGAAGAACTACGAGGCGTGGCTCGACTACGGGGAGACGCTCTTCGAGCTGGGCTACCTGAAGCAGGCCCTGAAGTCGTTCGACCGCTCCGTCGAGGCCAACCCGTACGCGGCGGAGGCGTTCTACAGCCGGGCCAAGGTGCTCCTGGTGATGAACCGGGTGTACGAGGCGGTGGAATCGCTGAAAAACTCGTTCCGGCTCGACCCGACCAAGCGGAAGCAGTTCGAGGAGGAATTCCCGGGCGTCCGTTCCATCAAGGAGTTCAGGAACCTGCTCCGCAGGTGAGGGGAATCGGACCTGAGATGACCCTGACCTTGTTCCGGACACGGGACGAGGTCTTTTTGTATGTGAAGTGCGAGGAGGGGAGATGCTGACGGAAGCCGTTGCCGCAAAATACGAGACGCTCCGGGGGATCCTCCGATCCATGGGAAGCGTCGCGATCGGGTACTCGGGGGGGGTGGACAGCACGCTCCTGCTCAAGGTCGCCGTGGACGAGCTGGGCGCCGGTGCGCTCGCCATGATCGGCCGCTCGGAGACGTACCCGACGCGCGAGTTCGAGGAGGCGGTCGCAACCGCCGGAGGGATGGGCGCCCGGTTCGTCGTCGTCCGCACGGAGGAGACCGACGACCTGAAATTCAGGGAAAACCCCGCCGACCGCTGCTATTATTGCAAGACGGAGCTCTTCGGCAAGCTCCGGGCGCTGGCGGCCAGTGAGCAGATCCGCTGGATCGCAGACGGGACGATCACCGACGACACCGGGGACTTCCGGCCCGGGATGAAAGCAAAGGCGGAGCAGGACGTCCGGTCCCCCCTCCTTGAGGCGGGGCTCTCCAAGGCGGACGTGAGGGCGATCTCCGCCCACCTGGGCCTCGCGACATGGGACAAGCCGTCGTTCGCGTGCCTCTCCTCCCGGTTCCCCTACGGCACGGCGATCACCAGGGAAAACCTCGACCGGGTGGACCGGGCGGAGTCGTTCCTGCGGGACCACGGGTTCCGCTCGTTCCGCGTCCGGTTCCACGACGCGAGCACGGCGCGCATCGAACTCCCCCCGGCGGAGATCGCCAGGATGATGGAGGAGGGAATTCGCTCTGCCACCGTGGAGTTCCTGAAGGGGCTCGGGTTTACGTACGTCACGCTCGATCTCCAGGGGTACAGGACGGGATCGATGAACGAGGTGCTGGCCGGCGAGGTGCGCGCACGCTACGCCGCGGGGGGCTGAGCAGACACAACTCACAGAGGAGACGCTCATGAACAACGCCGTGATCCTCCTCCTGGCCTCCGCCGCCATCGCAGGGTGCGCGCGGGAGCAGAGCGGCGCCATCGCGTTCCAGTCCAACCGGGACGGCAATTTTGAGATCTACACGATGGACGGGACGGGGGGGGCGCCGACGCGCCTCACGGAGAATCCGTCGAACGACATTGCGCCGACGTGGTCCCCCGACGGCACGCGCATCGCCTTCGCCTCCGACAGGGACGGCACGTGGGACATCTATACGATGGGCACAGACGGGTCCGGTCTCAGGCAGCTGACGCAGGGCGCGGGCGCAAACACCGCCCCGTCGTGGACCGCCTCGGGCGAGAGGATCGTCTTCATCTCCACGCGCGACGCGGTCCACGGGGACGTCTACGCGATGAACCCCGACGGAAGCAACACCGTGCGCCTCACGGCCGACTCGCTCGTGAAGGACACGCCGCTCATGACGCCGGACGGGAAGACGCTCGTCGTCACGGTGAACACCCGCGGACGGCTCTCGCTCGGCGCGATCGCCCTCCCGGCCGGCACGTGCCAGCCGCTCACCGGGAACGACCATGACAGCTTCGCCCCGGCGCTTTCCCCCCGCGGGAGCGAAATCATGTTCGTCTCCGACAGGGACGGGAGCCTGCAGATCTACGCGATGGATGTCGACGGGCAGCACACGCGGCGCCTCACGACGGACGGCGTGGATGAGCGCTTCCCCGCCTACACGGCCACGCCCGGCGTCATACTTGTCGCAAAGAAGGGGGGGATTTCGCTCCTGACGCTCGAGACGGGAAAGGAACGGGTCCTCTCCTACCGGGGGGACTACGCTCCCTCGTGGCACACGCGCTGAGGCGGGCACCGCATGCGATTCGCACAGAAGCTCCGCCGGATACAGAAGAAACACGACAGCCTCCTCTGTATCGGCCTGGACACGGACCTCGCGCGGATCCCCGAGTTTCTCTTCGCATGGGGAGACCCGCTCTACGAGTTCAACAGGAGGATCATCGACGCGACGAAGGACATCGTCTGCGCCTACAAGATCAACCTTGCCTTCTACGAGGCCACGGGGGAGCACGGATGGTACACGGTGCACCAGACGCTCGCCCGGATTCCCGAGGAGATCCTCACGATCGGCGACGGCAAGCGGGGGGACATCGGCAATTCCTCCTCCTACTACGCCCGGTTGTTCGTCGAGGACTATGAATTCGGCGCCTCGACGGTGAACCCGTACATGGGGGAGGACTCCGTGGCCCCGTTCCTGAAGAACCCGGAGCAGGGCGCATTTGTCCTCGCGCTCACGTCGAACCCGGGCGCACGGGATTTCCAGTATCTCCCCGTGCGGGGAAAACCCCTCTACGAACACGTGGTGGCCCGCGCCGGGAAGTGGAACCGCAGGGGAAACGTGGGGCTCGTCGTCGGCGCAACGCGCCCGAAGGATCTCCGCCGCGTGCGGGCGCTCGCACCGGAGATGCCGATACTGATCCCCGGCGTGGGAGCACAGGGGGGAGACATCCGCTCGGCGGTGCGATTCGGCTGCGCCCGAGACGGCACGATGGCGATCATCAACGCGAGCAGGAGCGTGATCTACGCCTCCGGGGGGGAGGACTTCGCCGCGGCGGCCCGCCGTGCGGCGATCGCCCTGCGCGACGAAATCAATTCGTACAGGCGCGCGTACTTCGCGCGCTGACCCATCACACGCCCGGGGGAGGACAGCCCGAGAAGCCGTGCCCCGGCGCACCACGCGCGAAACAACGCTCCGCGACATCTGGCAGCACCAGGCGTTCAACCGCCTTCCCCTCCTGACCGACGAAGGAATTTCCGTCGCCGTCCGCTTTCCCGGCACCCCGAACGCGGATGGGGGTCCCGATTTCACCGATGCGCGCATCAGGATCGGCTCCGTCCTCGCACGGGGCGACGTCGAACTGCACGCGCAGTCCGCATCCTGGCACGCGCACGGGCACGACGCCGATCCCCATTACAACCGCGTCATACTCCACGCCGTGCTCCGGCCGGGGAGAAGAACGCACGCTCCCCGGACCGCCTCCGGGCGCGCCGTCCCCCAGGTCGTCCTCTCGGGACATGTCGATCTGCGCAGGCTCCCCGCCCGGCCGCGGCGCCCGGGAGAAATCTGCCTGGCGAGCGGAGCGAGAGTCTCTCCCCTCCTGCTCCACCGGAAGCTCCGGCGCCTCGGGAAACGAAAGATCGCCGCGAGGGTCCGCGCCCTTGCGCTCCGGCTCGACCAGATCATGTCCGAGGCGACAGTGAATCCATGGGGTCAGCTGCTGTACGAGTGTCTCATGGAGGGGATGGGCTACTCGAAAAACCGGCGCCCGTTCCTTGCGCTTGCGCGGTCACTGCCGATCGCACGCGTGGCCGCAGCCGCCGGAGGCGATGCGCATGCGGCGGAGGCACTCCTCTTCGGCGAAGCGGGCCTCCTCCCGCCGTCGCGCAGCATCAGCGACAAGGAATCGAGGGGGTATGTCCGCTGCCAGAGGAGGCGCTGGCGATCCCTTCGGGGGGAGCCGCGCGGGACGCTCTGCGAGGCAGACTGGCTCTTCTTCCGGATGCGGCCTGCCAACTTCCCGACCGCGCGCCTGGCAGGACTTTGCAGGCTCATTCCCCTCATCGCCGGGGAGGGGGCCCTCGAGCGGGTGCTCGCCCCGCTTGAGCGGCCGGAGGCGACGCCGGGTGCGGCGCTCCGTGAAATCCGGAACCTCTTCGCGGTGCGGGCAGCAGGGTTCTGGTCGCGCCACGTTCACTTTCGTGCCCGGGGCGGGCGCGTGAGAATCGGGAGGGAGCGAATACACGACCTGGTCTTTAACGCGGTGGTCCCCCTCGCGCTCCTGCGCGCGCGGCGCGAAGGGGACACCGCTCTGGCACGCAGGGCGCTCGCACTCCTGGAGGCGATGCCGGGAGGATTCCTCCCCTCGGCTCTCGCCGACATGGAGCGCCGGCTCGGGCGCGCCACGCTTGCGGGCCGCCTGGCCCGGGAAGGGGCGCTCCGGCTCCGGGCGCGCTACTGCCTCCGCTTGCTCTGCGGGCGCTGCCCCGCCCTCAGAAGGTCACGCCGACGGTCACCGGGACGTACGTGGAGTTCGAGACGTCCGTGAAGATCCAGGCGTACTTCACTTCCAGGAAGAGCGCGATGCCCAGTTTCAGGTCGACGCCGAGGCCGACGTCCACTGTCGTCTTCCCTCCCTGCGTGGAGGAGGGGATCGTGTTCCCGGGGAATCCCGCGATCGACGTGGTGACGGCATCGCGCGATAACCATGCCAGCCCGATGCCTCCCGTGGCGTACGGCGTGATCAGCGGGAGGGGAAGTATCGGCATCTTCCCGTTCGCCGAGAGCGCGAATATGCCGAGCCCCCCGCCGCTGATCGACATCTGGTCTGCCGCGCTGCCGAAGAGCGGGCGGAAGGAGTCGCGGAACTTGTTCTCGTCGATCGCATAGTGGATGTAGTCGCCGCTCAGCCGGACGCTGACCAGCATGAGGTTGGCGTCCAGGTGCACGCCACCCCCCAGGCCCGCGCCGTAGGCGCTCGCGACCTGCTGGTTGAGGCCGCTCACGGACGGGCCCGGGAATTTCGAGCTGGTGAAGTCGGCGTGGACGCCGAAACCGAACGACGGTCCGAGCGCCATCGCGCTCGGGGCACAGAGGGCACAGAGGACGCCCGCGAGTATGAGCCGTTGCATGGTGCGATCTCCTGAGAGGTTGTGGGGTTCAGGTTTTCTGCTGCTTCTTGCGTGCCGCGGGGAAGAGGATGTTGTTCAGGATCAAGCGGTAGCCGGGGGAGTTCCGGTGGAGCGACAGGTCGGTCGGCGGGTTGCCCACCGCGTGCTGGTAGTCCTCGGGATCGTGCCCCCCGTAGAAGGTAAACGTCCCTCTCC
>Ga0335081_10001503_pt1 | contig 37146 bp, 34 predicted proteins | sample Lox_Sample_35_FD_206713 | JGI IMG/M metagenome (GOLD analysis project Ga0335081, IMG submission 206713) | Soil microbial communities from Loxahatchee National Wildlife Refuge, Florida, United States - Lox_Sample_3.5 | ecosystem: Environmental > Terrestrial > Soil > Wetlands | place: USA...
TGAGATCCTTGGTGACTCCCGCGATCAAGCTCACTTTGCCATCGTCGGCCATGCCCAGAGCCACCACGCCGGAGCCAAGTTTTTGTCGGAGAGAGTCCACTAATTGCCTAAGACTTTCCTTATCCATGGTGTCCACTTGCGCAGCGATCAGCTTAACTCCTTTGATTGTCTGAACTTGGGCAGCCAACTGATCGAGCTGGCCGAGGGCGCCTTTGCGCTTCTGGGCTTCCAGTTCTTTTTCGAGCTGCTTGACGGTGCTGGTGAGCTTGTCGACGGAGGCGAGGAGTTCGTCGGGGCCCGTATTTAACCGAGTGGTTAAATTCAAAAGGATCTGGGCCTGCTTTTCGTAGTGCTCGAGGGCTCCCATGCCCGTGACGGCTTCGATGCGGCGTACGCCGGCGGCTACGGAGCCTTCGCTGACGATTTTCAGGACGCCGATATCGCCGATGCGGTGGACGTGCGTGCCGCCGCACAGTTCTTTCGAGTAGAAGCCGCGCGGCGCGCGCTCATCGGGAATGGTGACGACGCGAACGTTGGCTTCGGGATATTTGTCTCCGAAGAAAGCGAGGGCGCCGGACGCGAGCGCTTCGTCGATGGTGGTGATGTCCGTTGCGACTTGCGTGTTGTGGCGAATTTCGTCATTGACCTGTTGCTCGATGTCGCGCAGCTCTTCGGGATCGACGTGGGCGAAATGCGAAAAGTCAAAGCGCAGGCGGTCGGGTGAATTGAGCGAGCCGGCTTGCTTGACGTGCGTGCCGAGAATGTTGCGCAGCGCGGCGTGGACGAGATGCGTGCCGCTGTGATTGCGAATGATGCGCGCGCGGCGCTCGGCGTCGGCCTGTACGCAGACGCGATCGCCGACGCGGAGCGTTTCTTTGGCAATGACTTTGTGCGCGACCAGGCCGGCGACGGGATAGTAGGCGCCGGTCACTTCGGCGAGCGTGCCGGTACCGGTCGGATCGTAGAACCAGCCGGTGTCGGCCATTTGGCCGCCGGAGTCGGCATAAATCGCGGTGCGGTCCAGAACCACTTCGCCAGCTTCGCCGGGTTTCAGTTCGTTGACCATTTCGTAGCGCCGGCTTCCCGCTTGCCCTGAGTCGCGATGGGCCGGCTCTGCGGAAGAACCGGCCGGCAGGATGCCGGCGGTACGAAATGTGGCTTCGATGCGGCAATCCTTCGCCGATGTCCCGTGATAAAAATCCTTTTCGGTCTTAAATGTCTCCGCAAGTTTCGCGTACGCCGGACTGGCCGTTTCTTTGGCTCCGCCCTTCCAAGAAGCGCGGGCACGAGTCCGCTGGTCCTCCATGGCGCGATCAAATTCCTGCCAATCCACCACAATGTTACGATCCCGCGTAGAGTCTTCAATGAAATCGCGAGGCACTCCAAAAGTGTCCGACAGGTAGAAAGCTTCACGGCCCGGCAGGACTGCTTTACCGGTACGCACCACACCCGTCGCAGCCATTTCGCGCCTCTGTGCCTCGTTGAGAGATTTGCTGAGAATCTCGTCAAGTTTCTTTAGACCGTTGGCAGTGATTCGGAGAAATCGTTCTTCCTCTGCGATTAGAACGCGCGAGACGATACCAGCGGTGGCCTCGAGTTCCGGGTACGCTTCAACCATCAACTTGCGAACCGCTTCCCCCATCTTGTCCAAATTAGGTAGGCGTTCAGGATTTAGGTAATTTGCATGGGCAAAACCGCGCCGCAAAATCTTCTTAAGCACATAGCCGCGACCTTCGTTCGAAGGCAAGACTCCATCGGAAATGAGAAACGTCGCGGCCCGAAAATGATCGGCGATGACGCGGAGGGAAGCGGCGCCGCCTTTGCCTTCTTCGAGTTTTTCTTCCTGATTGAAGTCGACGCCGCAGAGTTCGACGCCGCAGAGTTCGGCGGCGCGTTTCATCAAGGGCACGAAGAGATCGGTATCGTAGTTGGAAATGACGCCCTGGAGGACGCAGGCGACGCGTTCGAGGCCCATGCCGGTGTCGATGCTGGGCTTGGGCAGCGGGATGAGCGTGCCGCTGGAGTCCCGGTTGTATTGCATGAAGACGAGATTCCAGATTTCGACGTAGCGGCCGCAGTCGCAAGGAAATTGGCAATCGGCGTGGCCTTGCTCGGACGCGGCCGGACCCATGTCGTAGTGAAGTTCGCTGCAGGGACCGCAGGGGCCGGTGTCGCCCATGGCCCAAAAATTATCTTTGAGGCCGGAGATCGGGAAGATGCGCTCGTTGGGTACGTGCTCGCGCCAGAAGCCGCGCGCTTCTTCGTCCACGCCGAGCGTTGTGCCGGGCGAAACTTCGGCTCCGCCGAACACGGTGGCGTAGAGCTTTTCTTTGGAGATGCCGTACCAATCGGGCGAAGTGATCAGTTCCCAAGCATACGGAATGGCTTTTTCCTTGAAGTAGGTGGACTGCTCACCGATGTCGCCGACAGGACCAAAGGAAAAATTGCCCATCATTTCGAAGAAGGTGTGGTGGCGTTTGGTGAAGCCGACGTTTTCGAGGTCGTTGTGCTTGCCGCCGGCGCGGACGCATTTCTGGGCGGTGGTGGCGCGGTTGTAGTCGCGCTTTTCGAGGCCGAGGAAAACGTCCTTGAACTGGTTCATGCCGGCGTTGGTGAAGAGCAGCGTGGGGTCGCCGTGGGGAACGAGCGAAGAGCTGCGGACGCGGCGATGGCCTTTGCTTTCAAAGAAGCGCAGGAACATTTCGCGGATGTCGTTGCCGGTCATGTGCTTGACAGTCGTGGTCATATTTTACGGGCGATCCTTCTGGCGTAGATTCCTATTTGTTTCGCCTTGCGGGCGGTAAACAAAGAACGGGTCTAAAGACCCGCCACTACAGTCGTGACAAGTCGGTGCAATGTCTGAAAGGCGAGTAGTGATTATAACGCGGCATTGGCGTGGGACGCGAAGTGCTGATGGGAGCGAAGTGAGTAGTGAGTAGTGCAGGGATACAGCAGCGCCGAAGAGAACAGCCTGAGCGCACGAAGAGGTGAGGTACGGGCAACTCGGACGCAATACCTTAGAACCGGTATGTTGCAAGGGGTTAAATGCCGCGAACCCTCAGCCGCGCACCTTCATCTCTACTAGTGTGAGTTTCGGCGAACAAAAAAATAGACTTGCGGCGTGGGGACGAAACCGGGGTTTGCTGTGGGCCATGGCCGCTCGCAGAATAGCCGCACGTCGGAAGAGTTGGCTAGGGCTGCTCGGAAGGCGAAACGCGGCCATCGCGTTGGCCTTGGCGTTGATGCCTGCGGCGGGCGTAGCGAGACAGCAGAAGGACGATCGGGAAACAGAAACCACAGACTGCCGCTCGCCCATTTTCCGATCCGAGATTCAAAATGATCCTGGTAAGGAATCGCTGCCGGACAATCCGGTTCCGAAAGTAGACCAGGCGCGCGCACCGAAGCAAAAGGAAAAAGAACAATCGCAGGCCAAGCAGACCAAGCGCATGTTCTGGGTGGTGCCGAATTTTGGCGCGGTGAATGCGGATACGCAGCTGCCGGCGATGTCCACACGGCAGAAGTTCGCCTTGGCGGCGCACGACAGCCTTATTGATTATTCCTCGTTCACTTGGGCTGGGGTTTTGGCCGGACAGGCGTGGCTGCTGAACTCAGATCCCGAGTTAGGCCACGGCGCGGCAGCGTACGGGCGCTACTACTGGCGCAACTTCACCGACGGAGTTTCGGGGGCTTTCTTCACCGAGGCCATCGTGCCGGCGATGACCCATGAGGATCCGCGCTACTACACGTTGGGGCAGGGCGGCTTTCTCCGGCGCACCGAGTACGCCGTAGCGCACGCGTTTGTGGGCAAAACCGATGCGGGAACGACGCGATTCAATTGGTCGGAAGTGGGAGGAAACGGCTTGGAAGCGGCGCTGTCAAATGCTTACTACCCGCCGCAGGAACGCGGGTTCAGGCAGACCGTGCAGAATTGGGGGGTACAGATGGAGTCGGCGGTACTGAACCACATTTTTCAAGAGTTTTGGCCGGACATTCGGAAGGATGTGTTTCGAAGAAAATAAGTTAGTGCGATAAGAGCGGCAGCGATGATTCGAGCGGCTTTGGGGATGAGAGAGCCCGAGTCAGCTAGGAGTTTTTCTGCTTCTTTTGGGTGGGGCGGTGGAGTAGGATGCGGGCGTTGGACGGGCGCATTTCCTCTGAGTTCCGGTCTTATCTCCTCTCGAAAGGAATCTGCCCATGCCTCTCTCGAAGAAACTCATTGCGGAATTTTTGGGAACGTTCTGGCTCGTATTTGGCGGCTGCGGTGCGGCGCTGGTGTCGGCGGCGTATCCGCAGTTGGGGATTGGATTTTTGGGTGTGGCGTTTGCGTTTGGGCTGACCGTGGTGACGATGGCGTATGCGGTTGGGCACATTTCCGGATGCCATTTGAATCCGGCGATTTCGATTGGACTGGCGTGCGGGAAGCGGTTTCCGTTCGGGCAGGTGATTCCGTACATTTTTGCGCAGGTGCTGGGAGGCCTGCTGGCGAGCAGCGTGTTGTATCTGATTGCGAGCGGCAAGGACGGATTTTCGTTGGCGGGTGGATTTGCATCGAATGGTTATGGAGGACATTCGCCGGGCGGATATTCGCTGCTGGCGTGTTTTGTGTGCGAAGCGGTGCTGACGTTTGTGTTTGTGTTTGTGATTCATGGCGCGACGGACAAGCGCGCGCCGGCGGCGTTGGCGGGACTCGCGATTGGGTTGACGCTGACGTTGATTCATTTGATTTCGATTCCGGTGACGAATACGTCGGTGAATCCAGCGCGGAGCACGGCGCCAGCGATGTTTGTGGGCGGATGGGCGATTCAGCAGTTATGGTTGTTCTGGGTGGCGCCGATTATCGGTGGGGCGATCGCGGGATTTTTGTACAACGCGGTGTTTGAAGAGCACGCCGCCATCGCGCCGCAAAAGGCAACCCCGCAGCAAGCCATGGCGGATTAGGGCGACGCAAAAAAAACAAAGAAGAATTGAACGCAGAGGCGCAGAGTTCGCAGAGGCGCGATGGTGTGTCTGGAAGTTGGAGGCGGGGTTTCGCGGAACTGTTTTTATTCTTCGGAGGACGGTTCGGCTTCGGGGACTTCGGCGCGGGTGAGGGAGTGGAGTTGGCGGCGGACGACGTCGGCGGAGAAGCCGGCGCGGAGCAGGCTGCGATAGAGGGAGGCGATTTTGTTGTCGGTGATTTCGCCGCGGGAGAGGCGGAGTTTGCGTTCGATGCGCTGGCGGACGAGCGCGGCTTCGTCGTGTTCCTGGGCGTTTTCGTCGAGTGCAGCTTCGATGTGTTTATCGGGGACGCCGCGGGCGCGGAGGTCGCGGGCGATGCGGAAGCGACCCTGGCGGCGGACTTCGGTGCGCTGGCGGGCGAACTGTTTGGCGTAGCGGGCGTCGTCGATCAGGCCTTCGCGTTTGAGGCGTTCGAGGACGTTTTTGATGAGTTGGTCGTCGTCGGTGCGATGGGCGAGGGCTTGCTTCATTTCGTGGACGGAATGAGCGCGGCGCATGAGGATGCGGGTGGCGGCGGCGTAGAGGTCGGATTCGGACTCGAGCTGGCGGGGACGGGAAAACACGGAGAGAAGGATAGAAGCAAAGAAGGAATGAAGTAAAGATGAGTTGGCGGCCAAAGGCCGGGCGAAAGGCGATCGGCGCGGGGCGGCCGAAGGAAACGGAGTTCAGCCACTGGCGAGAAGCGACTGGCGCATGAACAAGGAAGCCATTTTTACAGGGTATTGTGTAGGCATTTTTCTTGCGTCTTTAGATGGCGCTGTAGATCGCTCTAAACTCGGGATTTAGAGCACGTATCTGCGTCTGTGAAGCAACTCACCGCAAGCGTGTGACGGCTGAACTAATGGGTTGTCGTTATTGTCGGGCTCTGCGCAGAGACGAAAAATGGAGTTCCTGGAGCGGAGGCAGGTTATGCAAAGAAAAGCCAAAGTACTTTTCTTTTCGACCGGAGATGCCACGCGGAGCAAGATGGCGGCAGCACTGCTCGGCGAGGTTACAGACGAACTGGAGTCGGCAAGTACGGCGGTCAAGTCCGTGGCGACGAACCGGCTGGCCGAGGAAGTGATGAACGAAATAGGAGTGGATATTTCGCAGCAGCCGGCGCATTCGATCTCCGAGTCGTTTCACGAGAGCTTTACGGTGGTGGTGACGCTGTCGGACGATTCGAAAGAGCGCAGTCCGGTGTGGCCATTTACGCGAACCCTGGTGCACTGGAATTTGCCGGACCCTGGGGCGGTGGAGGGGCCCGTGGAGCAGAAGAAAGAAGTATTGCGCAAGGTGCGCGATGAAATTCGGAATCGCACCGTGGAGTTGGCGAAAAATATAACGCCGAAGGTGCGGCAGCGCAGCCGGAACGCCGCGGCGTAAGGTCCGCAGATTAGCCGAACAAGGGGACGCCTTTGCGTCCCCTACTTTTTTGCGAGTGCGCCCTGGGCGAGCGCAGATCGTAAGCCGGCGAATTGAGGGATGGAGAGTTGCTCGGCGCGGGCGTCGGGGCGGAGGCGCTGGGTGGCAAGAGCACTGCGAATGGCGTCGGGGTTGGCGATGGCGCGGAGATTGTTGACCAGCGTTTTGCGTTTCTTGGAAAAGCACAATTTGACGAAGTCGAGGAAGGCGGCTGTGGCTTCTTCTGTGAGGTTGAGTTTTGCGCGCTCACCGGGAAGGCGAAGAGTGACTAACGCGGAGGCAACATCGGGAGGCGGGCTGAAGGCTTCGCGGGGAATCTGGAAGACGTATTCGGGACGAGTGTAGAGCTGGGTGAGGACGGAGAGGTAGCCGTAGTCGCGGGAATCGGGGGCGGCGGCGAGGCGAAGGGCCACTTCGTCCTGAATGACAATGTGGATTTCGTCGATGGCGTCAGCAATCGCGAACAGGTGCTGCAGAATAGGCGAGGTGATGTAGTAGGGCAGGTTGCCGTAGAGGTGGATGCGGCGGCCGGCGGCGAGTTGGCGAAGATCGGTGTGCAGCACGTCGGCGTGAACGACGGTGAGATTTGGAGATTTTTTCGCGAGCTGGCGGAGGCGCTGGGCGAGCGGCTCGTCGAGTTCGATGGCGTAAACGGGAAGACCCGTGGCGAGGAGATGTTGGGTCATTTCGCCGTGACCGGCGCCGACTTCGATCCAACAGGATTTCTGCGGATCGGGTGCAGCTTTCACCAGCGAGGTGTGCGGCGAAACGCCGATGGCGCGGGCTATTTGTTCGCGCCAGTGTTCGTCGGAGAGAAAATGTTGGCCGAGGCGTTGGCGGGCCATGGCGCTGCAGTGTAACAGGAAGTGCGACATGGGTTGTCTGGCAGGACTTCGAGAAATCGGGTCAGGAGGCTCTCGACGGGCTCCGCGGCAATTCCTAAACTGCTGCCCTAGCAAAACGCACAGGCCCGCTGCGCAGGTAAATAGGATTGCCCTTCGAAGCTCAAGGCGAGCCTGTGCTACGGGCGTCTTGACGGCGTGCGGAGCGTCCGTTAGCGTAGATAGCCGCTCATTATGGACAGCGAAGAGGCGCCGAGGCCGAAGAGACGTCGTAACGCGCCGCCAAAACCTCGCAATGGGAAACACTTGCGAATACTTTTTGTAGCATCCGAAGGGCTGCCTTTCTCGAAGACGGGCGGGTTGGCCGATGTAGTGGAAGCGCTGCCGAAGGCGTTGGCGGCGCAGGGGCACGAAGTAGCGGTAGTGTTGCCGCGCTATCGCGGGACGAAGGCCACCACGACCGTAATTCCCAGCATGACCATTTCGCTTGCGACGCGCCTGCGCTTCCCGGCGATTCTGGATGGGACGCAGATTGCCGGTGTGCGTTATTTTTTTGTGGACGATCCCGCGTATTTTGACCGCGACGGAGTTTACGGCGACAAAGAAGGCGATTTTCCCGACAACGCGGAGCGCTTTAGCGAGTTTTGCCGCGCGGCGATTGAAACGGTGAAGCAGGTGTGGCCAGCGGACGTGATTCATTGCCACGACTGGCAAACGGCGCTGGTGCCATTGTTGCTGCGCACAGCTTATGGCGACGACCCGGCGGTGCGCGACATACCGGTGGTATTCACGATTCACAACATGGGCTATCACGGGTCCTTTGCACGAGAGGCGCTGGAGCGCGCGGGACTGCCTCCGGTCGTGTTTCATCCGGCTGCGCTGGAATTTTTTGGCAAGGTAAATTTTCTGAAGGCCGGGCTGGTGTATTCGGATTATCTGACCACCGTAAGCCGGACGTACGCTAAAGAGATTCAGACGACCGAGTTTGGCTATGGATTGGATGGCGTGGTGCGCAATCGCGCGGACCGTTTGGTGGGGATTGTGAACGGCGTGGACTATTCGGCGTGGAGTCCGGAGAAAGACCGGCTGATTCCGATGAAGTATTCAGCGAAAGACTTGAGCGGAAAGCAGATTTGCAAGCAAGCGGTGCTGGATTTGTTTGGCATTGCGCCGGAATATGGAACGCGGCCGCTGATTGGAATTGTTTCGCGGTTTGCGGACCAGAAAGGTTTTGATCTGATTGCGGAGAAGGCGCAGGAGCTGATGCGCGAAGAGCTTTCCCTAGTGGTGTTGGGCTCGGGCGACAGGAAATACGAAGAATTGTTCCAGGCGCTGGCCAGCACATTTCCCGGGCGCGTAGGCGTAAAAATCGCCTATGACAACGAAATTGCGCATAAAATTGAAGCTGGCGCAGACATGTTTCTCATGCCGTCACGCTACGAGCCGTGCGGCTTGAATCAGATCTACAGCTTGAAGTATGGTACGGTGCCGATTGTGCGAGCGACAGGCGGGCTCGAAGATACGGTAGAAGAGTTTGACCTGGAGCATGGAACCGGAACGGGATTCAAGTTCGCAGAATATTCCGGCGATGCAATGATGAACGCGATCCGGCAGGCACTGCATCACTGCGCGGACGAACGGATCTGGAAGCGCATTCAGTTGAACGGAATGAGCAAAGATTTTTCGTGGAAGGGTCCGGCAGCGGAGTATGCGCGAGTGTACGAAGCAGCGCGGGCAGCGCGGGGACTGCGTCCCGTGGCTGGAAACCAAACACAGGCAGCAACATCTAATTGAAGCGAATTAAGGAGACTACAACAGCGGCCTCCCGGCAAGCTGTTGAGAACAAACAATATGGCTGGAAACGCAACGGAACATATCGCGGCGGTGACGGATGGAAATTTTGAAGCGGAGGTCCTCACGGCGAGCAACACGCAGCCGGTTATGGTGGACTTCTGGGCGGAGTGGTGCCGCCCGTGCCACATGCTGGCCCCGACGGTCGCGGAAATTGCGCAGGATTATGCGGGAAAGCTGAAAGTGATGAAGCTGAACGTCGACGAAGCGATGAATTCGGCGAGCCGCTACAACATTCGCGGCATCCCGACGCTGCTGGTGTTCAAGAACGGGCAAGTGGTGGAGCAGATTGTGGGCGCGCTGCCGAAGGACCAGATCACTAAGGCTCTGGATCGCCACGTGGCGGCGTAACGCGGACGCTACGCAAGCTGAGCAATTCGCGGCGAAAAATTAGCAGGATTGACGGGGCATGTCGTACAGTGAGTACGGCGTGCCCTTTTTGTTTTCCAGGGAATTTTGGCTAGGAAGCGTTTTTTTCGCTTTTGCTTCCTGGTGTTCGGCGGCAGTAAAAGGAGTGACGTTTGGCGACAGCGGAGACAGCGGCTACACGAGCGGTGAAGACAGCAGCGGATCATCCGCCGCTTTTGGCGGGGAATCGCGGACCGATCGCCATGTCGCGCCCTGGTCTGCACGAAACGGTGTTGAAAATTCTGAAACCCTTGCCGCGTGGACGAATTTTGGATTGTCCGGCAGGTGAAGGCGCACTGGCCGAGGATTTGCTGGCCGAAGGGTTTCAGGTGCGTTGCTGCGACCTGTATTCCGAGCTGTTCCGGCTGGACGGGGTGGAGATCAAGCGCGGCGATTTAGCGGCCACGCTGCCGTATGCGGCCGAGTCGTTTGATTACATTACGTCGCTGGATGGGCTGGAGCATATCGATTCGCCACCGCAGGCGTTTCGCGAATATCGCCGGCTACTGAAGCGTGGCGGGCATTTGATCATCAGCGTGCCGAACATTATGAACGTCGAAGAGCGGCTGAAGTGGCTGCTGTTTGGGTACACGTCACATTTCAAGCCGCTTTCCGAGCAATCCAAAGCGAAAATTTCCTACGACTGCGCGGGAAAAGATGAGATTGCCGTGCACGCGAATCCGATTGGCTACAACGAGCTGCGCTACTATCTGGAGAAAAACGGCTTCGAAATTCAAGGTGTGTACCGCGACCGAAAGAAGGCGAACCAGTGGTTGTACTGGCCGCTGGTGGCGTTTATTCGGCTAATGGCTAAGCTAACCGCGGAAAAGCGGCGGGAGGATCGCTGGACGAATGAGCTAGCGTCGGATCCCGTGTTGCTGGGTGGCAACACCTTAATCATTCACTCGATTCTGAAGTAGTTGGAAGCCGCTTCTCGCGGGGCGGAGATGGGGACTCATCACCGCCCGCGTGCGTGCCACTACGTAGCCGCGGCGCAGAGCTCCAGAAGGGCTGGTTGCGCGGGCACGTCGGTAGGGCCAAACTGACAAACGTTGAAACCTAGCTCGGAGTAGACGGGGAGAACCTCGGTCAAACGTGCGAGTTGCAGGGCCGCGGCGGATTGCACAGTGAGATTGGCCAGCAGCAGCGATTTGCCGCGGCGCTTGCGGCTAATGAAGACACTAGCGAGCGCGCCGACACCCGCAGAATCAAGCTGATCCACGCCGCTCATTTCCAGTAGCAAGTGCGGCGCTGGTTCGGAACGCAGCAGCTTGCTGAAGCCGGAGGCGGTCTCGAAGTTCAGGCAGCCGCTGACTTTGGCCACGACGATGCCGGTTTCGTGGGCGACCGTGCCGGCGAGCGGAAAGGGCTCGATACGGAGACCGCCGCGAATCCAAATCCAGGCATGCCGTTCGATTGGGTTGATTTCCAGAAGCTTGTTTTCGTTGCGCATGGCGTGTTGCACCCCCTGCCGCCTGCTGTTTAGCTGCCTTCACTGTATAAAGCGCCGTTTCGAAGCAAATCCTCTCATCGGAGTCTTGGGAAAGTTCGCTGGAGGAAACATCCGGATGGCGATGCTAGAGTGAAGGGGCTTGGGGGTGACGGATGGCTAAGGCGGCTATGGCGGCGGAGAGCAGGGCGCGGTGCCATTGGGCAAGCAATGACATGAACACGGCGTACCACGATGAGGAATGGGGCGTGCCGCTGCATGACGATCGGGCTCTGTTTGAGCTCTTGATTCTCGAGGGTGCGCAGGCGGGGTTGAGTTGGGACACGATTCTGAAGAAACGGGCGCGGTATCGAGAAGTGTTTGATGGGTTTGCTGTGGAGAAAATCGCTAGTTACGACAAGAAAAAAGTTCGCGAGCTGCTGAAAGATCCGGGAATTGTGCGCAACAAGTTGAAGATTGCGGCGACCATCGGCAATGCGAAGGCGTTTTTGAGAGTGCGCGAGGAGTTTGGAAGCTTCGATAAATATATCTGGCAATTTGTTGGCGGCGCGCCAAAGTTGAATGCCTGGACGGGTCACAAGAGCGTGCCGGCGAAAACGGCGGAGTCTGCCGCGATGAGCAAGGACCTTACCAAGCGCGGATTCCGCTTCGTGGGCTCGACGATTTGTTACGCGTTCATGCAGGCCACGGGAATGGTGAACGATCACCTGGTCGAATGCTTTCGGTACACGGAGCTGAAGAAATCGAAGTAGATTAACCGAAGAAGTAAATTGGTACGGACGCCCTAGGATTTGGAGCGGCGCGTAGGGCTGCAATAAAGACGCTCATTCTTCAGATTAAAAAAGCTTGCGGTCGATGCATCCGCACGGACGGCAGCGCATCGGCGGTATCGCTTAGCGATTGCCTTGCGTTGAGGGTGGGGCGAGCTTAGGATAAGAATCTGCCGCAGCGTGGTGCATTCCAAAAGCAGTTGAGGGAAGTGAACGCAAGGCGCGGACGTGTGGTCGGGGAGAGAGGCCTGCATGAAGTCGGTTGTGGTGGTCGGGGCGCAGTGGGGTGATGAAGGCAAAGGCAAGGTGGTGGACTACCTGGCCGGGTCGTTTGATTACATTGCGCGCGTAGCGGGTGGGCACAACGCGGGCCACACGGTCATCATTGGCGAGAAACGGCATGTGTTGCAGTTGATTCCGTGCGGGATTTTGCGGCCGAAGCAGCAGGCGGTGATTGGGACCGGAGTCGTGGTGGATCCCGGGGCGCTGGTGGCCGAAATCGAGACACTGGCGAAAGGCGGGATCGATGTGCAGGGACGATTGCATGTGAGCAATCGCGCCCACCTGATTTTCCCTTATCATCGCGAGCTGGATAAAGCAGCGGAAGGCGCGCGCGGCGCGGATAAGATTGGCACGACTTCGCGCGGGATCGGCCCGGCATACGAAGACAAGATGGCGCGGCGCGGGCTGCGCATGTGCGATTTGCTGGAGCCGGAGCTGTTTCGCAGGAAAGCTGAGCGCGTAGTGGCTGAGAAAAACCGTTTAGCCAAGGGCGCGTACGGCGCGAACATTGATTTTTCGCACGAAGTGGAAGCGACATTGCAGTTGGGCGACAAGATTCGCGGATACATTTGCGATACGGCGGAGTTAGTGAATCGCGCGTTGGATGAAGGGAAGTCGGTGTTGTTCGAAGGCGCGCAAGGGACCATGCTGGATATCGATCATGGGACGTATCCCTACGTAACCTCGTCCAGTGCGATTTCGGGTGGCGCGACCACCGGCGTGGGTGTACCTCCGACAAAAATTCAGCATGTGCTGGGCGTTTCGAAAGCGTACACCACGCGGGTGGGCGGCGGGCCGTTCCCAACAGAGATGCCGGAACTGGAAGCGCAGGAAGTGCGCGAACGTGGCAAGGAATTTGGCGCGGTGACGGGCCGCGCACGGCGCTGCGGCTGGCTGGATTTGATGGTGCTGCGCTACGCGAAAATGATCAACGGCATCGATTCGCTGGTCGTCACCAAGCTGGATGTGTTCGATACGCAGCGGGAAATTCAGGTGTGCGTAGGCTACAAGTACAAAGGCACGCCGCTGCGCGAAATGCCCGCCCTCGCAGAAGAGTACGAGAAGGTGGCGCCGGAGTACAAGACGCTGCCGGGGTGGTGCTCGGCGACGTATGGGATAAAAGACGGTGCGCGGCTGCCGAAAGCGGCGATGGACTATTTGAAATTCATCGGAGATTTTCTGCAGCTGGAGATAGGAATGATTTCGACGGGGCCGGAACGAGATGCGACGATTGTGCCGGCCGGGACGTTGTTGAGCAAGTGGTTGTAAGGGCTGAACAGGCGGTCGGCGCGGCGCAGGGTTTTTCGTAACACAGAGTTCGCAGAGAACGCAGAGAAGAAAAGCAGAAGCGAAGTGACCGCGATGCTCAGTTACGAGCAGGCACGACAAAAAATCCTGGAAAAAGTAGGGGAGAAGAAAGGGCCGCGCGCAACCGAGCAGTTGCGCCTCGGTGATGCGCTGGGCTACGTGTTGGCACAGGAAGTGAAGACCGACCGCGAATATCCGCCGTTCAATCGCGCAACACGCGATGGTTATGCGGTATTTGCCGGTGATGCGAAAGCCGGAGCGAAGCTGCAGCTTGCCGGAGAGATTAAAGCGGGCGACCGCGTTACCAAAGAGTTGCTGGTCGAAACGTGCGTGCAGATTATGACGGGAGCGGCGGTGCCATCGGGCGCGGATGCGGTGGTGATGATCGAGCACGCCACACGCGAAGGCGATTTTGTGCGGTTCGAACGCGATACGGCCGCCGGGCAGAATATCGTGCCCCGTGGGAGTGAAGCGCGTGCCGGCCAGATGCTGCTGACGCCGGGGATACGGCTAGGTTTCGCCGAGTTGGCGCTCGCGGGACAGGTGGGCGCGGCGGAGTTGCGCTGCGGCGCGAAGCCGCGCGTGGCGATTCTGTCGACGGGCGATGAAATTGTGCCAGTGGAAAGCGTGCCGGGACGGTTTCAGATTCGCAACAGCAACAGCGTTTCGCTGGCGGCGCAGGTGCGCCTCGCTGGAGGCAAGCCGATTTTGCTCGGCAACGCGATGGACCGCGAAGATGACCTCACCGCGAAAATCAAGCGCGGCATGCAGGAAGATTTGCTGATCCTTTCCGGCGGCGTCTCGATGGGCAAATATGATCTAGTCGAGAGCGTGCTGCGCGAACTGGGTGCGGAGTTCTTCTTTGACGCGGTGGCGATTCGTCCGGGCAAACCAGCCGTGTTCGGAACGTGCAACGGAAAATTTGTTTTTGGCTTACCGGGGAATCCGGTATCAACGATGGTCACGTTTGAGTTGTTTGTGTCGCCGGCTCTGGATCTGTTGAGCGGCATGGAAGCGCGGCCGCTACCGATCGTTGAAGCGAAGCTGACGGAAGCGTTGCACGAGAAGCCCGGCCTGCGGCATTTTCTTCCGGCACGCGTGCAAGGACGCGGCGCGGACATGGAAGTGCGCGCCCTCAAGTGGCAGGGTTCCGGCGATATCGCGGCGCTGGGGAAAGCCAATGGGTTTCTCATCGTGCCGCCCAATCGGGCAGCGATTGAAGCAGGCGAACGCGTCGAAGTGATGATGCGCAGAGAACTGCTGTGACCGACAGCAACAATGCCGCGCCGGAGCTCGACACGCTGACTGTGGCGGCAATCGCCTTGCTGGCATACATGCTCGGCAACCTGCTTCACGAAGGCGCTGGTCATGGCGGAGCGTGCCAACTTGTGGGCGGCAAGCCGCTGGTGCTTTCCTCAGTTCATTTCGAATGTAGCGTGGACGCGCGCCTCGTGGACGCCGGCGGTACGCTGGCGAATTTCATCGCAGCGGCAGTGTTTTTTGTTCTTGGCCGGCTCACGACTCAACTACACCCGCGCTGGAAATATTTCTTCTGGATCGCGATGACGATTAACCTGTTCACAGCCGCGGGATATTTTCTTTTTTCGGGCATCGGTGGCATCGGCGACTGGGCGGAGTTCATGCGCGGCGTGCACCCGCAGCGGCTCTGGCGGGCCGGCATGACGGTCTTCGGCGCAGCGGCGTATGCGGCGGTGGCTTGGGTCAGTGTGCTCGAGTTGCGGCCGCTAATCGGTAGCGACATCGGGCAGCGCTACCGCCGGGCGGTGCGCCTTTCGATAATCCCTTATTTTTTCGGCGGCGTACTGATGTGCTTGGCGGGTGCGCGGAACCCCAGGGGCGCTATGCTGGTTCTTATCTCCGCCGCGGCTTCTACTTTTGGCGGGACGTCCGGTTTGCTGTGGGATACGCAATGGCTGCGCAGCGCAAGGATGATTCCGCCTGGACTTCCCAGCGAAGCGTTACCGATCCGCCGAAGCTGGGCGCTAATTGCGACCGCAGCCACTGCCGTTGTGGCGTTTGTCGCCGTCATGGGTCCGGGCGTTCGCTTTGTACGCTAGAAAATAATTCCCAATGAGCAAACTGTCCCACTATAGCAAAAAAGGCGAAGTAAGAATGGTCGACGTGTCGAACAAGGGTGTGACGGCGCGCACCGCGGTAGCGAGCGGCTTTGTCAAAATGAAGCATACAGTCGTGCGCGAAGTGCGCCGACTACGTAACCCCAAGGGCAATCCTTTAGAAGTCGCGCGAATCGCGGGAATCGCCGCCGCCAAGCGCACCGCGGAATGGATACCTCTTTGTCATCCACTCCCCTTGACGCACATTGATGTGACTGCGCGGCTGTGTGAAAATGGCGTGGAACTTCGCTCTGAGGTTACGGCGACCGCGCAAACGGGCGTGGAGATGGAAGCGCTTGTCGCTGTAACGGCCGCAGCCCTCACGGTCTACGACATGTGCAAAGCCCTCGATAAAGCAATGGAAATCGGCGACATCGTGTTGGAAAAGAAGACCGGCGGCAAGGGCGGCGACTTTTTTCGCGATAAGCGGAGCATGGATAGGCATTCGAACAAATCGCCTCGCAAGACTGGCGTGCGGAGCCGTGCGCGATGACCGCAGCCGGCGCCAAAACGGTCAAGATGCTGCTGGCGGACGACAATCCGCTGGTGCGCGACCTGATCGTCAAGGGCATGGAGCCGTATTGCGAGATCGAAACCGCGGCGGACGGCGCCGACGCGCTACTCAAAGTGATCGATGCTCCTCCTGATGTAATTCTCTGTGACTACAAAATGCCCGGCCTGGATGGGCGGCAGCTTTTTGAGAAGCTGCGCGGGCGCGAAGCGACGCGGCACATTCCGTTTTTGTTCATGGCCAGCCGCGCGGATATCGAAGAGCGGCTGCGTCCGCTGGTGGATGGCGTCGAAGACTTTGTCAGCAAACCGTTCTTGGTCAAGGATCTCGTCCGCATAGCTAAAAAAGTTGTCGACCGGCTGCACCTTGAAAAACTGCAAAAGCGCGCCTCGCGTCCCGGCGTGATTCAGGGCAGGCTTGAAGAAATGAGCATGATTGACCTGATGCAGTCGCTGGAAATGGGGCAAAAATCCTGCCGGCTGCTGGTCCAGCACAACGGCGAGCAAGGCGAACTGTTTTTCGCCAACGGGCAATGTCGCGACGCGAAAGCTGGCAAAGTAGAAGGCGACGACGCCGTCTATCGAGTCGTGCTTTGGACGGCCGGGGAATTCGAAATTGATTTCAACGCGGCGAATGCTTCGAACCGCACTACCACGACGCGCAATACCACCGGGTTGTTGATGGAAGCGATGCGGCTGATGGACGAAGCCAATCGCGAAGCGGAACCCAAGCCTGCCTGATGTCCGACCGCCGTAAAACCACTCGATCGAGATAGACGAATGCGCGTTGCGGTTCTGACCATCAGCGATTCGGTAGCGAATGGAAAACGGGAAGACTTATCTGGACCCGCAGTCGTTGCCGTGTGCCGCGGGCTAGGATGGGAGGTGACCTCCTCCTTGTGCGTTTCCGATGATGCGGCGGGCATTCGCGAGCAATTGCGCCAATTGGCCGATTCCGGTCGGGTGGACCTGATTCTGACCACCGGCGGCACGGGGATTGGGCCACGCGACAATGCGCCGGAAGCCACGCAGGGCATTGCGGACCGCCTCATTCCGGGTATTGCTGAGGAGATGCGGCGCAAAGGACTGGCGACCACGCCGACGGCGGTGCTGGCGCGGGGCGTTGCGGCGACGCGGTCGAAAGCGCTTATCGTGAATCTGCCGGGAAGTCCTAAGGGTGCGTCCGAGTCGCTGGACGCAATCGCGCATCTGCTGCCGCACGCCGTCCACGTGCTGCGTGGCGGCCGTCACGACTGACTCTGTAGGGTCATGCTTCCGAAGATGGCCGTTCCTGTTTTGCCGCCAGCGTCATCTTGTAATGTAGGCGCACGATGGTCATGCCCAGAAAAGAAATCCGGTGATCGGTACGCAGCACGCCTTCCTTGTCTTCGTACACATGAAAACGTTCATGCAGCGTTTTGAAATTGCGCACCCGCAGATGTTCCTTGCCTGAAGCAATCACGCGATAAAAACCTGAGCGGCCAAAGGCAGAGCCAGAAGAATCGAGTCCAAACGAGCCATCAGGATCATTGAGTGGGACGAGGTAAACGTTGGCACTGCCGCGGTCGGGAAACGTAACTTTGACCACCGGATTCTCTTCTCCCGGAATTTTCGCCACGGAATAAATCCCCGCGAACATCACGAGTCCCGAAGATTTCAGTTTGCGTAGCCAGCCGGTATACGCGAGCCTGCCCGTCTGGGGATCGCGCAGTTGGATCACCTGGCTGCTCATCCCGCGCGCCATTTCGAGCGGCGAAATTGGAAAGTTGAGTTGGTCCATGCGCTGGCTGATGAACTCTACCAGTAGCCATAGAAAAAATTTCCCGATGAGCGCGACGTCGCTCCATGCCTCCAGCTGATATTGCGAGGCGTGCTCGTAAAAGTGGCGAATGCGAGGATTCACTGCGCTGGGATCGAAGCTCGGTCCACGAAGAACCTCAAAATCGGCGATCAGGCCGGCGGCCGGAACGACGCGACTCTCAAGGTGTTCATCGTGCGCGATCTGTTCGTAAACCCCTGCACCAATCAGCACGGAATCGCCGAGCGGCGTGTCGAGCCACGGCTGTTCCGCGCGGTTGACGCGCCGACCTAGCACAATGACCATCCACTCGATGACGATTTCCAGTAGTCTGCCGATAGCAGCGTGAATTGCCCCGAGCGGCCCTTTGCGTCGGAGGCGCGGCGCTGCTTCGAAGACCGGCGCCGGTGGAGCGGCATGCTGCGGCGGCTCGGCGAGAGGGGGCATGGGTTCATCTTAAGCGCACCAGCGGGTCGTCTTCGGCGCGAAAAAAGGAAAGTTGACGCAAGAGGCAGCGTAATCAAAACTATTTGGCCTATGGCACAGAAATTGGATGAGAACAAACTGGCGGTTTTGGGCACCGGCAAGTTGGGCGGAATTCTGCTCCGCGCGTATTTGACGCAAGGGCTGTTTTCGGCGAAGCGCGTGACCGCCACGGTGAAGCACGGCGAAAAGGCGTCGGCGCTCGCGAAGGAATTGGGCGTCGCCGTAACCACCGACAATCGCAAGGCCGTGCGTGGCGCAGACATCGTTCTGCTCGGAGTAAAGCCGCAGGTCGTCGGCGAGGTATTGAAAGAAATCGCGCCCGAATTAAGCGAAGACACGCTGATCGTTTCCGTCGCGGCCTCGGTGCCGACCAGTTACATTGAGCAATACGTCGGCGACAAAGTGCCGGTCGTGCGCGCCATGCCGAACACCTGCTCGCGCGTGGGTAGCGGCATGACGGGAATTTGCGCTGGGAAACATGCGAAAGTTGAGCATCTCGAAACTGCCCGCGCCATGTTCGATGCCGTCGGCCGCACTGTCGTCGTCGACGAAAAGAACATGGATGCCGTGACGGGACTTTCTGCCAGCGGGCCCGCCTTCGCGTACATCATTCTCGAATCACTCGCCGAAGCGGGCGTTAAAGTCGGCTTGCCGCGCGAAGTCTCCACTTTGCTTGCGGCGCAAATGATGAAAGGCGCCGCCAGTGTCGTCCTTGAAACTGGCGATCATCCGGCGCTCTTGAAAGATTCCGTCACTACGCCCGCGGGCTGCACCATTGACGGCATTCTCGAACTCGAAGAAGGCAAGCTGCGCGTTACGCTGATCAAAGCCGTCGTGAAAGCCACCCATCGCGCCGGAGAGCTACTCTTTGAAAAGTGATGCGATGGTAGCGTCAATGGGTGAGCCTCGGAAGGCTGACCCTAGATTTCTGGCTGCCCGCTGAATGATCTCCCTCTTCCACAACTTACGCGCGTTTCTCAGTGGTGACGGTGTGCTGCTGCTCCCGGAGTTACAACTGGTGCTTTTTGCGCTGGGCATCCTGGTGATCGATCGCTGGCTCACCGCAAAAGAAAAATACTGGAACGCGGCACTGGCGTTAGCGGGTGTTGCCTTCGGCGCGTTCACACTGCACGTGCAGTACGGAAAAATGGCGGCATTGCGCATGGCCGGCGCCGAATCGCCGGGTCTGCTCGGCCTCCATCAGAGCCTGTTGGTCGATCCGTTTTTCCTTGTCTTTGCGGCGCTACTGCTGTTCTCGTTGGCGTTCGTGGTCGTCCTCTCGACACACTTTCTTGAGCTGGCACAGGAAAGGCGCGGCTCGTACTACACCCTGCTGCTTGTAGCCTGTGCGGGAATGCTGCTCCTCGCCGAAAGCGTCAACGTCGCGGTGCTTTTCGGAGGTATGCAAATCTTTTTCTTAACCTGCTACGCGCTTCTTGGCTACGCGAACGACCGCGAAGCGGCCTCTCAAGCCAAGCGCGGCTTTGCTGTTCTTTGGGCCTGTTCTTCCGTTGCGTTGGCCATCGGCTTCCTGCTCCTCTACGGCGATTTCCAAACCGTGAATCTTGGTCGCATGGGCGCCATTCTCGATGCTCGCCTCGACAAGGGCATCGTGTTCGCCGGGCTAACGAGTTGGCATGCGATCCTCGCGCTCGCCTGCCTCGCTGCCGGCGCATTTTTTCTGGTCGAGGCGGCGCCGCTGCACTGGCTGGCGCCCGAAATTTATGAATACGCGCCAACCCCGGTAGCGAGTCTTCTCAGCGCGGCTACGAAAGTTGCTGGCTTTGCGTTGCTGCTCCGGCTTTTCGTGTTTTTGTTTCTCTTCGCGCAGCAAAAATGGATTCATGTGTGGGGCGGCGTGGCGATTCTGTCGCTGCTGTGGGGCAATATTGCCGCGCTGCGGCAGCGCAAGGTTCTACGTATTCTCGCTTACGGCGCGGTGACGCAGGCCGGATTTGTCGCCCTCGGGATGGTTGCCGCGAACGAGATCGCGTTTGCGGGCATCGTCTATCATGTCGCGGCCTGTGCGTTCGCCACGCTCGGCGCGTTTGGAGTGCTGATTGTGGCGCAAGAAAAAATCGGAGCCGGCGCAACCCTCGAAAATGTTCGCGGGCTACGGTACCGGAATCCCGCACTAGCGTGGTTGCTGCTGCTGTTTCTCTTTTCGCTAGCCGGCGTGCCGCTGACCGCCGGCTTTGTGGCCAAATACTTCATCGTCAAAGGCGTATTTTCACGTCACCCTGAGCTCGCCATTTTCGCGGCCGCGAACGCGCTCTTCTCAGTTTACGTGTATGGCCGTATCGCGGCGCAGGCTTTCCGCGCGCCGCTTCCCGAAAGGTCCGCCGCGAAGCCAGCTAGCGGAGAAGCATTTTCTCCGGCCGCACAAACGTCTCAAGGAGACGATGCGCGGATTGTTAGCGGCAGCAGCGCAATGCACCGGGCTCCGGCTCCGTTAAGACTCAGCAACGGCCAAGCCGTCGCGCTGACCATCGCGGCGTTTGTGTCCCTCGCGGCGGGATTGTATCCTGCTCCTTTCTTGCGTATTGCGAGCTACGTCTTTGGACCCTAGCGGAAATCAAAAAAACGCTTCGAACCCTCCTGCGGGCAAGGCGAAGACCGCGGCCACGCAATTTGCTCTCGCGATGGAACTTCCGTTTGTCTTCGTTGGCGCTATCGGCATCGGCATTCTCTTCGGCTATTACCTCGACAAATGGCTGCACACCAAGATGCTTTTCATTTTCATTCTGGGAGCCCTCGGATTTGTGGCCGGCCTGCGCGACGTTTTGCGACGCCTGCCGGCGGACGGCGATGGAAAGTGAGCCCACGCCGGAGTGGAGCCCGGGCGGAGCAGACAGCCCCGCGCAGCTGGCCGCTTACTCCCAAACCGAGCGGCGCATCAGTTGGCTGACGCTCGCCATCGGTTTCACCGCGGCTTTTGTTGTCGCGGCCTTGCGCTACCGCGAATGGGCCGCGGGCTTGGCTATCGGCGCGGTACTGGCGTGGCTGAATTTTCGCTGGCTTCGCCGCGGATTGGACGCTCTGGTCGCCGTAGCCACCGCCCAACAAGGCGCTACACGTCCGCATATCCCCACCGGAACCTGGTTTCGCCTGCTCTTCCGCTACGGCTTGCTAGCCCTTTCTGTGTATGTTATTTTTGAACTTCTGAGAATTCCCCTCGTGAGTATGGTGGTGGGTTTGTGTGCGTTGGGCGCCGCGACAATCGCGGCGAGTGTGTTCGAAATCCTGCGGCCGACGGAATAGGGAATGGAAGAAGCCAACTGGCTGACACAAGTTGTCAATCACTACCTCGGGCCGCTGGCCCTTTCGCTGCTTTCGGCTTTGCATCTTCAGCCGAGCCACCTGGAAACGCCGATTCCCCAATACGTGGTGATGTCCTTCGTCGTGCTGGTCATCGGCGTGGTGCTAGCTTTGCTGCTTCGGCCGCGTTTGTCCGTCGAGCGACCCGGCACCGCGCAGCAAATCGCTGAATATTTGCTCACCAATCCACTGCAATTTGGGATCAATGACGTCCTCGAGGAAAATGCCGGCCACCACTGGGAACGCTACGTGCCCATGGTCGGCAGCGTCGCGCTGTTCGTTTTGCTCGCGAATCTGCTCGGCGTTTTCCCGGCGTTCTCTTCGCCGACCGCGATTTACACGGTCCCGCTGTCCTGCGCGATCTTCGCGTTTCTTTATTTCAACTGGCAGGGTCTGCGCCACCACGGGCCGCTTGGGTACCTCAAGACTTTTACCGGCGGCGTGCACTGGTCGCTCTGGCCGCTGATCTTTCCGGTCGAAATTCTCAGCGCCTCCGCGCGTTTGCTGTCCCTTTCCGTCCGCTTGTGGGCCAACATTTTCGCCAGCGACATGATCTACATGCTCTTTCTCGGCTTGTTCGCCGGCGCCGCCAGCGCGGGCTGGGCCAAGTCGCCGGTCCTCGGCGTTATTCTCGGTGTTTTTCCGGCGCTCGTGCCGCTCTTGTTCGTCGGACTGCACATCTTTGTGTCCATCGTGCAGACCTACGTCTTTGCGATTCTCCCGGCCGTGTACATCGGGCTGGCCACTGCGGACGAGCACTAGTCCGACAAAAATTTGTACCGCCGCTCCAGCGTGAGGCCGGCTGCACGGTGTCCGGCAACCACCTCCTGGCGGCAATCTGACGAGGAGGATGTTATGAAGAGAGCAGCAGTAGTTTTGCTTGCGCTCGTCGTGGTGATGCTGATCACTCCGGCGGCGTTCGCGCAGGGAGCGGCGGAAGCAGCCAAGCCGCCGATCAATCCGACCACCATCGTGCTCGCCATTGGCTTTGGCGTCGCGGTGGCGGCATTTGGCGGTGGGTTGGGACAGGGACGCATCGCGGCAGCCGCCTGCGAAGGCATCGCCCGCAATCCGGGAGCCGCAGGAGGCGTTCGCGCGGCCATGATTCTCGGACTCGTTTTCGTGGAAACCCTCACGCTGTTCACCTTCGCGCTGGGTTTCCTCCTCTACCTCAAGCTCTAAGGGAGCGCCAAGTAGCTTACCCTGCACGGGTAAGGCTTTTCTGGCGTACGGTCACTGCAAGAGTTGTAGCGAGCTTCAATCGCAAAGCTCTTTTAATTCAAAGCTTTAGCCGGAATCACAAAGCCCGCAAGCATTCCCGCTTCCGGGCTTTTTCTGTCCTTGCGCTACTCCGACCCACGCGGCCACCGTCTCAACTTTGGCCACTTTGACGATTTCTCTTGACAAACTTCTATTTCTGTGACACGTTACTTTAGCTTTAATGGGCGCACAGCTTCCCGGCTGCTGCGCCCTTCGGCATTTCAGGAGGCTCAAAGCGAACGCTAACTCCTTCCGAATCAGAGATTTTGCAGACCCCTCCTGCTAAATCCTTTCGAATCAGAAATTTCCAAAAAAGGAGGAGGGGGGGCGCTTCATCGCACAGCGCTGCATCCCTCGAGAGTTAGTTCAGGCCACGCCGCTGCTTCCCGCGCCTTGCACTCTCATCTGCCGACTGCGGCTGCCGGGCATAGCCTAGTCGGTCTTGCTCTTTCCCGTTTGTGAATCGTCGGATCGGGCAAGCGCTAGTGGTTCAGCAGGCCGGATTGCAGGAGGTAGGAGAAGAGCGCTTTGTTGGGGAAGAGGCCGAAGTAGATGGCGCCGGCCGCGGTGGCTAAGATGACGAAGTAGACGGCGGTTGGGAAGCGCCCGGCGGGAACGACGGCAGTCTCCGAGCTAGGCTCGCGCATGTACATCACGACGATGAGGCGAATGTAGTAGTACGCGCCAATGACGCTGTTGATGGCCATGAGTACGGCGAGCCAGATCAGCCCGGAATCCACGGCGGCCTTGAAAATATAAAACTTGCCGAGAAAACCCGCAGTGACCGGCAAGCCCAGCAACGAAAGCAGGAAGAGCGAGAGCATCGCGGCAACAAATGGCTGGCGTTCGCCGAGGCCGGCGTAGTCGTCGACCGTGAGGTGCTTTTCGCCGGCCCCGCCGAGTTGCGAAACAATCGTGAAAGCGCCGACTTTCACCAGCGCGTAGGTGAGCAGATAAAAGAGCACTGCGGCATAAGCGGTGCTTGCGCCAGTAGAACTGTTCGCGGCGAGATGCGTGACTGCAGCGAAGGCTACGAGAATGTAGCCGGCGTGGGCGATCGAGCTGTACGCCAGCAGGCGCTTCACATTGTTTTGCAGCAAGGCGCCGAGGTTGCCGGCAAACATGGTGAGCACCGCGAGAATCCAGAACGCCCAGAACCAGAATTGCGTCGCGGCGGGAACGTCGGCAAAGATGCGCAGCAGCAGCGCGAAGGTGCCGGCCTTGGGACCGGCGGAGAAGAGCGCCGTCACCGGAGTGGGCGCGCCTTCGTAGACGTCGGGCGTCCAGATCTGGAAGGGCGCAGCGGCCACTTTGAAGCCGAGGCCGATGAGAATGAGAGCAAGCCCAAGTTTCAGGAGATTGCTTGCCGGGTTCGCGGAATCCATTTTCAAAAGGAACGTGGTTCCGGTAGCGCCGTAGACGAGCGATATGCCGTAGAGAAAAAACGCCGTGGCGAAAGAACCCAGTAAGAAATACTTCATGGCCGATTCGCCGGATTTCAGCGTATCCCGGCGATAGCCGGCCAGCACGTAGCTGGAAATCGAGGACATCTCGAGGCCGATAAAGGCGGTGAGCAGTTCCTGCGCGGAAGCCAGCACGCCCATGCCGGCGGTGGCGAAGAGCACCAATGCGTAAAATTCGGCGGGCGCGAGATTTTCGCGGTCAAGATAGGAATCCGCGGCGAGAATCACCAGCAAGGTGACAAAGCCGAGCAGGTGGTGAAAGAAAACGCTAAACGGATCGGTGGCGATGAGGCCGGAGAAGCCACCCGCGCCGGGGTTGTGCACGTTGTAGAAATTTCCGGCGATGCCAAGTACGGCGCCGATCCCGGCGACCCAAGTGAAGACAGCGCGGTTGCGCGTGAGCGGCTGCAGTAGCATGAGCAGCGCGCCTGTGACGCACCAGATCAGTTCGGGCAGAACCGCCAGCAAGTCGGTGGTGCTGGGAAACGGTGACATTTAGCGGGTTCCGACCCTTTCGATAGGAGTACGAGGCACGGCACTGGCTGCGCCGGATGCTCCGTCAGCCGGCGAGCTGACCGATGGCAGGGCCAGCTTGATGGGCGCTTTGACTTCATAAGCTTGGTTGGGACGCGTCATCTGGTCGAGAACGCTCTGGCTCGCATTTGCGGTGCGCGAAGTGATGGAGACCGAACCGATGCCCATCCACAGCACCACGACGCAAGTGACCGCCAGAATCCAGCGCTCGCGCGCCGAAGCATCAGGGAGCGTCTTGTTCTTTTCGACGGTGACGTCACCATAGAAGACGCGCTGATAGGACCATAGCAGGTAACAGGCGGAGAGAATCACGCCGGTGGCGGCCCAGGCAGCCCAATTCCAGTGCGCCTGGTAGGTGCCGAGGAGAATCAGAAATTCGCCGACGAAGCCGTTCAGCATCGGCAATCCGAGCGAAGAGAGCGCGACGAAAAGAAAGAACGCAGCGAGCCAGGGCATTGGCGTCGACAGGCCACCGTACTGCGTGATTTCGAAGGTGTGGCGGCGGTCGTACAACATGCCGACGAGCAAGAAGAGGCCGCCCGTGGAGATGCCGTGGGCAAGCATCTGAAAGACTGCGCCCTGCATGCTGATGTGCTGAAAGGCGAAGATGCCGAGAACAACGAAGCCCAAGTGGCTGACGGAAGAGTACGCCACGAGTTTCTTGAGATTAGGCTGAACGAGTGCCACGAGCGCGCCGTAGATAATGCCAATGATGGCGAGCGTCGCAATGGCGGGCGCAAATCTTTTCGAGGCGTCGGGGAAGAGCGGCAGGCAGAAGCGGATCATGCCGTAGGTGCCCATCTTCAGCAGCACGCCCGCGAGCATAACGGAGCCTGCCGTAGGCGCTTCGACGTGCGCATCGGGTAGCCAGGTGTGGAACGGGAAAAGCGGCACCTTAATGGCGAAGGCTACGAAGAAAGCGAGGAAGAGCAGAGTTTCGGTCCCGGAAGGCAGGACTAATGCGCCTTTTTGTAGCGCGTCTTGGATGAGCGGCAAGTCGAAGGTACCGGTAGCGTTGTAGAGCCAGAGGATGCCGACCAGCATCAGAATCGAGCCAGCCATCGTATAGAGAACAAATTTGACGGCGGCGTAGATGCGGCGCTCGTGACCCCAGATGCCGATCAGGAAGTACATCGGGATGAGCATCACTTCCCAGAAGAGGAAGAAGAGGAACAGGTCGAGGGAAAGGAACACGCCGACGACGCCGACTTCGAGCATCAGCAGCATGACGAAAAACTCTTTGACGCGATGCTGGATGCTGTTCCACGAAGCGAGAATCGAGATGACCGTGAGGAATGTGGTCAGAATCACCAGCCACAAGCTGATGCCATCCGCTCCGAGATGGTAGTTGATGAAGGTTTCCTGAATATTTTTGTGCGCGCCGAGAGCAATCCAGCGATGAAATTCAACCAGTTGATAGCCGCTGCTGCCGTGCGGCACGCCGGCGAGCAGGAACCAGACCGAGCCAATAAATTCGAATAGAGAAACGGTGAAGGCCAGACGGCGAATCCATTCGTGATCGTCGGACCGGAGGAAAAGGATGCCGAGCGCGCCGAAAGCGGGAAAGAAGATCAGCAGGGATAGGAGCGGTCCATTCGGTAGCATCAGCGCACCATCCCGACAGCAGGCCCGCTGGAGGGCCAGAAGAGCACTACAGCAATAATGATGAGCGCGCCGATCACGACCCATACGGCGTAGCTGCGGGTATTGCCGGACTGCGCGTGACGCACGGTATCGCCGATGGAGCGCGCGCCGGACGCGATGCCATTCACGGTGCCATCAATGCCGCCGACATCGACGATTTTCCAGAAGACGTTGGTGGAGAGCCACATGAGCGGCTTGACTACGACGGCGTCGTAGAGCTCGTCCACGTAATACTTATTGAGAAGCGTTTTGTAGGCGGGCTGCATGGACTGGGCGAGCTGCTTGGGTTTATCCGGCCGGCTGATGTACAGCCACCAGGCGATGGCCAAGCCAATCAGCGCGGTCACCAAAGCGACGCCCGACAGAATCAGTTCCATGTTGTGGGCCGCGGCTTCGGCGCCGGCCGCTTCAGGAGCACCGAAGACTGGCTGCAAGAAAGCCGAAAAGTAGTCGGGACCGCCCCACAGGGCCGGAAAAGCGAACCAGCCGCCAACGAGAGACAGCAAGGCGAGAATCATCAAAGGGACGACCATGCTGTTGGGAGACTCGTGGACATGAACGTGGTGCTCGTCGAAGCGCGGTTTGCCGGTGAAGGTGAGGAATACCAGGCGAAACATATAAAACGAAGTAAGCAGCGCGGTGAACAGGCCAACTCCGTAAAGAATCTGCCCGCCCGGTTCCTTCTGAAACGTATGGAAGAGAATAGAATCCTTACTGAAGAAGCCGGCGAAGGGCCAGATGCCAGCGATGGCGAGCGTGGCCATCAGCATAGTGGCGTAGGTCTTTTTGATTTTCCCGCCGAGGCCGCCCATTTTGAGCATGTCCTGCTCGCCGCCCATAGCGTGAATGACGGAACCGGCGGCGAGGAAGAGCAGCGCTTTGAAGAAAGCGTGGGTCATGAGATGGAAAATTCCGGCGGTGTACGCGCCAACGCCGCACGCCAAGAACATGTAGCCGAGCTGGCTGACGGTGGAGTACGCGAGAACTTTTTTGATGTCGGTCTGGACGAGGCCGATGGTTGCGGCGAAGAGCGCGGTGGCGCAACCAACGACGGCGACGACGACCATAGCGGTCTCGGAGTGCGCGAAAAGAACGTGGGAGCGCGCAACGACGTACACGCCGGCCGTGACCATGGTGGCCGCGTGGATCAACGCGCTGACGGGAGTCGGACCTTCCATGGCGTCCGGCAGCCAGACGTAGAGAGGAAGCTGTGCGGACTTTCCGGTGGCACCCATGAAGAGCAACAGGCAGGCGATGGTGAACGTGCCGAATTGACCCCAGCTTTCATGCACTCCCGCCCACTGGCCGCTAACTGCGAGATCAAATATTCCCTTTAGATCGGTGGTGTGGAAGCTGAGTGTTCCGAATGTTCGGAACAGCAGAAACATACCGAGCATGAAGCCAAAGTCGCCGATGCGGTTAACGATGAACGCCTTGTTCCCAGCATCCGATGCCGACTTGCGCAGGAAGTAGAAGCCGATGAGCAGGTAGCTGCAGAGACCCACGCCTTCCCAACCAACGAACAGCAACGCGTAATTGGCGGCGAGCACCAGAATCAGCATGAAGAACATGAACAGATTCAGATAGGAGAAGAAGCGGTAGTAGCCGCCTTCGTGGGCCATGTAGCCGGTGGAGTAGATGTGGATGAGGAAACCAACGCCGGTAACGACCAGAACCATAACCACGGTGAGCTGGTCCATCTGGAGATCGAAGCCCGCGGTGAAACTGCCGGCGGAAATCCAATTGAAATAGTGACGGTGGACGAGTTGCTGCCCGTTGGCGAAGAATTCGCGGACGGCTTCGAGGGCGAAGAGAAAAGAGAGGCCGGTCGAACCAAGAGCCACGAAGCTGACGATGCTGTTCGGCCATTTCTTGCCAAACAGGCCGTTGATGCCCGAGCCGAGGAGCGGCAGCAGCGGAATGATCCAGAGATAGTCGAGTGCGAAGGCCATTAGAGTTTCAGCAGGTCCACTTTTTCGACGTTCAAAGACTGGCGGTTGCGCGCGGTCAGGATAACGATACCGAGCCCGACTGCGGCCTCCGCCGCTGCCACCACAATAACGAAGAGAACAAAAACCTGGCCATCGGTCTGGCCGCGCGCCTGGCTAAAAGCGACGAAGGCCAGGTTGACGGCATTGAGCATCAGCTCGATGGACATAAAAATCGTGATGATATTGCGCTTGAACACAAACGCGATCACGCCCAGGCCGAAGAGTATCGCGCTCAAGAGCAGATAGTAGTTTGTCGGAACCACGCCTTAACTCTCCCGCTGCGCTAAAACCAGCGCGCCGAGGATCGCCACCAGGATCAAGAACGACGTCAATTCAAAGGGGTACACAAATTCGCGAAAGAGCATCAGCGAGATTTTATGAGTGTCGGCCAGTTGAGCCGGCTGCGAGGCGATCTGCGAACGAAAGATAGCCACGGCGAGGATGCCGAGCAGCGCGACCGTTAGCGGAATGCCGGCAAAGCGCGCCATCTGCGAGGCGTTGGTGCGTTCTTCGATGCCGGCGTTTAAAAGCATGATCACAAAAATGAAGAGCACCATGATGGCGCCGCCGTAAACGATGATCTGCACGGCAGCGACGAAGTCCGCGCCCATGAGGAGATATAAGCCAGCGAGGGCGACCATGACGACGATCAACGAGAGCGCACTATGAATCGGGTGACGCTGAAAAATCAGGCTGGCTGCGCCGAGCACGGCGATGGCGGCGAGCACGAAGAAAATGATGAGTTGCGGCGTCACTTGGCGGGACCCCGCAGCAAAAGGATGAAGGCGGTGATGATCACGTTGGCGATAGAGACAGGAAGCAGCAGCTTCCAGCCGAAAGACATGAGCTGGTCGTAGCGGAAGCGCGGCAGCGTACCACGCAGCCAGACGTAAACGAAGAGGAAGAAGAGAATTTTGCCGAGCAGCCAAAAAGGCCCCTGGATAAATTCGTTAGCGGCTGGAAAGACGATCAGCGCCGCGCCGATGGCCGCGATGACCGTTCCAATCCCGGGAAGCACGATGCGGCCCCAAATCGTTTCGTAGCGGATGCCGTCCCAGATAACCCAGAGACCAAAGGGAATGAGGATCACGGAAGGGAGGTAATGTGTAAAGGTCCAGCTGACGGGGAAGGGTGAGAGCCAGCCGCCGAAGAACATAATCGTGCACAGGGCCGAGACGGTGATCATGCTGGTGTATTCGGCAATGAAGAACATCGCGAATTTGAAGCTGGCGTACTCAGTGTGGAAGCCGGCAACGAGTTCGGATTCGGCTTCTGGAAGGTCGAAAGGCACGCGATTGGTTTCGGCTACCGCCGCGATGGCGAAGCAGACGAAGCCGAGGACTTGCGGCCAGAGGTTCCAGCCGAAGATGCCCCATTGCGCGTGCGCCGCTTGCTGGTCGATGATTTTGCGGAGATCGAAGCTGCCGGCCATGAGCAGGACGCCGACGACCGACATCGTCAAAGCAAGTTCGTAGCTGACCATTTGCGCAGAACTACGGAGCCCACCCAGCAGAGGATATTTGCTGTTGGACGACCAGCCGGCGAGGGCGACGCCGTACACGCCGAGCGCAGTGATGGCGAACAGCGCCAGAAGGCCGATGTTGAGATCGGCGATCTGCAGCTTGATTTCGTAGCCAAAGACGTGGAGCGATTGCGGCCCAAAGGGAATGATGGCAATCGAAGTGAGCGAAAGCGCAAGCGCCATCAGTGGCGCAAGAAAGTAAGTAGGGCGATCCACGCCGGCGGGGGTGGGATCTTCCTTCAAAAGAAACTTCAAGCCGTCTGCGGCCGGCTGTAACAGGCCGTGCGGGCCAACGCGGTGCGGTCCCCAACGCGACTGCATGTGCGCGACGACCTTGCGCTCGAACCAGGTGAGGTACGCGTTGACCGTGAGCACGATGAAGAGAATCAGCGCGATCTTGATCAGTGTGATGATCAGCGTGGCGTTGGCTTGAAGAAACGAGGTCACGGCTTCTTAGCAGCCTCCGGCAGAGATTCCATCATGGTGCAGAAGCGGCCGAGCGTGCCGCTGGTGAAAAGCGTGTCGTGCGCGGAGCGAATGAGGCCGGCAGGAACGTCGTACGGCGCATGGCCGTTCTTCGCAACGTGAACGCTGGTCGGTTCGGCGCCACCGGTAAGCAGGCCGGTTTGTTGGACGTCATAGCCAGGAACAGCTTGGCGAATTTCTTCGTAAACGGCGCCAGGCGTTTTGTAGTGGAAGGCTTTGCCGAGGCCGAGGCGTTCCAGTTGATGGGAGATGATGCGCAGGAGATCGAAGTCGCTGCGTGGGCCCATGACTTCGGCACCTTTGCGGATCAGTTGGATTTCGCCGGAAGTGTTCGTCACGGTGCCGTCTTTTTCGTAGGCGGAGGCGGCCGGGAAAACGATGTCGGCGACACGGGCCGTGTCCGTGAGAAACATTTCGTGGACGATGAGCAGGCCGAGTTTGCCGCGGCCAAAACCCAGCGTGCCGAAGTGCGAAAAGGGATTCGCGCCCATCACGTAGAGGGCTTTCAGCTTGCCGTCCTGCGCGGCTTTGACCATGTCGGGTGCGGTCATGCCCGGCTTGGAGGGTACAACGGCGCTCCAGAGGCGGTCGAAAGATTCGCGTGCGGCGGAGTCGTCCACGTGGGCGTAGCCGGGGAGGCGATCGGGAAGGATACCGAGATCGGCAGCGCCGCGGGAGTTCGAATAGTCGCCGAGCGCCATGTAGCGAGTCTTGCCCGGCAGTTTGGAGCCAAAAGCGACGAGCGTGGAGATGGTCGCGCCGTTGACTTCGGAGCCGAACACGATAGCGACATCGGAAAGCGCTTCCAAGCCGGCTTTGAGCTGAACAAGTTGCTCGACCAGCGGGCTGGAGAGCTGCCCTTGTTCGTGAGCGAGATATTTGAGGACGGCGGGTTCGTGGCCGGTGTCGATTTTGACGGACTGCGTGGCCTTGCGATTGAGCTTGATATCGCGAGCGTTAATAAGAAACAGCTTCGCACCGTGAAGGCGAATGGCTTTGCGGATTTGCCAGGCGACGAGCGGATTCTGATTGGTGGGATCGTTGCCGACGACCAGAATGGCTTTGGCGGTGGCAAGGTCGCCCATCGTTAGCAGGGAACCGGAAGCGTTGTCGCCCAGCGCAGTGATCAAACCGGTGTAGTCGGCGGTGCGGTGATGATCGATGTTGTTGGTGCCGAAAGTGGCGCGGGCGAGGCGCTGGAAGAGATAGTTTTCTTCGTTGGAAGTGTGATTCGAACCGATGAAGCCGATGGAATCTTTGCCGCTGGCGTCAAAGACTTCTTTCAGGCGCTTGGCAGCGGTTTGCGCGGCTTCTTCCCAGGAGACGGGATAAAGCTGGTCGCCTTTGCGGACGAGCGGCTGCTTGATGCGCTCTTTATGCTGCGTGAAATCGAAGCCGAAGCGGCCCTTGATGCATAGGAAGTCGCCGTTGATGCCGGAAAGGTCGCGGTTGTTGGCGCGCATGATTTCGTGATTGCGCACGGAGAGCGTGGCCTTGCAGCCGTTCGAACAGTGGGTGCAAACGGTAGAGACGTAATTCATTTCCCAGGGGCGAGTTTTGTAGCGGTAGGTGCCGCTGGTGAGAGCGCCGACGGGACAAATATCGATGCACATCCCGCATTCTTCGCATTCGAGATGATCTTCGCGGTTCGGGATGATGATGCTGTTGGCCCCGCGCATGCCGACGCCGAGAGCCTTGACGTCCATGCCTTCGTCGCACACGCGGACGCAGCGGAAGCAGAGAATGCAGCGCGGAGCGTCGTAATAGACGACGTCCGACCACTTTTCTTCGGGGCGATGAATTTTTTCTTCGACGAAGCGGCTGGTGTCCGCGCCGTAGCGGAAGACCATGTCCTGGAGCTCGCACTCGCCGCCCTTGTCGCAGACGGGGCAGTCGAGCGGGTGATTGGTGAGAAGAAATTCGAGCATCGCTTTGCGGGCGCCGCGAACCTGGTCTGTGTTGGTCTTGACGACCATGCCTTCCGTAGCGACCAGCGTGCAAGCCGTTTGCAGCTTGGGCATTTTTTCCACTTCGACCAGGCACATGCGGCATGCGGCTTGTAGCGACAGTTCGGGGTAGTAGCAAAAGGACGGAACTTCGGTGCCAATACGGCGCGTGGCTTCAATGACCAGGGTTCCGGCCGGCACTTGCACGTCGCGGTCGTTGATTTTCAGGTTGACGAGTTTCGTTTCGGCCATGGATTCCTACCGCGAAGCGATCAAGTCTTCCGCGGATTTGTACGCGCACTTGCCGTTCAAATGATCTTCAAATTCGTTGCGCCACTTTTGCACGATGCTGATGGTGGGCAGGGCGGCGGCATCGCCGAGCGGGCAGAAGGTGCGGCCCAACATGTTTTTAGCGAGCTCGCCGGTCATGTCGATGTCTTCCGGGCGGCCGTAGCCGGCGTGGAAGCGGTCGAGCATTTTCTTGAGCCAGGAGGTTCCTTCGCGGCAGGGAATGCACCAGCCGCAGGATTCATGCGCGTAAAAGTGCATGATGCGGCGCGCCATGTCCACCATGCAGGTATCTTCGTCCATGACGACCATGCCGCCGGAGCCAAGCATGGAGCCGGCTTTGGCGACAGAGTCGTAGTCCATCGGAATGTCGATTTCGTTGGCGCTCATGATCGGGCAGGAGCTGCCGCCGGGGATGACGGCTTTGAGTCTTTTGCCGCCCGGAATGCCGCCGGCCATTTCGTAGATGAACTTTTTCATGTTCATGCCGAGCGGAATTTCGTAGATGCCGGGCTTGTTGATATGACCGGCCACGCAGAGCAAGCGCGTGCCGCCGTTCTTGGGAGTGCCACGTTGGGCGTAGGCTTCGCCACCTTCGAGAATGATGGCGGGAACGGAGCTGAGCGTTTCGACGTTATTGATGATGGTCGGGCAGCCGTACAGGCCGACGACGGCAGGGAAAGGCGGCTTGATGCGCGGATAGCCGCGCTTGCCTTCCAGCGATTCCATGAGAGCGGATTCTTCGCCACATTCGTAAGCGCCCGCGCCAGTATGCGTGATTAGGTCGAAATCGACGCCCATGCCGAGAATATTTTTGCCGAGATAGCCGCGGGCGTAGGCTTCGTCAACGGCTTCCTGCACGATATCGAGTACGTAGCGATATTCGCCGCGAACGTAGATGAAGCCGCGCAAAGCGCCGAAAGCGCGGCCCGCGATGACCATGCCTTCGATGAGCTGGTGCGGATCCATTTCCATGAGTGGGCGGTCTTTGCAGGTGCCCGGTTCAGATTCGTCCGCGTTGCAGATGAGATATTTGGGTTTGGGCGAATCCTTGGGGACGAAGGACCATTTCATGCCGGTAGGGAAACCGGCGCCGCCACGGCCGCGGAGGCTGGACTTCTTCACTTCGTCGATGATGGATTCCGGCGTCATCTGCTTGAGGGCCTTTTCGAGAGCTTTGTAGCCGTCATGTTGCAGATAGACGTCGATTTTGCGGGAGTCTTTGATACCCCAGCGCTTGCTGATGAGCGGGGTTTCGCCTGGAGCGCGTTGGTGGAGGGCGCCGGCGGTAACGGGTTCGGGAATGGGGACTTTGCCGCGGTCGAGTTCCTCGATGATGCGGTCGAATTTCAGCGGAGTGAGATTTTCGTGGAAGTCGTAGTTGACCTGCATGGCTGGAGCGCCGGTGCAAGCGCCGATGCACTCGACTTCTTCGAGAGAAAAGACGCCGTCTTCGGTGACTTCCTTGTGACCGATTTCGAGGCGTTTTTTCGCGCGATCCAGAAGCTCATTACCGCCCTTGAGCATGCAAGCCACGTTGGTGCAGACCTGGACGTGATATTTGCCCCAGGGCTTGCGATGGAGCATGGAGTAGTAGGCCAGGGTTTCTTCGACCTGCACGGTGCGCAGATCGAGGCGCTTAGCGATTTCCGCGATCATGTCGTCGCTGATGCTGCCGTATTCGTCCTGGGCGTACAGCAGCATAGGAACGAGGGCGCTGCGCTTGAACGGGTAAGAGGTCTGCAGCTTTTCGAACTTGGCGCTAAGTTTTGGCGTGAGCTCCATGGATTTAGCGATCCACCTCGCCCAACACAATATCGATGGTGCCGATACACGCGACGACGTCGGCGATCAATTGGCCAGTGATCAATTTCGGAAGCGCTTGCAAGTTGATGAACGACGGCGAACGGAAATGCGTGCGCAAGGAACGCGGCGAGCCATCGCTGGCGATGAAGCAACCCAATTCGCCGCGCGGCGATTCGATCGTGGCAAACGCTTCGCCGGGCGGCGGTGAAAAGCCTTCCGTGAAAATCTTAAAGTGGTAGATGAGCGCTTCCATCTCCGTCTTCATTTTTTCGCGCTGCGGCGGAATGATGCCGGGAGCTTCGGCCTTGATGGCGCCGACATCGGTGATCTTGGCCATGGCCTGGCGGGCGATTTTGATGCTCTCGCGCATTTCGGCGACGCGGATCATGTAACGTCCGAAACAGTCGGAATCGGTACGGGTGGGCACTGCGAAGTCAAATTCCTCGTAGCTGCAATAGGGGAAGACGCGGCGATTGTCGTAGGGAATGCCGGCGGCGCGGAGCGTAGGGCCAGTCATGCTGTAGGCAACGGCGTCTTCGCCGGAAATGTAGCCGACGCCCTTGGTGCGGCCGAGCCAGATGCGGTTGCCGGTGAGCAGTTGCTCGTATTCATCAATGCGGCTGGGCATCAGTTTCAAGAAACGCTCGACAACGGGGCGCCACCCAGCGGGAGGGTCTAGAGCTACGCCGCCGATCCGAATGTAGCTGGTCATCATGCGCTGACCAGCGAACATCTCGAAAATTTTCAGGATTTCTTCGCGTTCGCGGAAACAGTAAAGGAAGACGGACATGGCGCCGAGGTCGATGGCGTGCGTGCCAAGCCAGACCAGGTGCGAGGAAATGCGCTGCAATTCGACCATGAGCACGCGAATGTACTGCGCGCGCTTGGGAACTTCGAGGCCGAGGAGTTTTTCGACAGCCATGCAATACACGAGGTTGTTGCCGAGCGGACTGAGATAATCCATCCGGTCGGTCAAAGTAATGGCCTGAGAATAGGTTTTGTCTTCGCAGCTTTTTTCGATGCCGGTGTGGAGATAGCCGAGATCGGGAACCGCTTTCACGACTGTCTCGCCGTCGAGTTCGAGCAATACCCGAAGCACGCCGTGAGTAGAGGGGTGCTGCGGCCCCATATTCACTACCAGGGTCTTGTTTCCGGCGATTACGGTATCACTAGCTGTAGCCATAAAAGTCGTTTGCCAGCCCGCCTAGAAGCTCTGATCGTACGATGCTTTCTTAAAGCCGGGCAAAATCGGCACGTCGCGGAAGCCTTCCACCGGGAAATCTTTGCGCAGCGGGTGGCCTTCCCAACTGTCCGGCAGCAAAATGCGGCGCAGATCCGGGTGTCCGGTGAATTGAATGCCAAAAAGATCGAAAACCTCGCGCTCCAGCCAGTTGGCGCCGGGCCAGACAGGAAAGAGGGAATCCACCACCGGGTCAGTGCCGTTCAGACGAACCTGCAAGCGGAGGCGCTGTTTGCGCGGGATGGAAACGAGATGGTAATTCATCTCGAAGCGGGGTTCGTGGGGATAGCGGTCGACGCAAGTGGCGTCGGTGAGCAGGTTGAACCGCAGTTCCGCATTATCGCGGCAGTGCTCGGCGGCGGAGCGCAGGATCTTGCGTGGCAGGACGACGGTAGTCTCGCCGCGGAATTCGATTACTTCTTCGATGGCGTTGGGATTCCAACCACGCAGAAGTTGAACTACGGTACTGGCTTGTTCGCCGCTATTTTCCGTCACTGTGTTGAAGCCCTCAGGCGCAGGCTAATACTTGTGCCAGTCCAGCGCGCCTTTCTTCCACAAGTAGAAGTAGCCCACGAGCAAGATGGCGATGTACACCATCATCTCCAAGAAGCCATAAATGCCGACGCTGCGCGAGGTGTTGATGAGGTCGCGGTAAATGTAGGCCCACGGATATAAGAAGATGGCCTCGACGTCAAACAAGATGAAAACCATGGCGACCAGATAAAATTTGACCGAGAAAGGCTGGCGCGCATCGCCGGTGGGTTCCATGCCGCATTCATAAGGCAATTGTTTGGCACGGCTGGGGCGGCGCCATCCCACCAAAACGGAAGCCGCGGTTAATGCTCCGGCAAGCGCCGTGGCGACCAGGAGGTGTATGACAAGTGGAGCGTACGCTTGTAGGCCGGAATCGCTCATGGGCGAAGCGTTATAATATCCATTCAACGCTAGTCGGTCAAATGGCCGGGGAAAATTTTGAGTAAGAGGCTTGCGGCCCCGGAATTGGAATTTTGTAATCCGTAGGAGTCGACGCTGCGATGCTGTTTGGTCACAACACAGACGTGAAGGTCGGCGAGACGGTCTATCACGTACAGACTGAAGATCGCGGAGTGGCGACCGCGGTGATCGATACGACGGTGTATTGCCGGGGGCGCGTCGTGCACCGCTGCACCAGCAACTATCAGGATCTGCTGCCGCTGCAGCCGGAAGGACAGCCCGTGCTGCAAGGGCGAATCGACGGCCAGCACAATGCGGTGATTGAGAAGGTGCGCAGCGGGGAGTTTGCCGCCGCGGCTGCACCGAATTCGCCCGCAAAAAATGGCGAGCTGTCCGAATTGTCCGTAGAACTGCTGAACGCCAAAGAATGGTTGGCGGGGCAGCAAGGGCACTTGCAAGTGACCGTGCGCGAG
>Ga0335081_10001504_pt1 | contig 37135 bp, 32 predicted proteins | sample Lox_Sample_35_FD_206713 | JGI IMG/M metagenome (GOLD analysis project Ga0335081, IMG submission 206713) | Soil microbial communities from Loxahatchee National Wildlife Refuge, Florida, United States - Lox_Sample_3.5 | ecosystem: Environmental > Terrestrial > Soil > Wetlands | place: USA...
CAACAAACTCAAGCATTTCCGCGCCGTCGCCACCCGATACGACAAACGCGACGACAACTACCTCGCCGCCATCAAACTCGCCTCAGCGCGAATTTGGATGCGCTTTAATGAGTCCGTGACCTAGACCGATCTTTCCTGTTCGTCGGTTGAGAAATAAGGCGATCTTCCTGCGCCGCACCGGTGACGAAGGGCGGATTGGGGCGGTCCTGAGCCACATCGGACATTGCGACCACCGATTTGCGGTGCCGCACCTTCGTTGGCATAGGCCGGGAGATCGCAGGTAAGGCAGGTAAGGGTGAAGTGCCGCGCCTTCTTTGGCAACGCGTGTTCGAACCTATGGCAAGGCCGGCGATAATGTCTGCCAATGATCCATAAGAATAGTGAGCCTCTGATTGTTACTCACTGTCTCTTTTCGGTAACAGCCGCAAGAGCTGGAACGTACTAGAGTGTATGCCTCTCTCCGGGGGAGCACATCATGAAGAAAGTCATTGGAATAGCTGTTGCGGCATTCATTGCCACGCCTGCTGTCGCCGCCGACATGGCGCTCAAGGCGCCCCCTCCGGTACCAGTTGATCCCTGGACGAGTTGGTACGTCGGCGGCAACGTTGGCTACAGCTGGGGTCGCGACCACGGTCCGGTCACATTCAGCGATCCGGTGACTGGTCCGCTGTTTTCGGTCAGCAGCAATACCCACCTCGATGGCGTCATCGGCGGCCTTCAGGTCGGCCACAACTGGCACGTCCAGAGTTGGGTCTACGGTCTCGAGGCCGATATCCAGGCCTCCGGCCAAAGAGGCAATTCGATAATCGTGTGCCCAGGCGGCACGCCCACCGTGCTGACCGGAACTTGTACGGCGGGACATGTCGGCGACACGGCTCCATTCAACGTGCCCGCGTTCCCGGTGACCGATAGCTTGAGCGAGAGACTCAATTGGTTCGGCACATTTCGTGGTCGCATCGGACCAACCATCAATCCGACGACCTTCGCCTACCTGACCGGCGGCTTGGCTTATGGCCAGATCGGCGTCACCAACAACGTCAGCGGCACCAGCCTGGTCGGCCCGCAGGGCGTCAACGGCGTCGCGGTCGTGCCCGGCGGCGGCAGCCTGAGCAGCAGCACGATCAAGCTCGGATGGACCGTCGGCTGCGGGCTCGAATCCGTCATCTCCGGCAATTGGACGGGCAAGATCGAATATCTCTACGTCGATCTGGGAACCGTCTCGGGATCGCTCGCCACGACCATTCTGACGCCGGCCGGAAACAATCTCGTCGTCAGCTACAGATCGCACGTCACTGACAACATTTTGCGCGTCGGTCTGAACTATCAATTCCACTGATCGCAATTGATCGGTACGGGCACATCTGCGGAAAACGCAGTAGTCGCCTGAACAAACAACGATAAGGGGCATACGAAGGGCCGCTACAGCGGCGGCCCTTCTATTTGCTCCGGTGTCCTCCCGTCGAAAATGGCACCTGGCGACGGCAAGTCGCTATCATGGTCGCTTTCGGAGTAAGAGCGGCGGCGATTTTTGCCCGATAGCTATCGGCTATCACCGACAGTGCTGCTGCCAGGGGCTCTCCATGCCGCTCCTGGTGATTTTTCGATCTTTGACGAAATACGAGCCATCGCTACCCTGCGATGATACAACCTGGAACTTGCCATCAACCATGTTCAGCACAACGTTCGCGCGGTCGCCGCCAGGTTCGGCCGGCTTGCTATTCAAGTCCCAAACCAGGGTAAGGGCGAGCATGTCGGCCCCCTGCCGATTGGCGCTAACGATTCTGTAGTTGTTGAAAACATGGTCGGTCTGGTCGTAATAGATTCGCGACATATCGCCCGAGGATTTGGTAGCGTAGACGATATGGGAGGCGGGCTGGCTGCAATCGGTGGCCCAAGTGCCGATCAAACCAAAGTCGGCCAACGTTTGAGCGACCGACTGCGCATTGGCTGCTTCAACGGTGGCCAGCGCCGTCGACGTGATGACAAGAAGTGTTGTGAATTGCATCTCATCCGCCAATTAAGCGATATCGGACACGTTCAAAAGCCAGTCGGGGCGAACTGACAGTAGCACGCCGACCTGGGCACCGGGAGTCCGCGTCTGTGCGCACAGGCCGGTATTGATCCAGGTCAACCAGGTGCCATCCCAAAAGGGAGCAGCACCGCGCTCCATCAGGCCGTATAGAGCCCTTCAAGCTCCCGAGCCTTTGCCATCAGATCGGCGGCAACCGCTTCAAGGCCCTGGGACGTTGCCACGTGGGGGCAAACGCGGGCGAGGCGCGTACAGGTTTGCGCAAGCTCGCGCAGATATTTTACGACATCGGAGATCATAACTGACGAATTTCGGAGCTAGACTAATACCAGCGACCAAATCCGTGCCAGGCAACGCCGCCCACGATCAAAGTCGCGGTCAGCATTATCGCAATAGTCAGGCTCATAGCATTTGCTTGTAACGCTTGCACTTCGTTGGGCACGCTGCGCGCAGGTCAATAAGACCGATTGCGTTGCTGAAAGGTGGCCAGGGAATTAATGTTCGGCAATGAAGCGCATTTGTTCCGGTCAAAATAAAAAAACTGCGGGCCGGGTCAAGCAAGACCCGACCAGCAGATTGCATTGTTCGACGAAGCCGGATTGCGCCACCTTAGCAGGGGCGGCAACGTCCCCAGGACCAGCAGCAGCCGACACCGCAGCCGGCACAGCCCGCGCAACCTCGCCAACCGCAGCCGCAACGGGCGCAGCCGCAGCGGCCGCAGCCGCAGCGCCAGGCAATCATCTGGCCGAGCTGCGGCTTTGCGGCGTTCTCCTTGTCGAAGACGTAGAACGTCGCCAAGCTGACATCGGACAGCTCTTCTTCGCCGAGGAAGATTTGCTGACGCGGCGTGGTGTTCTGGGACGGTAGGTTTGCTGTCGGACCGCTAGTCGAAGCCGACGCTGCGCCCGCCAAGGAAAGCGACGCGCCAGCGATTCCCAACACCGGTAAGGCTTTACCCCGACGCCCCCGCGTTGAAGCTTGCTTCTTGTGCGCCATTTGGTGAGTCCTCCACTATCCGAGCAGCGCCCCGATGCGACGCTACAAGCGGACTGCCTGATACACAAGCGTCGGGATGCGGCGTCAACCGCCGCGTCGCTGCGTGGACAATGCGGCCGCGGCGGATTGGTTCCCCCCGCCGTCATAGAGGGCACGGTTACTTTGTTATTTCGCCGCTTCACTAGTGTCGGCTTTGGTCCAGGTCTTGTCGGGGTTATACGCTGTCATTTCCTCGGCCAGCGTCGGCGTGTCGCGGCCGAGGTCCTTCTGGTAGACGGTGCCGTCATAATTGACCAGGAAGGTCATGACGCCCGAGTTACGGTACTCGGCCGGATAGGCGACCAGCGCGAAGCCACCGATCATCTTGCCGTTGACCACATAATCGTGGGCGCCGCCCGGCGCCGCCGGGCCCTGCTTGGTCAGGATCTTGTAGTAGTAGCCGTGATACGGCGCGCGGCCCTCGCCGGCGCGATAGCCTTGCTTGGTCGCCGCGGCGAACAGTTCGCCGAGCGGGCTTTCCTCCTCGCCGGCCGCGGTCGGCCAGTACAGGCCGTTCTTCTTGTTGGGCTCGCTGACAAAGCGCTGGGCGTAGACGCCGACGCCAGCGCCGCGATCCTTGGCGGCATAGTCGTTCTGCGCGTCCACATAGGCGAGGCTGGTCTGGATGGCGTTGAGCTCGTTGCGGCCGATGCGGCGAACGAGCACCTCGCGGCGGCCGGCTTCGGTGTCGAACGACCACAAACCGGCCTTGCGAACGAGCGGCACCGGAAACGGATAATCGTTCTGGCCGATCACGAGTGTCGCCTTGGCATCACCGTCCATGGCGATTTGATGCTTGGCGTCGTAGGATTCGACGAAGCGTTTGCGGATCGCATCGTCCGACACCTTGTCGCCCGATGAGATGATATCCTCGCCGTCCTTGCCGAACACCGCGAGCGCCGCCTTTTCATCGTCGGCCTTGGCGGCGGCAATCAATGCATCGACGGCGGCCTGCGGCGTCTTGTAGGTCTGCTGCGCCGAGGCGGCGGACGCCGTCAACAGCATCGCGGCCAAAACCACCAGTAACGACGCGCGCGCATTACGGAGAAGCCGGGTTGTGTTCATGACATCCTCCGACCTGTTCAATGGACGACGATCGGCATCCGCGCACCGGATGCGATCCACGCTTGGTAGGTCTGAAATTTCAGACCGAGCTTGTCGTAGTAGACCCGCAGATAGCCGTCGCGGCCGCGCGTGACCGCCTCGGGCATGACCGCTTCCACTTCCTGCGCCATCACGCCGACGTAAGACTTGTCGCCGCCGTTATAGGCGAAGCGATAGAAGCCAAGCCCGTTGTCGAGACGGCCGAGCAGGATGATGTCGTGCTTGAGCCTGATGTCGGAGCGCCGGCCGCCACCGCCGCCGCCACGCGCTCCACCGCCGCCACCGCCACCGCCGCGCATGGCGGCGCCACCGCCGCCACCGCCGCGGGGGCCACCACCGCCGCCGCCGAGGCTCGCGGCGCCGCGCGCCGACTGAGCATTGGCGACGCGTCCGGAGCTGATATTGCTCATGGCGCCGCCGCCGCCCGAGGGCCGCGGCGCGGGTCGCGCGGCCGCGGCACCGCCGCCTCCGCCACCAGGGCGATTGGCGCCGCCACCACTGGGCCGATTGCCACCACCACTTGGCCGATTGGCTCCGCCGCCGCCGGACGGCCGGTTCGCTGCCGCACCGCCGCCGCCACCGGGACGATTAGCGCCGGCGTTGCCACCACCGGGACCGGCGCCGCCGCCGGGACGATTGGCACCCGCATTGCCGGCGCCGGGCTGCAGCACCTGCTGGCCGCTGCGGCCGCGGAAGTCCATGCGGTTCTGCGCGCCACCGGCGATGTTGGCGCGGTCACCGCCGAACTTGGCCGCGACGTTGGAATTGTTGTAGCGCACGCCCTGGCGATGCGCGGGGTTATGCGTCCAGTTATTGTTGCCGATATTGTTGACGTTACGATTGATGTTGATGTTGTTGTTGTTCCAGTTCATGCCGCCGCCCCATCCGCCCGTGGCCCAGCGGCCAAGCGCGTAGCCGGCACCGAACGCGATGCCCGTCGCGATCACGCCGCCGGCGATATAGCCCGGCGCCGGCCAGTAATACGGATAGGCCGGATAGTCCGGATACGGCCACGCGCCGTAGACCACGGACGGATCGTAATACGGCACGTAGACGGTGTCGGGCTGGGTCGGCTCGATGACGATGACCTGCTTGCCGGCCTGCTGCTGCGTAGTGACGGTCTGCTGCTGGTTCGAGCTGAGCTTGTTGTTGGCCTGCGCCTTGGTTCGCAGCCGCTGGATCGCGTCCATCACGTCGGGTTGCTGCGCCAGCACCGCGTCGCCGAGCTGCTGGGTCCAGGACAATTGCGTGCTCATCATGTCGAGCACCTCGGGCGTGGCGGCGAGCGATTTGACGCTGTCGTCCCAGCTCTGCTGGTCGACCGCCGACTTCAACGCGTCGCCCTTGAGGTTCTTGTTGGCCTTGGCCCAGCGGTCGGCTTCGACCACCTCAAGCGGATAAGTCGAGGCCATCAAAACTTCGGCCAGCAGCGCATCAGGATAAAGCGCGATCGGCGCCACCAGCGCGTCGAGTTGCGCGTTGTTGAGCATTTGCTGCGCCGGAGCGGAGGCCGGCTGTGCGGGCGGCGTTTGCGCGAAAGCCGCCTGCGGCAATGCCAACAGCAGCGCCGTCACGAGCGCCCGTAGTGCGATCGTCGTCATTTGCGCCTCCCCGATATCGGCTGCGGAATAAGGACTCCGGGCGATGCCTTGCGGCATCGCCCGCTCGGACTCGCTTAAAGTCAGCGCATCGAGATCGTCATGCCGCCGAGGCCGAGCGACACCTGAAAACCGGCCTGCACGCCGCGCAGCGTGAGTACGACGCCGCGCTCGTTCTGCAGCGTTGCGACCTGCGCGCCGCCGACGAACGCGCCGCCGGCGCCTGCCGCTGCGTAAGTGCCGACGATGTCCGTCGGCTGGCGCAAATTGGCAGCGGTGCCGACCAGGTCCACCGCGGCGATGCCGAGCGAGCCGATGCCGATGCCGCCGACGCTCAACCGGTAGGCGTGGCCCTGGAAATGCAAGACGCCGCTGCCGCCGCCGACGCCGACGATGAAGCCGGCCTTGACGATGTGCAGCCGGACCGTGGCGGCCTGGGCGCGCGATGGCGCGGTGGCTCCGACCAACATGATCGCGGCGACGATGGTGACGGCGACTATCCTCACGACGCGAAGCAGACTCAGCATGATCGCTCCTCCCGTTATGTTGGCTTCTGCAGGGTATGCGGCATTATACGACTTTTTTGTGTGCTATCGATCGATGGCACGAGTACGCCTTTATCCCGGCCCTAAGCCCGTACAGGCGTATCGGGTGCAGTCCTGGTAAATCCCGCGGCATTCCGACGACGGCAACTGGTTCAAACGACGACAGTCGCGATAGCGGGCGCGACAGGTGTTCATGCATTGCTGCTTGGCCGTTGGAGCGGTCGCCAAAACTTGCGGAGTCAAGACTTGCGAGACCAAGACCTGCGAGACCAAGACCTGCGAGACGGGTTCGGCCTCGCGCGCATTGAGTGTTCCAATGCCTGACGACACAAGCACTGCGATCAGAAATGAAATGACGGAAAACATGTCTCAAGCCCCTTCATGCTGTGTCCTCGTTTTGCACCATTTGAATTTTAGCTATCGCACCGCGCTGCGCTAGAGGCCAATACTACTGAGCGCTCAACCCGGCAGCGCTTGTGCGCGCATGACCGGCGGCGGATTCCACTTGCCGGTCAGCGCCTCCGATTTAGGAGCGTAAAGCCGCATCAGCAAATTGAACGCCCCTTTGGGCGCCGGAAGCCAGTTGGCCTCCTTGTCCGCGCCGGGATTGTCGCTCTGGAAACACAAGTCGAGCGATCCGTCGGCGTTGTACTTGAACGGCATCCAGCTGCTGACCGCAAACCGGTTAAGGGGATTCGCAACTTGGTAGCCTGCATCATCGTAGAGCGTGATCGACCAGAAAGCCGCCGCCGGCGGCGCGCCGCCCTTGTCGAAATGGAGGGTGTATTTGTTCGCGCCATCGAGCGGCTTGCCGGATTCGTCGGCGAGATTGGCCGGATAGACAGCGTCCTCGGGCAGGTTGGCGCCCAGGCCCAACTGCGCGACGATGGCGCGCTTGAGGTAGTAGTTGCCGTAGACGCCCATCGTATCGGTGTTCATCGACCACCCGTTTACGACCCGCGCCAGCGTCGGCAGCTTCCAGGCCATCAATTGCCGCGCGTCCTCCGGCGCGCTCGCCAAGGCGTTGCGGACAGCAGGATCGAGTTTCTGCACGTCGTAGCTTTTGCCAACCTCGAAACCGATCTTCTTCAATTGCGCGATGATTGGCTCGTCGGTGAGGTGCGGCGGGCTCGATTTGAGCAGCTCTGCCGCGTAAGCGAAGTATTTATCGGCTGGCATGGTATCGACCTGCACCTTGGGCGGCGTCTTCATGTCGATCGATGGGTCGATCGTGACTGTTGGCGGCGATGCAGTCTTGCCCCACTGCGACAGCGCCGTGACTTTGTAACCCGCCTGAATCTTGTGGACGGCGTCGTAATCGGAAGGGCCGTCGGTCTTGGTGCGGCCAATGATCCAGACGAACGGCGTCGGCGCCTCGATCCGCGTCATGCCCGGAGGCACGGTGCCGCTCCAGCCCGGAGGCGTGACCAGGAAGTTCGCTGCCTGGGTCCCGGTGGTGCGCCAGCCCGGCGAGGCGAACACGTCGGTCCACATGTCGAGCATCGGCAGCAGGTAATAGCGGCCGCCGGTGTCGGGCGCCGATACCACCATCGGCTCCTTCGTCAGGTCGAGCCAGGCCGGGGAATAGAGCGTGTCGAAATTCGGCCGCACCACGAGCTTCATGTCGGCGGGCGGATAGGTCGGAACGCTGACGAACATGTTCATCGGCCCCTTGGCAATTTCCTTGCCGGGCTCGATGTTGGTCGATTGCCTGCGCGTTACGTCCATCGTGATGAGTGGATAGAAATACAGATAGGCATCGACTGCGATGGCGTGGGCTTCCTGTGCGGTGAGCGCTGTGTCGGCCCCGGCCGGAGCAGACGACATCGCCAACAAACCGGCGGCAAACAATGCAACGAGTGTATCGCGCCTCATGGAGACCTCCGAGACATCCGCACTAGTCAAACGCAAAGATGCGCTTCCAGTCGCTCTTCATGCTGATGACGGTCCAGCCGTTTTTCTTCGCCTCGGCGTCGAGCGCTGGCGGAAACGCGCCGACCTTGGTGTCGGGCAGGCCGCGCGCCGGACCGTAGGCATATTCGCGCTGCGCATCGTCGTGCAGCACCAGCATCATCAGCCGCGCGCCACCGCCGGCACCGGTATATTCCAGCATCTCGCGGTCGCCGGCCGAATTGCCGAACGCGGCATGGGGCCGCCGGCCGATCATCAGGTGAATGCCTTCGGGCTTGCCGGCCTTGTCGTCGTCGAGCAGAAGCTTCGGCTCCTTGATCAGGAACGGCTTGCCGTCCTTGTCGTAGGCGAATTTGGTGCCGGCGGCCGTGCCGACGACCTGCTCGGGCGGGATGCCGTAGACGCGCTGCGAATAGGTGCGGACGAAATCCTGGCCGCCGCCGGTCACGATATAAGTCCGATAGCCATTGTCGCGCAGATAGCGCTGAACGTCCAGCATCGGCTGATAGACGAGATCGGTATAAAGGCGGTCCCAGCGCGGGTGCCTGGCCTCCGCCAGCCATTTGTCGGCCTCGGCCGCGAACGCGTCCACCGACATGCCGGTCAAGGTGGCGACGAGAATCTGTTCCAGCTCGTGCAGCGAGAGTTTCGCAATCGCCTCGTGGCTGCCCGACAGCACCGCCTTGAACGCCTCGGATTTCTTGAGCTCCGGCCGTTGCGTCACTACCGCCGACACGCGGTCGAGACAGTAAACCACCTGGGTGTACATCGGATGCTCGACCCACAGCGTGCCGTCCTGGTCGAACGTGGCGATGCGGTCCTCGGGCGGAACGAATTTCGGGCTGCCTTGATCGGTGGTGGCGTGCACGAAATTGACGATGGCCTGTTTTGCCGGACCGTCGTTCCACGAGGCAAGCGGATCGCTTGGCGTTACTTGCGCCATCGCCGGCGTCGAAGCGAGCGCCCCGGCTGCCGGCAGCAATGCCAGTCCGGAAACCAGCACGCGGCGGTCGATACCGGACGGCTTGCGGCTATATTTCATCGCGACGTCTCCCGGGCGAAGCGGCGCACGCCCTCCCCTCCTGCGGCGGGCGCGAGCGATGCGTCGGGCCGCTTCTTCAATGCTTCGCGCACCAAGTCGATATGCGTGCGCAGCTCGTAGAGCAGGTTCGCATAGGCGACCGGCACCTTGAGATGATTGACCTGTTCCTCCAGGCGATCAAGCAGCGCCAGCATGTCGCGCTTGTCCGATGCAGGATCGCGCGATGTCGTCTCTTCCAATAGCCTCAGCTCGCCATACATGCGCAAAATCCGCGAGCGCATGGCCCAATTGTAGATGCGCGGCAGAAAATGAACCATCGGCAGCAGCACGCCGAAGATCGGAATGAGCACGATGGCGAGCCGGCCGATCAGCTCCGCCATCCAGAACGTGAAATACTCGTGCAGGAACGGCAGGCCCGATTTGTAGAATCGCAGCGCTTCGCTGCTCAGCGGCAGCTCGACGCCTTCGGCGGCGGGAAACTGGTTGGGACGCCTGAAAACGCTGGCGTCGCCGTGGATCTCGGTCGCGGCATTGAGCAGCAGATATTGAATCGCGGGATGCAGGTCGCCGCGTATCACCAGGCTCGCCTTCGACGCGATCAAGGTCACGTCGGCCGGCGGGCGATCTTTGGCCAAATCCGCCGCGCCGCGCGGCAGCGTGAGCTTGGTGAGAAACGGATAGAGCGCAACCAGCGCGTCGGCGCGCGCATAACTTGTCAGCACGACACGATCGTCGGCAAGAAGCTCCTGGACCACCGGCGATTGCGAGGACGCCACCATGAAAGCGGAGTCGATCTCGCCGGCCTTAAGCCTTTCCGCCGTGGCCCGCGGCGACAGCGGCAATAATTCGCTGTTGTCGGCGTCGATCCCGGCCCGCGCGAGCAACGGCAGCGACAGCGCCCGCGTTCCGCTGCCTTCGGGTCCGACCGAAATTCTCCGGCCGCGCAGGCCGGCGATCCCGGTTTCAGTGATCTCGCTGCGGCGGAACCACCAATACGGCTCGTAGAACATCGTTCCGAGCGATTCGAGTCCCGATGCGGTTGCCGGGCCGATCACGCCGCCCTGCATCAGCGCGACGCTCACCGGCGACGCCGGATCGCGCAGCATCTTCAAGTTTTCCACCGACCCCGCGGTCGGTACCAATTGCACGTCGACGCCGTCTCGGGCCAGCGCCGCGCGATAGCGCTTGCCGAGCTCGTAATAGTCACCGCCCTCGGCACCGGTTGCCATGACGATGGAGCGTGGCGGCAGGGTCCACAGCATCGCGACGATGACGCAGCCGATCGCGACAGCCGTCGCGGCGATGGCGATCGCAGGCCAGTGGTTTTGCAGGAAGCGTTTCGCGGACATACGGCCCTACCTATCCGCCGCCGCGGAGGTGCGGCGGGCGCGCGCAATGGCGCGCCCGCCGGTCATCGTTGGCTTATTGCCCTTCGTGGGCCTTCATGATCGCCTCGATCTTCTCTTTGACCGCGGCGAGGTTGAAGGAGGCGGCCTGCTGCATCGGCGGGAAGTCGATGAACGACTGCGCCGCCGCCGCTACCGTCTGCTGGACTTGCACGAAGCGCCAGAACTCGCGCGCCATGAAGTCGTTGCCGTACCCCCATGCACTGTCATTCGACGACTGGCCGCGGATCGACGGCGTCCGCTCGAACGGGTCCTGGCGGATGTTGACGACGGTCGGCATGTCGGTCGTCGTCTTCTCGCCCGGCCAGCCCCAGGGCTGCTGATAGAACTGGAACTTGAAGTCGTCGATGCGGATGGCGCCGAGCTGCGACTCACCGAAGTAGAAGATCTCATGCCGCGCTGACGGCCCGGAGCCGGTGATGAGCGCCGTCTGATTGTAGCCGTCCAGATGGTTCTTGTAGGTCTGGCCGCCCATCTGCACGCCCTGCAAAAGCTGCTGGACGATGTTTGGGTTGCCCGCCGCCGCGACCAGCGTTGGCAGCCAATCGAGACCGGAGAAGATGCCGTTCTCCACCGTGCCCGGCTTGATCTTGCCCGGCCAGCGCGCGATGCACGGCACGCGGAAACCGCCCTCGTACACCGTGCCCTTGGTGGCGCGGAACGGCGTCATGCCGCCGTCCGGCCAGGTGAATACTTCGGCGCCGTTGTCGGTGGTGAAGATGACGATGGTGTTGTTGGCCACGCCGATATCGTCGAGATGCTTGAGCAGATCGCCGATGTCGTCGTCCATCTGCGCCATGCCGGCTTCTTCGAGGCCGAAATTGCTCTTCGGGTCCATCTTCCCCTGGTACTTCTGCGACAGGTAGGTGAAGACGTGCATGCGCGTGGTGTTGTGCCAGATGAAGAACGGCTTGTTGGCCGCCTTGGCGCGATCCATGAAGCCCTTGGACTGCTCGACCAGCACCTCGTCGAAGGTCTCCATGTCGTATTTGGCGTCGCGGCCCTTCTGCCAGTTCTGGTGATCCGCGGTCATGTCCTTGAACGGCTTCAGCGGCCCTTCGTCGACGATGCGCTGCTTGCCGACTTTGCCCCAGCGCGGGTCCACCGTCTGATCGTCGACGTCGGTGGCATAGGAGTGCACGAGATTGCGCGGGCCGTATTTGTCGATCCAGTCCTGCGGATAGCTGTACCAGTACGGGTCCGACATGGCGTCGAGGTGATAGAGATAGCCGAAGAATTCGTCGAAGCCGTGCAAGGTCGGCAGATACTTGTTCAGGTCGCCGAGATGGTTCTTGCCGAACTGCCCGGTGGCATATCCCATGGATTTCAGGATGAGCGCCGTGGTCACGCTTTGGTCCGGCATGCCGACGTCGGCGCCGGCCTGGCCGACCGTGGTCAGCCCGGTGCGCAACGGGATTTGCCCGGTAATGAAATTGGCACGGCCGGCGGTGCAGCTCGCCTCGGCATAATAATCGGTGAACATCATGCCGTCGGCGGCGAGCTTGTCGAGGTTCGGCGTCTTGCCCGACATGATGCCGCGGTGATAGGCGCCGATGTTGAACCAGCCCACGTCGTCGCCCATGATGACGAGGATGTTTGGCTTGGCTCCGGCCGGCGCCGCCTGTTGCGCCTGCGCCACGGCTTTTTGCACGCCGGCCGCGGCGCCGAGCGCCGATGCGGCGGCGAGCGTGGTGCTGCCGAGCAAGATGTTGCGCCGATTCATTTTCGACGTGGCGCCGTCTTCCGTTTGCTCCTTGAGGCGGTGGTCTTGGTCTCCCGTGCTCATTTGATCCTCCCGGGGGTTGACGTTCTGACGATGCAGCGAAAGCCGAGATGGCTCGTCGAGGTATCCACCGCTTCCGCATGGCGCGCGGCCGGGCGGTAGCGGCGGCAGTAGTTCGGCGCGCACAGATGCGAGCCGCCTTTGATGACCTTGCGCGGAATCTTGATCTGCGGCTGGCAGGGGTCGTAGCTCTCCTGCTCGGCGCCGCCGCGCGGATTTTCTGGAACGCAACAGGCTTTCGCCGCGTCGGGCTCGTGCTTGGCGGACCACCAATCGGTGGTCCATTCCCAAACGTTGCCGATCATGTCGTGGACGCCGTAGCCATTCGGCGGGAACGCGGTGACGGGCGAGGTGCGGTCGAAGCCGTCGGCGCACAGATTCTGGTGCGGGAAATCACCCTGCCAGGTATTGGCCCTATGCTTGCCGCCGGGGGTCAGCTCGTCACCCCAGGCGAACTCGGCGCCGTCGAGGCCGCCGCGCGCGGCGAATTCCCATTCGGCTTCGGTCGGCAGCTCCTTGCCGGCCCATGTGGCGTAGGCGAGCGCGTCCGCATAGGCGACATGCACGACCGGATGATGGTCGAGCGCGTTGATGCTGCTGCGCGGACCGTAAGGATGACGCCAGTCGGCGTCGCGCATGAAGGTCCACCACTCGCCCCAGTTTTTCAGATTGACCGGGCGATTGGGCGGCGTGAACACCAGCGAGCCGGCATAGAGCATGTGCGGCAGCGCGCCCGGATAGTTCTTCGGATCGGGCAGAATTTCCGCAAACGTCTTGTGGCCCGTGGCGCGCACGAATTCCTTGAACTGACGGTTGGTCACCGGCGTGCGGTCGATGAAGAAGCCGTCGACGCTGACGCGATGCGCCGGCGCCTCTTCCGGATAATGCTTGTCGGAGCCCATGCGGAACATGCCGCCGGGAATGAAGATCATATCCGCGGGTGCCGCCTCTCGCGGCCGATCGACTGACGCAACGTCACTGTCACTCACGCGTCGCTCGCCTCACACGAGTTGCGCATTCAGTCGTCACGTCGGGCGCAGGCAGCAGACAAAGCCGAAAGCATTAGTGGCAGAAATTTTTAGACAGCGCGCGAGCGACAACAGCTTTCCCGCTGCAACCCCAGCCCCAGCGGAAACCGAGAGACTATCGGCCCGCATCGTGTTTGGCAGATGACAAAAGCGTGAGGCGGCCAATTTTTGTGCAGCGCGTCATCGAACAAATTTTATTGGTAGTCGATGGCAACCATCAGTGTCGCGTTTGCGACATTCGATTTCCTTTCGATCAAAGAATCAGGCGCTTGCGTGCCGCTGTGATCGGCAAGCCACGCTCGACCTAAATCGATATCGCGCAGGGGCAAATCCAATGCCATGTCACAATCGGCAGCCTAAGCTTGGCAGCTACGCCGCGGCTGCATTCAAGGAGAGTACACCAAAAGGAATTCGGGAGGCGATCATGAGGCCGAAACGCCGTGCGACGCGCGCTGTTGCTGTCGAGCTTTCGAGAGACTTGCCCGGGCGATTGCAGTTCAACCTTCTTGTTCTTGCCGCGACGCTGATCGCGCTCGCCGCGCTGATCGCGACGACAAAAGTCTCGCGCGCCGACGAAGGCGGCGTCAGCTTCTGGATACCGGGATTGTTCGGCAGCCTCGCGGCGGTACCGCAGCAGCCAGGCTGGGCGGTGACGGCGATCAACTATTACACAGACGTGCGGGGCGGCGCCAACGAGGCCTTGTCGCGCGAGATCACCATCGGCCAGTTCAATCCGACGCTCAATATCAATGCCAGCGCCAATGTCCACGCCAAGGTGGACCTGCAGATGGTTATCCCGAGCTATGTATTCGCGACGCCATTTTTCGGCGGTCAAGCCTCCCTCGCCCTGCTCGGCCTGTACGGCAGCAACGATACCGCGCTGAACGCCACAATCAGCGGTATGTTAGGCCCCATCCCGCTGCCGACACGAACGATCGCGCTGCAGCAGACCACGTCGGGGGTCGGCGATCTCATTCCGTTATTCGAAACGCGCTGGAACGCCGGGGTCAACAACTTCATGGTCTACGTGACTGGCGACATTCCGGTCGGGCTCTATCACTCGCAGAATCTCGCCAATATCGGCTTGGGCCACGGCGCGCTCGACGGCGGCGTCGGCTACACCTATTTCAATCCGCAGACCGGCCACGAATTTTCCATCGTGAGCGGACTGACCGGAAATTTCCAAAATCAATCGACCGGCTATACCAACGGCGTCGATTGGCACACCGATTGGGGCGCGTCGCAATTCCTGACCAAGCAGGTTCAGGTCGGGTTGGTCGGATATCTGTACCAACAAATCTCGCCCGATCGCGGCTGCGCGCCGCAACTATGTCCGTTCGAGTCGCGCGTCGTGGGGATCGGACCGCAGTTTGGCTACATCTTCCCGATCAGCAAGGACTGGCAAGGCTACGTCAACGTGAAGGCCTACGGCGAGTTCGACCACGCCAACCGGCCGGACGGCTGGAACGCCTGGCTCACGATCAATATTTCGCCCGCAGCGCCGACGCCGACGCCGCCGTCGATGATCACCAAGGCGCCGCCGCGGTCATAATCCGGAGCTTACTGCAGGAAGCAACATAAGGCGCGCGTCAACCGAGGGGAGTTGCGCCATGAAAAGTCTTATTGCTGGAATTGCAGGGCTTCCGGCGATCGGCGCGAACATTCCCGCCCAAGCGGCCGACATGGCGGTCAAGGCACCGCCACCTCCCGCAGTTGAAGCACCCTACAACTGGGACGGCCTCTATGTCGGCGCGAATTTCGGCGGCGCCTGGACCCAGGGCCATCTCAACATTCCAGGCGACAACTTTTATGCTGGCCTGACTGAGTTCATCGCCGGCGTCCAGGCCGGCTACAACGTGCAGCTCGATCATCTGCTGTTTGGGATAGAGGGTACGTTCGACAGCGCGACCTTCGCTCATCCGAGGCTTCCCACCCCGACGCTCGGCTCCGTCAGTCAGCACTGGATCAGCACGGTGGCGGGGCGCGCCGGTTTCGTCGCGGATCGTTGGCTGGTCTACGGCAAGTTGGGCGGCGGCTGGGTAGAGAGCAGCGCCGTGCTCAATGCGCCGGGCCTAGCCTGGACCGGAACGAGCACCAAGGGCGGCTGGCTCGCCGGCGTCGGCCTCGAATACGGCTTCAAGTCGCATTGGACCGTGCGACTGGAATACGACCGTCTCGGGGGCGCCGGCTGGAATTCGGCCACCGTTCCCGCGGTGGCATTGAATCGCGACGTGCAATGGATCACCGCCGGCATCAACTACAAATTCGAGAACGGCTTTACCCCGGATGGCCCCGAAGGCCCCGGCCGCCGTCGCGAACCCTCGGAAGATGAAGACCTGGCCAAGCAATCGCAAAATCCGATCGCCGATCTTGTTGCCCTTCCTTTCCAGAGCAACACGAACTTCAACGCAGCACCGTTCGGTCACACCCAGGAGGTTTTCAATATCCAGCCGGTCGTGCCGATGCACATCAGTCCGGACTGGAACATGATCTCGCGCACCATTATTCCGATCGTCAGCCAGCCCGATCCAATATTCGATCGCAACACCAACGGCATTAGCGACATCACGCAATCCTTGTTTTTCTCTCCAGTGCACTCAGGCGCGCTGATCTGGGGAGCGGGCCCGGTCTTCACCATTCCATCGGCGACCGATCCGATCCTCGGCACCGGGCGCGTGCTGTTCGGACCCACAGCCGTCTTCCTGTCGACGCCGGGCCATATGGTGATGGGCGTGCTGCTCAACAATCAGTGGTCGGTCGGCGGCGATGCGCTGCGACCATCCGTGAATACGTTCCTGGCGCAGCCATTCTTCAACTACAATTTTCCACACGGCTGGTTCTTCACCACATCGCCGGTCGTTACCGCCAACTGGCTGGCGGCGCCCGGCCAGCAATGGACCGTCCCGGTCGGCGGCGGCTTCGGGCGCGTATTCAGGATCGGCGACCAGCCGGTCAGCGCGTATATTTCCGGCTATTACAATGCCATCAGGCCGACCGGCACACCCGATTGGCAGTTGCGTGCCGAGCTCTCGCTGCTGTTCCCGGTAAAATAGCGGAAGCCCATGTCGCGCGAATTCTCATTGTTCATCGGCACGTTCACGACCTTGCTGGCGATCATCAATCCTTTCGAGGTGCTGCCGGTCTATCTGCAATTGCTCGAAGGCAAGGATGCCGCGACCCACCAGCGGATCGCGGGGAAGTCATGCGTTTATGCGCTGCTGCTCGGCCTGTTCTTTCTGATTTTCGGCACGCTGATCTTGCGTCTGTTCGGCGTGCCGCTGGCGATGGTCCGCATCGCCGGCGGTATCATCCTGGTGAAGATCGGCTTTGAGCTTTTTTCGCCATCGCCATCGAAGGGAATGCTTGCGGGCGGCGGCACCGACGAAGGCGAAGGCATCGCGTTTGTCCCGCTGGCGATGCCGTTGATGTTCGGTCCCGGCGCCATCGCGACCATCCTCGGCATGACGTCGACGATCCAGCATTCCGCCAGCGAACTGCTGTCGTTTGTCGCCATTGTCGCGGCGATTTTCGCCACGATGTTCGTGACCTATCTGTGTCTGATTTATGCGGGGAGGCTTTCAAAGAAATTGGGTCCCAGAGGAATCGATGCGATTACCCGCATCGTCGGCTTCTTTGTCTCCGCAATAGGAGTCGCTCTCATCTTCGACGGCGTCATCGAGGCGCTGGAGTCCCATGGGGTTCGGACGCTGCATTGATCTATGCCGATGAGCGCAGAAAAGCGGAAAGGTTATTCGGCGCGGCTGCCGCTGCTGCGCGGCCTCCTGCCCGAGAAGGCTAATGCCTGCGCCGCAGGGTCCTAGCGAGATTACAGCAGGGTTGGGCGATGGGCGGAATGAGTCTCGCCGGACGGTCGCTAAATGCCAAAACCGGACTTGTACACTGCAACAAACCCGAGACGTACACCTTTGTCGCTCCCAAATTGCCGTCAGTTGATTTTTTGAGCAACGATAACCACTAGCGCTGAGCCTCCGCCCTCATCTCTTGTTCGGGTGCTCGACTTCGGTGAAGAGGGTTCCCTGTGCCGCATCTGAGCCGGCGCGGCCGCCGCCGGAACCGCGGAGCACCCATGCCGCACCCACGGCGAGAACCGCACCCACGAGTGGGCCTGCAACGTACACCCAGTAGCTCGTGAAGTCGGTTGCGACGAGGTCCGGGCCGAATGTGCGCGCGGGGTTCATCGACGCTCCCGAAATCGGGCTGCCCCACAGCCCAGCGAGCGCAATGTACGCGCCGACGCCGAGCGCGCCGAAGATCCCGATGTTCTGGGCGCCGGACGCCGTGCCGAGAATGACGCTGACGAGACCGAAGGTCAGCACAGCCTCCATCAGGAACGCAGCGAACGCGGAGTATCCCGGCGCGGGATAATTCGCCCCGTAGCTGGCCGACACGTTGATCACCGCGTACAGGAACAGCGCAGCGAGCGTCGCGCCGATCAGCTGCACGACGATGTATCCCGGTACGCGACGCCACGGGAAGTCGCCACGCAGCGAGAACGCGATGCTGACCGCGGGATTGAGGTGAGCGCCGGACACCTTGCCCATGAAGAGGATGATCGCCATCACCATCAGGCCGGGTGCGACGACCGCGGCGGCACGGCTGATCGTGCCGGGAAAAGCCTGTCCCATCATGCCGCCACCCGCAGCAACGAGGACGAGGAAGAACGTTCCGAGCAGCTCCGAGAAGAGGCGGCGCCACTCCTGGCTCGGATCTTGAAAATCGTCCAGCGACGCAGCGACCTCGTGCTTCAGATGGCCCAGTGCTCCGCCGGCCTCTGCTTGCGCCATGATCGTTCCCTCAACACCCGAGCCGCTTCGTCTTTGCCTATTCGTCGCCGACCAGCTCGCGGCGGCGGCGCTCCAGCGCGGCGGCGTAGCGGCGCAGCACATAGGCCTCGGTGAGCAGGCCGATGACGTGGCGGTCGCGGTAGGAATCGACGACCGCGAGCGCTTCGGCCTCGGCGCGGTCGAACGCCAGCACCGCCTCCTTCACCGCCATGCCGGGCAGCAGCAAATCCTCGCGATAGTGCAGCAGCTCCTTGACCGACTTTTCGGCGTCGACCTCCGACGAATGGGCGTCCGCCATCAGGATGAGACCGACATAGCGCTCGGCCTCGTCGACGGCGACCACATAGGGCATGGCGCCGAGCGGAAACTGCTCGCGGAACGCGCCGACCGTGGTCGAGGCATGCACCGTCTGCACGTCCTCGCGCATCATGCTGCCGACGGTGAGATCGCGCATCCAGCCGATGTCGGCGGCGCTGCGGATGGTCTCGCCGCGCAGATGGAAGCGCCAGGTCGCGAACGAATAGCCGAAGCCTTCGCGGGTGACCTGCGCGGCGATGATCACCGCGATCAGCACCGCGGTGGTCAGCCACAGGTCGCCGGTGGTCTCGAGCGCGATGAAGATCATGGTCAGCGGGCCGCCGATGACGGACGCCGCCAGCGCGCTCATGCCGATGACCGCATAGGCGTTGGGATCGAAATAGGCGGTCGGCCAGGTCATGGTCAGCGCGATCGCCAACAGGTGGCCGCCGAGCGCGCCGATCAGAAGCGACGAGAAGAACAAGCCGCCGCGGAAGCCGGAGCCCAGCGAAGCGATCGAGGCGACGATCTTGAGCACGAACAAGAGCAGCACGGTGCGGAACGACAGATCGAGCATGCCGGCGACGCGCAACGCGCCGTGACCCGACGACATTATCTGCGGCGACACCATTGCGAGCAATCCGACGAACAAGCCGCCGATCCCGGTGCGCAGCGTCGGCCGCAGCCGCGACCGCGCGAACATTGCCTCGCAAATGGCGACGCCGCGCATCAGGACGATACCGACCATCGCCGCCAACAGACCGAGCGTGGCGGCAAGCACGAGGTCGTGCGCCGCAATCGTGGTCTTGTCCGGCGCCACGACGCCGAGGTGGGCCGGAGAAAACTCGTTCGCCACCAGAAAGCCGATCAGAGCGGCGATGCCGACCGGCGCCAGCGAATTCGGCGAATAGCTGCCGATGATCAACTCGAAGCCGTAAAACGCGCCGGCAAGCGGCGCGCCGAAGGCACCGGCGATGCCGGCAGCGGCGCCACAGCCGACCAGGATGCGCAGGTCGCCGCGGCGCAGACGGAAGGCGACGCCGATGCGCGACGCAATGCCGCTGGCGATCTGGGTGTAGCCGGCCTCCAGGCCGACCGAGGCGCCGACGCCGCTCGACCATATGGTCTGCAAGGAGACGATCACGCTGCCGATGAGCGACATGCGGCCGCCGTGCAGCGCGTTGGCCTCGATGGGGTCGACCTCGCGCTCCGGGCGCCAGCGCCGCAACAGCTCGCTGGCAAGGCCGAACAGGATGCCGCCGATCAGCGGCACCGCCACGGCCAGCCACGGATCGAGCGTCAGCCGCGCCGACAGCCGCTCGCCATGCTCGAGCTGGAAGAACATTTCGTGCAGCATATCGACGGCAATGCCCATGCCGGCGACGACCAGTCCGGCAATGGCGCCGACCGAGGCCGCCAACGCGATCAGGCTTGATTCTCGCGCCCGCACGAGGGCGCGCAGACGCCGCGGAATCTCCAGCCGCGTGGCGGCTTGAGTGAACGAGGACATCAGCGAAGGAACCGTATAGAGCTCGGCTTGTTCATCCTTCGAGCCTTGCCCGGAGCACGTTATGGCGCGCCCCATGAGTGAATGTCTTGCGGCGAGCGCCGCAGCGATCGTCGCCCTCGCCGCGCTCCCGCTGTGGGCCCAGACGGGCGCGGGTTTGCGCGAAGGCACCGCCGCGTTTGGCGATTGGCACGCCGACCGCCCGGGCACGCGTCGGATCATCAGGCCGCGGGACTTGCCGGCGCCGAACGCCGCCGAGTCGGCACGGAATTACGTCAGAGCGGTGCGACGCACCAGCGACCAAAAGCCAATCGTCCCAAACGGCTTCGAAGTCAACCTGTTTGCATCGAATCTGACGGCGCCGCGGCTCATTCGCGTAGCGCCGAATGGCGACGTGTTTGCCGCCGAGAGCGCCGCCGGGCGCATTCGCGTGCTGCGCGGCGATGGCAGCGGCACCGCCCAGGCCAGCGTATTCGCCGCGGGTCTCTCCGGCCCGTTCGGCATCGCGTTCTACCCGCCGGGTCCCGAGCCGCAGTGGGTCTATGTCGGCGAGACCGGCGCCGTGGTCCGCTTCCCGTATCGCAACGACGACCTCACGGCGCGCGGCTCGGCCGAGACCGTGGTGCCCCACCTGCCGGTCGGCGGCCACTCGACCCGCGACGTCGTATTCTCGCCCGATGGCAGGGTGATGTATGTGTCGGTCGGCTCCGCCTCGAACGCCGCCGAAGGCATCGAGAAGCTCGACGCCGCAAAGCTCAAGGCCTGGCAGGCGGAGCAGCCGCCCGGCGCGGCGTGGGGTTACGAGACCGATCGCGCCGATGTGCTGGCTTTCGATCCCGACGGGCAGCACGGCCGCATCTTCGCCACCGGCATCCGCAATTGCGTCGGCATGGCGATAGCTGCCGCGACCGGCACGCTCTGGTGCTCGACCAACGAGCGCGACGGGCTCGGCGACGACGTGCCGCCCGATTACATCACACGCGTGCGCGACGGCGCGTTCTACGGCTGGCCTTGGTACTATATCGGCGACCATGAGGATCCGCGTCACGCCGGCGAGCGGATCGATCTGAAGGACAAGATCACCGTTCCGGACGTGCTCATCCAGGCCCACTCGGCTTCGCTCGGCATGACGTTTTATGACGCCGCACAATTCCCGGCCGAATACCGCGGCAACATTTTCGCCGCCGAGCATGGCTCGTGGAACCGCGCCAAGCGCACCGGCTACAAGGTCATTCGCGTCATCGTGAAGGACGGTGTGCCGACCGGCGCGTACGAGGATTTCGTCACCGGCTTTGTCGTGAGCGACTCGGAGGTCTGGGGCCGGCCGGTCGGCGTCGCGGTCGCTAACGACGGCGCCTTGCTCGTGTCCGAGGACGCGAGCGGCACCATCTGGCGCATCACCTATTCGGGCAAGGCCGCGGCGCAATGACGAAGCCGTCGCGGCGGCTGCCGCGACGGCTTCGGCCGGAGTGACCGATCGCCGAACGACCTTAGCCGGTCGGCGGCGCGATCTCGTCGAGGCTCTTCTGCCGCGCTTCGGGGCCGAGCTGCGTCACCGCGACGGCGGCAATCAACAGCAGGATGGCGAGACAGACGAATACCGTCGTCAGGCCATAGCCGGTCTGCACCCACAGAATGGTCGGCATGATGAACGCGGTCGCAAGCCGCCCGACGCCGGACGCCAGGCCGAAGCCTGACGCCCGCGCGTTGGTCGGAAACACCTCCGAAGTAAAAATCTGCATCGCGTTGCCGGCGACCTGGACGAAGAACACCATGATGAAGCCGTAGACCATCAGCTCGGTCGGCGTGCCGGCGTTGCCGAACACGACCGCCATCACGCCGGCGGCAATGAAGGCGCAGACCGACGTGATCTTGCGGCCGAATTTGTCGAGCGCGTACATCATGAACACGCTGGCGGTCGGCACCGCAAAGTTCATCACCAGCGTATATTGCAGCGACTTGGTGATGCTGAAGCCCTTGGCGTTCATCATGTTGGGCAGCCAGGCGCCTAAGCCGATGGCGACGCCGAAGAACGCCGTGAAGCAGATCATGCCGGCGATGACCCGTTTCGGGAACATGCGGAAGACGATGCCCATCGGGTCGCTCTTGGTGTCGCTCGCCGCGTCGGTCGACAGCGGTTGGGTCGGGCCGGCAATGCCGAGACGCTCGAGCACCTTAAGCGCCTCATCGCCGCGGCCGTGGGTCGCGAGATAGCGCGGCGATTCCGGCAGCGTGAAGCGGAACACCCAGATGATCAGCGCGCCGACGCCAGCCACGATCCAGACGCCGCGCCAGACATAGTCGGGCACTGCGACGATGCTGCCGAGCAGCAGCACCAGTGCGGTGCCGATCGGCCACACCATGGCGCCGCCGATGAAATGCACGATGGCGAGGATGCGGCCGCGGATGCGTTTTGGCGAATATTCGCCCGCATAGGCGAAGGCGAGCGGCTGCTCGGCACCCAGGCCGAGCCCGGCGATGAAGCGGCAGACGATCAGCACCGTGACGTTCGGCGCGAATGCGCCCAGCAGGGTGAAGACGCCGAACAGGAGCAGATTGAACTGATAGATGAAGCGGCGGCCGAAGCGGTCGCTGAATTCGCCCTGGCCGGCAGTGCCGATGCACATGCCGAAAATGGTGGCGCTGCCGACGGCCGCGACTTCGGCGCCGGTCGCGAATTTCGATTGCAGCAGGAATGGCACCAGCGAGCCGAACACGGTGAAATCGATGACGTCGAAGAAATACCCGCCGGCAATCAGCGCAATAACCTTGACGTGAAGCGGCGAGATTTTCGCCTCATCCAAGGCGTTGCCGACAAAGGCTTCGATTGTCTGCGCCATACCCCGTCCCTCCCCTATGGCCGTCTGATAGCGGCTCTAAAGCCTGGTACTGTGGTGGGGCCAACTCCCACTGTCAATGCAGGGAAGGCGGCAGCGGCACCACGTCACGGCGGCGGCGATTTAGGCGCCTTCGAACTGGAGAATGTAGAGGCCGGCGTTGGAATCGGTGACGTACATCCGCGCCTGCGCATCCACGAAACAGTCGCACGACTGAATCACCTGCGGCCGGTTCGGCCGCGGATCGAACATGCGTTCCGGCGCCGGCGGCACGAAATAGCCGGCCTCGCGCGGGGCGAACGCATCGGCGATGTCGTAGACGCGCACGCCGGCATTGTGCAGCGTGGCGAAGATATAGCGCGAGCTGACGAATGCGCCGGGCCGGTTCTCCCAGAGATTATGCGGACCGAAATTGCCGCCCTTCTTGCAGTAGTCGATCTCGTGCGGGATCGGCATGGTCGAAATGCTGACCGGGTTCGCCGGGACGCGGACGTCGAACAGCCAGATGTAACGGAGCCCGAGCTTGCAGTCGGCGAAGTTCGCCTCGTCGGCCACCACGAGCAGATTGCGGTCGGGCAGCGGCAGCGGCGAATGGGTACCGCCGCCGAACGGCGGATCCCAGTTGCGATGACAGACGAGCTTCGGCTTTGACGGATCGCCGACGTCGACGATGGCGAGGCCGCCGTCGCGCCAGGCCGTATAGGCGAGATTGCCGGCGATGAGCCCGTGATGCAGCGCGTAGCGTCGACCTTGCGGCCAGGTCGGCTTCTCGCCGCCTGCGGTCCACATGCCCGGCAGCCAGAATTTGCCGACCACTTCCGGCTGCCGCGGCTCCTTCATGTCGACGATGACCAGGATATGATCGGAGAACTCCGGCAGATGCACCGAGACATAGGCGTAACGCTCGCCGACGTACCAGATGCGGTGCGGCCCCAAACCGCCGAGCGGCAGGAACGCGATCTCGCGCGGCTCGGCGGGCTTCGCCAGATCGTAGACGCCCAGCCCCGACGTAAACTGCTGGCCTTTGAGCGCATCGCCCGAGGTGCCGGCGAAGTAGGCCTCCTGACTCACCTGCATGGTCCAGACGCTCGGCCCGTTGACCGCGAGCAGAAGATCGCCGTGGGTCTGGATGTGATGGGCACGCGTGTTCGGCGGGCATGGCAGGAAATTGACCGTCTTCGGATTCTTGGCATCGCGCACGTCGATCACGGTGATGCCGTTGGAGAAGCCGTGGCCGATATAGGCATGGCCGCGATTGACCATGACCTGCACGCCATCGCCGCGGCCGCCCTGGTCCGAGTGGCTCAGGAATTTGACGTTGTGGCTGGAAACGGCGGTCATGATGTCTCTCCGGATGCACTATTATCGTAACCGTCATGGCCGGGCTTGTCCCGCCTGTGGGCCATAGCCCGAGCGCTTTTGCGCAAGCACGCTACAACCCTACGGCGGGCGAAGGCCCGGCCATCCACGTCTTCGTCTTACCTGCCAAGACGCGGATGCCCGCGACAAGCGCGGGCATGACGCGGTAGAGTATGCAAAGCAATCGAGGGATGAAACGATGGCCGCCGCGGAAAATTCACACGGAATGATCGCCGTCGACAAGATGGGCGGCAAGGTGCTGTTCCTGAACTCCAAGACCTACGAGACCGAGGTCGTGATCGACGGCTTTCCGCGCACGGTACACGAGCTCTTGGTGGTGCCGGAGACACGCCGCGCCTATGTGCCGATCTTCGGCGACGGTATCCACGGCCGCAATCCCAACCCGCAGCATTATCTGTGCGTGTTCGACCTGGAAAAGCGCGCGCTCGACACCACCATCGATCTTCGCCCCTACATTGCGCCGCACACGCTCAAGCTCGGGCCCGACGGCCTCATTTACATCACCTGCGAGAATTCGGCCGTGGTGGCGGTGATCGACCGCGCGACCAACAAAGTGGTCGACGCCATCGATTCCGGCTCGACCAACGGCCATCGTCTTATCATCGCGCCGGACGGGCAGCGCCTCTACACCGAGAACGAGGAGGACGGCACCGTATCGGTGATCGACCTGCGCAAGCGCCAGCTCCTCGGCAAGATCAAGACGCCGCGGCCGCTCGCCGGCATCGCCATCTCCGCCGACGGCGGCACCGTGGTCGCGGTCGACGACGCGCAGCCGACATTATTTCTGATCGATACCGCGGCCGGCACGGTGCGCGACGAGATCGTGCTCAAGGACGTGCCGAAGGCGGCGCAGATCGCCCGTTACGCGCCGGATAACAGCCTGATCGGCGTCACCAGCCTCAACAGCGACACGGTGAGCCTGATCGATCCGACGTTCCGCCAGCAGACCGCGATCAAGGTCGGCTCCCAGCCCATGGACATGGCCTTCCACGGCGACGAACTGTTCGTCGCCTGCCAGGGCGACGGTTCCATGCACATCATCGATATTACGAACCGGCGGCACAAGACCAGCTTCCGCGCTGGCACCGGCTGCGAATCCGTCGGCTTTTTTTAGTTCGGGCGGCGACGGTACCCGACTTCCGATATTTGCTATGGCGACGGCGTTCATGAGATGATCGATCTCTCAAGCGGCTTGATTCGCATTCCCGTCTTTTTGGACTCCCGACCGGTGCAACCGCGCAGTTGATCGACGATGCCGATTGGAACGGGACTAGCTAATGTCGTTGCCGCCGTCTTTGACAGCCGTTCGGCGGCAGCGCGCCCGCCGGCGCCGCAAGCCCTCAGCGACCACACGGCCGGCGAGTCGTCCCCGCTCGGCCCAGAGCCATTGTGGAACATGTCGCCGGTCGGCGACCTTCTGCTGCCGATCGCGCTGTTCGCGATCATGGTCGCGGTAATCCAGTTCTCCCATCGCTCGAACTTCGTGCTGACGCTGTGGCCGGGCAACGCCATCGTACTGGCCACTCTGCTCCGCTACGCGCCCAATCTGCGCAACTATGGCTCGATCATCGTCGGCAGCGCCTGCGCCATGGTGCTTGCCAACGTGACCGCGGGTAACGGCCTGAAGGCGGCGGCGCAGCTCGCCGCGATCAACATCGGCGAAGTCGGCATCACCTGGGCATTGCTCTCGGTATTCGGCATCAGCGCCGCCAACCTGATGACCTTCAAGAACTCACTGAAGTTCATCGCGCTGGCTGGCATGATCGCACCGATCGGCACCGATGCCTTTACCGCCGTCGCGCTCGGGTCGACCCATGACATTCCGTGGCGCACGGTGTGGCTGCATTCCTACCCGGCGCATGCCTTGGGCGTCATGGTTGTCACGCCATTTCTGATCAGCGTGACGTCGCCGGACTGGGTAACGCTGCGGAGGGGACGTCGCGTCCGCGAGATCGCAACGATCTTCGCCCTGGTCATCGCCGCCGCCGTTTGCGCCGGCTATTTTCGCTTTTTCGTCTTCTTGATCGTCCCGATCATCATGTTTTCGACGCTGCGTTTTGGCGTGATCGGCGCGACGGCGTCGCATCTGATGATTGCCATCATCACCAGTATCTTTGTCGTCCTCAACATCGGCCAGCCGATCATTTTTCGCGCTGACCTGTCGGACCGGGTGCTGGCATTGCAGATCGTGCTGGCCTTCACCTCGCTGTGGTGCCTGCCGATCGCGGTGCTGCTGAAAGAACGCGACCAGCTGTTGAGCGATCTGTCGTTGGCGAATTCCCGTTTGAAGCAGGAAAGCGAAACCCAGTCCCACCTGGTGGTCGGGCTGCGCCGCCACCTGTCGACGGCCGAGGAGAAGGAGCGGCTGCGGCTGTCCCACGAGCTGCACGACCAGGCCGGCCAAGGGCTCATCGCCGCCATTCTCGAGCTCAACGAGATCGACGCGCTGACCCAAGGCGCGGCGCGGGAGCGCCTGCATCTGGTACGCAAGAGAATGGAGGAACTCGGCAAGACCCTGCACCGCATCGCCTGGGAACTGCGGCCGCCCGCGATCGACGAACTGGGGCTGCGCAAGGCGCTGTCGAGCTATATCGGCGACTGGAGCGAGCAATGCGGCACCGAGGTCGATTTTCACTGCGACGACGCGAGGCTCGATAATGTGCCGGCCGAAATCGGCACCGCGGTCTATCGCATCGTCCAGGAGGGGCTGACCAATATCGTCAAGCACGCCGGCGCGCCGAGCAATGTCAGCGTCGTCATCCGCCGCGCCGGCGCCACGCTGCAGGTGACCATCGAGGACAACGGCTGCGGCTTCGACGTCGGAACCGTCGCCGCCAAGGCCGGCGCCTACCGCGGCCTCGGCCTCGACGGCATGCGCGAGCGATTGACACTGCTCGGCGGAACGCTTGAAATCGAATCGGCGATTGGTGCCGGCACCACGATCTTCGCCCGCATCGCGCTCGACGGTCAGAGGTCCGCGGCGTGAAAAGGACAGCTGCGTGCAGAGGTCTTGGGCGTGACTGAGAAAATCCGCATCGTTCTGGCTGACGACCATCCCATCGTGCTCGACGGCTTGCGCAACCTGATCCGCGCCGAGGGCGACTTCGAGCTGGTCGGCGAGGCCGGCAGCGGCTTGGCGGCGCTCAAGGTCATCCGCGAGAGCCGCCCCGATGTCGCCGTGGTCGATATCTCGATGCCCGAGCTCAACGGCATCGTGCTCAGCCGGCGGCTCGCCGCCGACATGCCGGAGCTGCGGCTCCTGGTGCTGACGCTGCACGAGGACCGCGCCTATTTGAACCAGGCGCTGGAGGCCGGCGTGCGCGGCTACGTGCTCAAGCGCTCGGCGGTGGAGAACCTGGTGCAGGCCATACGCGCCGTCATGATCGGCGGCATCTACATCGATCCGGCGATCGTCGGTCGGGTGTTCGAGAGCAAGCAGATCAGCAAGCGGCTGGCGGCGCGCAAGGGCGTCTCCCCGGCGCTCACCGACCGCGAGGCCGACGTTCTGAAACTCGCAGCGCTCGGCTTCACCAACAAGGAAATCGCGGCGCGGCTCGACGTCGGCGTCAAGTCGATCGAGACCTACAAGGCGCGCGGCCTGGAAAAGCTCGGACTCAAGACGCGCGCCGAGCTGGTGCGCTACGCCTCCGGCCAGGGCTGGCTTGATTTCTGACCCACTGCTCGCATCGTAACCATTCGGTTAAGGCGTCAGGAAATCTCTGACGTGGCGGCGCGGCGTTCTTAAGTCCGCGTCGCCGCAAACTGCGCTATGGCAAATACTGGGGACCCGATCGGCGGCGGCAACGATCGCCGGCCGACCGCCCGGCTCGACCTTGGGACCGTAAATGCCAAATACAGCGAAGGCGACCGAATTCGACCGCGGCCCATTCCGCCGGCTGTCCGACAGCGAGATACTTCTTTTTCTCGCCCGCACCCTGCAGCCGCAAATCGACGGCGGCGAATGGCCTACCGTCGTCGCCAAGCTGCAGCATCGAGGATTTGGCCGGCGCGGCGGCAAAACCTTCCGTCGCGGCGCCGGCCGTATCGCCGTGATCCCGCGACGATGACGCCGGCGATGCAAAGCGCGCGTTCGTCCGCCACCGGGCCGGCACCGCCGATCGATTTTTCCCGGATCAGTTTTCTCGTCGTCGACGATCAGCCGTTCGCGCGGCGCCTGGTTCGCTCGATGCTGCACAGCTTCGGCAGCCGCGAAGTCTATGAAGCGGCCGGCGGCACCGAAGCGCTGGAGCTGCTTCGCACGACGGTACCCAACGTCATCATCACCGACCTGGTCATGCCCGATCTCGACGGCGTGCGCTTCATCAAGACGGCAAAGGGGCCCGCCGCGCCGACGCGGACCATTCCGATCATCGTGCTGTCGGGCTATCTGACCAAGGCCGCGGCCCTCGAAGTCAGGCGCGCCGGCGCCGCGGAGCTCCTAGTCAAGCCGGTTTCGCCAAAAGCGCTCCACGAGCACGTCTCACGCGTCCTGCAGAGCATCCATCCGGCCGCCGCACGAACCGCACTCCTACAAAGCCAGCGCCGCGATGCGGTCTCCGGTCCGGACAAGACCGCCGACCTCGCGCTGATCTAGCGCCTCGCCTAACTCGCCACCGTTGTCACCGGATCGGCCGGCGCATGCTCGTCCTGGGCGCGCTGCTGCACCGGATTGGCAACCCGGGTCAGATTGTAGGCGCTGTTGACCAGCGCCAAGTGCGAGAACGCCTGCGGGAAATTACCGACCAGCCGGCCGGTGCGCGGATCGTATTCCTCGCTCAAGAGGCCTACGTCATTGCACAGGCTGACGAGACGGCGGAACAGCCGCTCGGCATCGTCATAGCGGTTCTGCAAGACGAACGCGTCGACCAGCCAGAAGCTGCAGGCAAGAAATGCGCCCTCGCCCGGCGGCAAGGCATCCGCGACCTGCTCGGTGCTGTAGCGCATGACGAAGCCGTCGCGGACCAGATGCCGCTCGATCGCGGCGATCGTATTGGCGACGCGCCGATCGCTCGCCGGCAGGAATCCGACGCCGGGCAGCAGCAACAGGTTGGCGTCGAGCTGCTTCGATCCATAGGCTTGCACGAACGTGCCGAGCGTTCGGTCGAAGCCGCGGGCACAGACCTCGTCGCAGATCTCGTCGCGCAGCTTGCGCCAGGCCTCGACCGGACCGTCGAGGCCGAAGGTCTCGACGCTCTTGATGGCGCGATCGAACGCGACCCAGGCCATGACCTTCGAATAGGTGTAATGCTGCGGCGGGCTGCGCATTTCCCAGATGCCGCTGTCGGGCTCGTGCCAAATCTCGGCGAGATGCTCGAGAAACTTCAATTGCGCGTCCCAGCCCGATTGGTGGGTGGAAAGACCCCAGCGCCGGGCCTGATACTGCACGTCCATGATCTCGCCGAACACGTCGAGCTGCAGTTGGGTATGCGCCGCATTACCGATGCGCACCGGCCTCGAATTCTCGTAGCCCGGCAGCCAATCCGCGATCCATTCGTTGAGCCGCCGTTCGCCGGCGATGCCGTACATGATCTGCAACTGCCCGGGGCTGCCGGCCACCGCGCGCAGCAGCCACTCGCGCCAGGACTGCGCCTCGTCAAAAAAGCCGGCATGCATGGTGCCGAGCAGCGTCAGCGTCGCGTCGCGCAGCCAGCAGTAGCGATAGTCCCAATTGCGCTCGCCGCCGATCTGCTCGGGCAACGACGTGGTCGGCGCCGCGACGATGCCGCCGGTCGGCTCGTAGGTCAGCGCCTTGAGCGTGATCACGGAGCGGCGCACCATGTCGGTCCATTCGCCGGCCGGCCGGCATTTAGGCAGCCAATCGCTCCAGAACTTTTCCGTCCGCTGCAGCGCGGTTCTCGGATCGTTGGGCTTGGGCAGCGGCTCATGCGAACGCGAATAGGTCAGCACGAAGGGAATGATCTCGCCCTGGCCGACGGTGAACGCGCCGACCGTCGTCAGGTCCTTGCCCCTCAGCTCCACCGGCGTGTGCAGCACCGCCATGTCTGGACCCGCGATAGCACGCAGCGTGCCGTTTTCCAGCCGCGTCACCCACGGCACCACGGCGCCATAACCGAAGCGCAGGATGAATTCGGTATGCATCTTCACCTTGCCGCGCTTGCCGACGACGAGGCGGACGACCTCCGGATGGTCGTCGTGGGGCGGCATGAAATCGATCAGTGTCGCAGCACCGTCGGCGGTCTTGAAATGGGTCTCGAGAATGAGCGTGTCGCGACGATAGCGGCGCGTGACATGCGCCTTTTCGCGCGGCGCCACCAGCCAGCGGCCATGGTCGCGCGAACCCAGCAACGCGGCAAAGCAGGCCTCGGAATCGAAACGCGGCCAGCACAGCCAGTCGATCGAGCCATCGCGCGCGACCAGCGCGGCGCTACGGCAATCGCCGATCAAAGCGTAGTCTTCGATCGGCGCCGACATCAAACACTCGCAGCCTTCGCGCGCTCGCGCGAAAGCGCCGGCGTGGCGGAAAAATCGACCACGACCTTGATGTCGTCCGGCTGCGGTTCGAGCGCCAGCGTCCACTGCTCGACCGGCACGCGCCGCGTGATCAGGCCGGCGAGCCATGCCGGGTCGGCGCGTTGGAGCGCAGCGACAGCGTCCTCGTAGTGCCGGCGGTTGGCGTTGACGCTGCCGAACACGGCGTCGTTGTCGAGGACCATAGTGCGATTGAGCCCGCCGATATCGACGCTTAGCGCGTGGCCGGGCGATGACACCCCGACCAGGCAGACAATGCCGCCCGACGCGGTGCGGCCGAGCGCGTCGCGCACCACGGCCGGCGCGCCGGTGCATTCCATCACCACGTCGGGTGCGAGCGCATCGAGATCAGCGATGCCGCCGAGATGGAACGTGCCGCCGAGGCCACGCACCAGCATGCGCTTGGTTTCCGAGTCGTGATGGTCGAGCACGTGAACGTCGAGGCCGCGCTGGGCGCCGATCATGGCGGCGAGCAGGCCGATCGGGCCGGCGCCGGTGACCAGTAGGGTCCGCGGCTGCCAGGCGCGCGAACGGCGGCCGATGCGCTCGGTGTGATCCCAGGCCTTGGCGACCACGCTCGTCGGCTCGACCAGCACGCCGGCCTCGCCGAGTGCTTTGTCGACCTTGACCAGGAACTCCGGCTCGATGCGAAAAAACTCCGCGCCGTAGCCGTTGCGCTCCTTGATGCCGCGCTCGGTATAGCGGCCGTTGCGGCACATATCCCATTCACCGGCGGCGCAGGCCGGGCACGGCACCGGATCGGGCCGGCGCACGATGCCGACGACGCGATCGCCCGCCGCAAAGCCGCAGCCCGTCGGCGCGTCGAGCACCTCGCCGTAAGATTCGTGGCCGATGATCAGCCGCGTCGCGCCGGGCGGCGCCCAGCCGTAGTGACCCGAGACGATTTCGCGATCGGTGCCGCAGACGCCGAGCGCCAAGGTGCGCACCAGCACCGTGCCATCGGCGCCTGGCGGCTCGGCAACGTTTTCGAGGCGCGCCGAATTGGCAATACCCGGCGCGACAGTCAGGGCGCGCATCGCTTTGTTCCACGGTGTCAGCAAGGGAGCCAGCCGCCAGTCCGCCGCAATCAAGCGGGACCGGCTCGATGCCTCATGGTCACAATGTCGAAACGGGCGGGAAAGTTCCCGCGATGGAACCGCGGCGTCTTCGACCCGAAGGGTGCCTCAGCGGCGCGCCTTACCCGGTGCGCGCCGCCGCCGCGTCTTGGCCCCCGTCTTGGCCCGAACCGAGCGGATGACGCCGCGCCCGGCTTCGCGCGCAGCGTCCTGCAAGGCATGACGGATCTCGTCGCGCTTTTCGTGGATCGACGCGATGACCGGGCCGACCTGGACGCCCATGCCGACCAGCGTCGCTTCCGAGAGCTGCAGGCTTGCTTCGATTGTTTCCGGCACCGCGTCGGTGGCGCCGAGTGCATAAAGATGACGGGCGTGATTGGCGTCGCGGGCCCGCGCCACGATCAGGATGTCGGGCCGCACCGCCCGCACATGAGCGACGATATCGTCGATCAGGTCGTGGGTGTGGATGGTGATGATGACGCCGGCCGCCTTGGCGAGGCCGCAGCTGTCGAGGAATTGCGGATCGGTGGCGTCGCCGTAATAGACGTCGTGACCCTCGCGGCGGTCGTGGGTGACGGCGTGGGCATCGGAGTCGGCGGCGATGTATTGGATGCCGTGGGTCTTCAACAGCGCGCAGACGACTTTGCCAACCCGGCCGTAGCCGACGACGATGGCGTGGTTCTCATCGGCCATCGGCACCGCGCTCAACTCGACCGTCGGCGCCGCGCCCGGAGATAGCCGCGCGGCAAAGCGCCGGCCGACGACGGACAAGGCCGGGATCAGCGCCATGGTCACCGAGGTGACGGCAAGCGTGAAGCGCGCGAGCCCGGGATCGATGAGCTGCAAGCTCGCCGCCAGGCCGATGCCGACGAAGGCGAACTCGCCGCCGGGCCCGAGCAGTAGCCCGGTCTCGACCGCAATTGGCCAGGACAGATGGAATAGGCGCGCCAGCACGATCAGCAACAACGCCTTCACCGCAATCAGACCGGCAATGCCGCCGGCGAGCAGCAAGGGTTCGCGAACGAGCTCGCGAAAATCGATATCCATGCCGACGGTGAAGAAGAAAATGCCGAGCAGCAGGCCCTTGAACGGCTCGATGCTCGCTTCGATGGCCTTGCGGTATTCGGTCTCCGCCAGCAGCAGGCCGGCAATGAAGGCGCCGAGCGCCATGGAAACGCTCGCCTCATAGGCGATGACGCCGGCGCCGATGATGACGAACAGCACGGCGGCGATGAACAGCTCGGTGGAGCGCGTATTGCTCACCAGCCGGAACAATGGCCGCAGCACGCGGCCAAACAGCACGATGGCAGCAACGGCGACGCAAGCCTGCAGCAGCGCGGTGCCGAGGCTTTTCAGCGCCGAGCCGCCGGTTTCGGCCGCCACGATGGAAATGAACATCAGGATCGGGATCACCGCCAAATCCTGGGCGAGCAGAATGGAGAAGCTCGCGCGTCCAACCGTGGTCGTCAGTCTTTCCTGGTTGGAGAGCAGCTCCAACACGATGGCGGTCGACGACAGCGACAGGCTCATGCCGAGGATGATGGCAACGGTCGGTGTCTGGCCGGCCCAGATGGTGGCGCCGGCCAGGAGCCCACCGGTGAGCAGCACCTGCAAACCGCCGAGACCGAACACCAGCCGCCGCATCGCCAACAGGCGCTGCAGCGACAGTTCGAGCCCGATCAGGAACAACAGGAACACCACGCCGAGCTGGGCAATGCCCTCGACGTTCTTGGCGTCGCTGATGGTGAACCAGAACAGCAGCGGAATTTGCCCGCTGAAGCTGCCGAGGCCGAGCGGGCCCAACAGAGCGCCGGCGCCGAGATAGCCGAGCACCGGACTCAAGCCGTAGCGACGCACCAGCGGCACCACGAAGCCCGCGGTGCCGAGCACGATCAGCGCGTCACTGTAATTGGCGATATTGATCGTCGTTCCGGCCACGGACCCCGCTCCGTATGCGATCTACCTTGTCGCCCGATCCGCCCGGGCGCGACAAGAGCGAAATCGCACAGCGCACCTCGCCTATTCGGCGATGACGGCGATGGCGCTCATTTCAATGAGATAGTCCGGCGACGTCATCTTCGTGACCTCGACCATGGTCGAGGCCGGCGCCGGCGCCTTGAAATATTCGCGCCGCACTTTGTGAATCTGGTCGAAGTGCTCCATGTTGCGCACATAGACGTCGACCCGGCAGATGTCGTCCATGGTGCCGCCGGCCTGCTCGACGGCAGCCTTGACGTTCTCGCAGACCTGCCGCGTCTGCGCCTCGATGTCGCCAATGCCGGCGATCGAGCCGTCGGCGCAGCGCGCCGTCATGCCGGAGATGAAGACCAGGCGGCCGCGCGCCACGGCCATGGTGGCGTGGGAAAAATGGCCGCTCGGCTGGCGCAGTTTCGGCGAGATGACTTGGGTCTTCGGCATGATGGCTCCTGCGGGCGATAGGTCGTCACCTTATACCAGCATCCGCCCGTTGACGGCGTGCGGCGATTTCCGCAGCATCGGCGCAAACGGAGGAAGCGCGATCCCATGAGCGACATGACCATAAAGTCGATCCGCACCACCATGCTGCGCGTGCCGTGGCCGCAGACGCCGTGGCTCAAGGGCCACGCTTTCGGCGACGCCCGCAATTTCCTGGTGGTCGATGTCGAGACCAAAGGCGGCATCGTCGGCATGGGCTATCTGTTTCTGTTCCGGCCGGGCATCCGATCGATTGTCGCCTGTCTCGACGAAGTGATCATCCCGCGCGTCATCGGCAAGGACGCGAGCGCCGTCGAAGCGATCTGGCAGGATTTGTGGAAGACCACCATCACCTTCGGCCGCGGCGGCATCGCCACCATGGCGATGTCGGCGCTCGACATCGCGCTGTGGGACGCGGTCGGCAAGGAGGCCAAGATGCCGTTGCACCGGCTGTGGGGCCACTACCGGTCGCAAATGCCGGCCTACGGCTCGGGCTGCTTCCGCGGCTCCGGCGGCGACGGCATGATCGCCAAGGCGCTCCACTACAAGGAGCGTGGCTACAAGGCGATCAAGATGCAGGTCGCCCATGTGGCGAGCCTCTCGACCGACCTCGACAACGTCAAGCGCATGCGCGAAGCGGTCGGCCCGGACATCGACATCATGATCGACGTCAATATGGGCTGGACGCCCGACGTCGCCATCCAGATGGGCCGCAAATTCCAGGACTATAATGTGTACTGGCTCGAAGAGCCGGTGGTGCCCGACGACTTCGCCGGCTACCTGCGCATCGCCGAAGCCCTCGATCTGCGCATCGTCGGCGGCGAGACCCACTTCACGCGGTTCGACTTGAAGCCGTTCTTCGAAAATCCGCGGCTGCCGATCCTGCAGCCCGACCCGATGCGCGGCGGCATGACGGAACTCCGCAAGATCGCGACCGTCGCCGACACCTGGGGCATGACCATCGCCCCTCACCTGTTTCCGGAACTGAACGTGCAGCTCCTTGCCTCGATCCCGAACGGGATTTGGATCGAGGACATGGGGCTCGCTGAAGACATCTTCGTCGATCCGGTGCCGGTGGTGAAAGGCATGATCACCGCGCCGGAGCGGCCGGGCCACGGGCTTGCGTTCAAGCCGGAGTTGTTGCGCGATTGCGCCGTGAAGGGATAATTCCGCCGCTCGCCGATCATGCGCACAGTGCAGACCGGCCCTCGGCTGCGGCCGTTGCGGAGCGGCTGAAAAATTGCCCACAATCTCTCGAACCGAGGTCGCCGGAGCGCGCAATCGGAGAGCGGAGGAGCCGCCGTGAAAGTCTGCATGTTCCACCTGATGCCGTACCGCGACCTGCCGGCGGATTTCGACAAGCGTTACAAGTCCGCCTATATCGACCCGGTCTGGTTCGACGTCGCCGATCCGCAGAAAGTGAGCCAGTACTACAACTGGACGCTGGACGAATTCATCCATGCGGCGCGCTCGGGCATGCACGGGGTGTGCTCCAACCAGCATCACCAGAACGTCTACGGCTTCATGGCCAATCCGAGCCTGATGGGCTCGGTCTTGGCGCGCGCCACCAACGGCATGGACGTCGCCATCGTGCAGCTCGGCTCGACGCTGCCCTCGACCAGCCCGCCGACGCGGATCGCCGAGGAATACGCCATGATCGACTGCATCAGCGGCGGTCGCTTGATCGCGGGCTTTCCGACCGGGCTACCGACCGATGCGACGATTTCCAACGGCGTCGTGCCGGTCGAGCAACGCGAGCGCTACCGCGAGGCGCTCGCGCTGGTGCAGAAGGCGTGGTCGGCCAAAGAGGTGTTCGCCTGGAACGGCAAGCATTATCAGCTGCCGATGGTCAATCTGTGGCCGCGGCCGATGCAGCAGCCGCATCCGCCGATCTGGATTCCCGGCTCCGGCAGCCCGACCACGGTGGAGTTCGTGGTCGACCGCGACGACGGCTTCTGTCACTTGAGCTATTACGGCGCGCAGAACGCCCACAATCTCGGCGACTATTTCTGGGACACCGTGACCAAGCGCGGCCGCGAGCCCAATCCATACCGGCTCGGCTTTTTACAGCTCATCGGCGTGTCGGAGACAGACGCGCAGGCGCAGGAATACGCAGCGCACGCCGAATACTTCTTCCATAAGCTCCTGCGCACCGCGCCGCAGTACCGCGACATTCCGGGTTATCAGGATCACACCAGCCTGGTCAGCACCATGAAGACGCCGCTGCGCGAGCGCTTCGACGTGCGCGATCTGCGCTTCAAGGATTTCGTCGACCGCGGCTTCGTCATCACCGGCAGTCCGGCCACCGTGCGCGATCGGCTGATCGAAGGCATCAAGCGGCTGCGCATCGGCCATCTGCTCGCGCTCTTGCATTTCGGCTCGATGCCGCACGAATTGTGCATGAAGAACATCACGCTGTTCTGCCGCGAGGTGCTGCCGCAACTTCAGGACATCTGGGACGACGAGTGGGAGGACCGCTGGTGGCCCGAGCGGCTGCGGCAAAAGCGGGCGGTGGCGGCATAGCCGCGTCTTGAACAGCGCAGAATCAGAAAATCCGAAGGAACGACCCGATGCCGGCACTGGCGATGCGCAGGCTGCGAACCTGGCAGGACAAGATCGAGACCGAAGTCGCGACGCTCGGCGACGGCCCGCCGCTCGTCTTCCTGCACGGCCCATGGGGGCTGCGCAACGATCAGGAGTTTCTCGAGCAGCTGGCGGTGACCCACACGGTTTACGCGCCGAAACATCCCGGCACCGGCGCCCACGATCCGGAAGCGGTGCACCGGATCGACGATCTCTGGGACCTCGT